>JADMIO011227331.1_pt1 | contig 15450 bp, 11 predicted proteins | sample 8958161 | NCBI WGS metagenome assembly JADMIO01 (sample SAMN16585339, study PRJNA669376) | soil metagenome | isolation source: Crop rotation soil | place: USA: Cullars Rotation, Alabama | collected 2011
GGCGGGAAGCGATCTGCGAGGCGCCGCTGCGGCCCACCAGCCCCGTCGGTTGAGCCTGCAAGGCGGCGCATGCCGCGGCCAGCGCCGGGCCGCCCGCCTCGGTCATCACCTTCAAGGGCCGCAGCCGGGCCCAGGTCGCATCGGGCGCGGCGAGGTCGCAGCCGCTGAGCAGGCCGGTCAGCAGGTTCCAGAAAATCGGGTTCTCCACGCCGGCCTCACTCCGCCGCGTCCAGGCGCGCCCGGCCCCGCGCCTGGGAGACCAGCCGCCACATCGACCGCGCATTGACCGCGCAGACCGCCACGAACACCGCCCCGCCCAGCACCTCGACCCAGTGGCCGGCGAAGCCCAGCTTGAAGCCCTCCACCACCACCGCCAAGCCGAACGCGCCGCACAGCAGGCAGAGGATCAGCACCCCCAGCCAGAGGCTCCAGATCCCGTTCGGCGCGCCCTGCAGCAGGCGGGCCCTGGGGTTGGCGGCCGCAGTGCGCCGGAGCAAGGCTTGGACGAAGGGATCAAACGACGCCGACCGGTCCTCGAAGTCGCCGACGCCCTTGAAGTGGCTGCTGACCAGTCTGAGCATCTTGCCGCGCTTCGGCGTGACCAGGCACTGCTCGAAGCCCGGGGTCAGCGTGGCCCCACCCAGCATCGGCATGGTGGCCTTCGGCATGGCGTAGAGCCGCACCTGGGAGATGTCGGCGAGCGACAGGCGGCCGTGGCCCTTGTCCGACGTCCAGTCCAGGGCCTCGTCGCCAAGGCGCCAGGTCATTTCAGGCGATGCGAGCGAGGCGCGCCCGCTGAAGGTCAACTCATCCACCAAGGCGCTCCGTGCAGCCCGAGGCGCTCAAGCATCGCATGCGCTTTCCGGCTCGGGCAACACGGCGAAGCTTCGCGTCCGACGCGCGGGCATTTGCCAGGCTCGCGAAGCTGACCCACGATGCGGTCGGAAGCGGGGGCGACCATGGGGCGAAGACCATCTGACGTCATCGACATGCGGCGTGCGGCCGGAGACCGTTACCTCACGCTGTTCGGCGCGCTCTTCCTCAGTCTCACGGCCGCGTTCCTGCTCGCCGCTGGCATCCTGACCTTGCGGCAAATGACCGGCGTTGCCCTGTTCATCTTCGCGGTCGGCCTGTTCCAGGTGCTGATGGTCGCTGTGGTGACCCGCGAGGCGCTCGACCGCTGGCGCACGCGGATACGTCTGGAGCCTGATCAGGTGCGCCTGGACCTCCCGCAATATTTGAATCGCCCCCCGGTAAAGACCGCTGTGCCTCTGGCCGACATCGCCGAGATCGACTGGCGCGGCGAGTCCTTCAACAGCTTCGGCATGGCCGCGATGCACGAGGCCTATGCGTTGAAGCTGAAGAGCGGCCAATGGCTGATCCTGGGCGGCGACAAGGCCATGACCCAGCCATTCTTCGCCAAGGCGGCGCGCGCCATCAGTGAGCGCTCAGGCGCGCCGATCCGCGACATTGGCATGGTGGACGGCAAGCCGGGCCTCCTGCAGGTCACGGGGATGAGCGCCCCGGAATGGAGCGCCAGGTCACTGCCCCCGGACAAGGTCGCGAAGCGCATTCGCGCCGTTCAGATGACCTGGCTGATCGTCGGTTCGGTCACCTGGGTGGCGTTCATCGCCCAGTTTATCGCGTCGTTCTTCTAGATGATGGGCGGCAATACAGAGCCAGCCGAGGCGCGAATAGCATTTGCGTTTGCGGACCTGGTTCGCAGGGTGTTTCCTTTCGACTGAACGGCGTCGGGAATGGGGAGGTAATCCGATGATCGAAAACCTCAAGGCGAAGTGGAATAGCCTCTCGCGCCGCAACCAGTTCCTAGTGGCCGGCGCAGCGGCGGTTCTGCTGATACTTGGAATCGCCAGCCAGAGCGGCGGCCCGCAGGGCCCGGGCTTTGGTCCGCCCACGCCTTATGGTCCCTATGCGGCCAACCGCGGCCAACCCTACCCGGCCAACGGCGACCCGCAGGGCTATCCGCCCGGCGCTTATGGGCCCGGGCCGGGTCCAGGCGGCGCCTACCCGGTGAACGGCTATCCGCAGGGCGCGCCCATCCAGTCCGCGTCGAACGACCCGACCGGCTATTGGGCCCGCCAGCAGTCGCAGGACCGCGCAGCCCAGGCCTTCGACGGCTACATCAACGACACCACCACCGTGCGCGATACGAACGACGGGACCGTCTACAGCAACGTCTCCAACGATGTCGCCAACCCGGCGATCGATGCGGGCGCCGCCACGGCGGTGCCCACGGCCGAGCTGCCCACGACCTATGACTCAGATTCGTCCTCGGCGTCGGAATAGGCCGACGCGCTGGCGACCGAGAACGAGAGGACGTCCTCCAAGGTCCTCCCCTGCACGCTTTGACCGCCGGCTTCGACCCGCGCCGTGTCGAAATTCGCAGACGATCGCGTCACATTCTGCCGTCGTGCGCCTGCGCTCCCTCGCCTATCGGTTCGGCCGAGTTCGATCCCAGGAAGGCGCCGTCGATGAAGGTTCTCGGTATTCATAGCGTCGAGGTCGTCGTGGAGGACGCCGAGGCCGCCGCGGTGACGATCCGCCGGCTGTTCAACGGCGCCAAGCTGGTCGCCGACACGAGCCTCGACGGCCTTGTCTGCCTGGAGGACGTCGAGCATGGCCTGACCCTGCTGCAGCCAACCGCGCCGACTGGCGTCGTCGCCGACGGCCTGCGGGAAAAGGGGTCCGGCGCGGTGCTGACCGCCCTCTTCTCTGTCGAGGACATCGACGACGCCCGCGAGCACTTGAAGGCGAACGGCTTCCCGGTCCGCTTCGAGGCCGACTATGGCGCCGACGGCCATGTGCTCAGCCACAAGATCATCGGCGTCGATCCCGCCGCGACGCACGGCTTCATGATCACCTTCATCGAGCGCAAGACGAGCGCGCCTGACCCTAAGGCGCACCGCGTCATGCCGGACGGCGTGCACGTGACGGGATTGAACCGCGCGGAAATCGTGGTCAGCGATCCGGACGCCGCCGAAGCGACCTTCAGGCGGCTGTTCAACGGCGGCGAATTCCTGCCCGACACGGGCGCCCACGGCCGACCGCTCGACTGCCGGATCAACTGGGAGCACGGCCTGGAACTCGTGCATCCGAAGTCGCAGGACGACCTCGTCGGGCGGTTCCTGCAGGACAAGGGCGAAGGCGCAGTGCTGACCGTGGTGTTCGACATCGCCAGCCTGGACGACGCGCGCGACTTCCTGGCCATGACCGGGTTCGAGGCTCCCTATGAGGCGGACTACGGCGAGAGTGGCCCCTTCGCTTCGCACAAGCAGATCGTGGTGAAGCCCGAGTGCGTGCACGGGCTGCGGGTCACCTTCATGGAGTCCCGGCGGAAGTAGGCCCGGCCGCAAAGACGAGGAAACGCAATGTCAAACGGCAAGGTCGCGCTGGTCACCGGCGCGAACAAGAGCATCGGGTTTGAGGTGGTGCGCGCGCTGGCCCGCCTGGGAATGACCGTCTACCTGGGGAGTCGCGACGAAGCCGCCGGGGTCGACGCCGCCAAGAGCCTGGCGCAGGAGGGCGATGTCCGCCCCGCTCGCCTCGACGTCACCAGCCACGCGACGCTTGAGGCCGCGATCGGCCAGATCCAGTCCGCGCACGGCAAGCTCGACGTTCTGGTCAACAACGCCGGCATCAGCGGCCTCGGCAGCAATCCCCTGACCGCCGACCTCGACGAGGTTCGAGCCTTGTTCGAGACCAATGTCTGGGGGGCCGTCGCCCTCGTCCAACTGGCCGCCCCGTTGCTGCGGGCGGCCGGATCGGCGCGGGTGGTCAATGTCTCCAGCGGCGCGGGCAGCTTCGAGTACATGCTGGGCCGGGGAAGGTTCGCAGCGCTGCAAAACCAGTGGGGCTCCAGCTCTATGAAGCCCTTCGCCTATTGCACGTCCAAGGCGACGCTGAATGCGGCGACGATCATCCTCGCCGACGCCCTTCGGGGCGACGGCGTCAAGGTCAACGCCGCCAATCCGGGCCTGGTGAAGAGCGCGCTGAGCCGCTTCGCGGGAGAGCGTGGCCCCGAGGAAGGCGCCAAGGTCATCGTGCGCCTCGCCACGCTGCCGGATGACGGGCCGACCGGCGGCTTCTTCGAGGACGAGGGCGAGACGCCCTGGTGAACGCGGCTCCGCCGCCAACGCCGGCCGTTTCAATAAAATGACCCGTCGCATGTCGTCTTCCGCCATTCCATGGGGTCTGCGCTGGTCTCTAATGGACCCACTCGCCTTCGCGAACCGGCGCTGTGCGCCAGACAAGAAAAGGGTGGAAACCGATGTCCAGCTTGTTCGGCGAGCTGAAGGTGCTCGACCTTACCACCAGCCTTGCGGGCGCGATGACGACCATGATGCTCGCCGACCGGGGCGCCGACGTCATTCGGATCGAGCCGTCGCAGGACCATCCGCTTACCGCGCTCGACGGCGGCAGGGTTTGGCGGCGCGGCAAGCGGTCCGCCGAGTTCGACCTTTCGAAGCCTGAGGACCGGGACCTGGTACGCGCGCTGGCCGCCGATGCGGACGTGCTGGTGGAAAGCGGCGCGCCGGGCCAGATGGACAGGCTCGGCCTCGGCTATGAGGACCTGGGTACGAGCAATCCGCGGCTGATCTATTGCTCGATCACCGGCTATGGCCGCAACAGCCGTGACTCCCATCGACCGGCCTACGATCAGCTGGTCGCGGCGCGCACCGGGGTGCAATGGGAGGCGCGCGGCTGGTACGGCGACTTCAACGAGCGCGTCAAAGGCCTCGACCGGGCGTCGGTGGAGAAGGACGTGCCGGAATCGATCCGGATCGCCTCCGATCGTGGCGGCCCGCTGTTCAGCGCCACCCCGGCGACGAGCACTATCACCACTTACCATGCGGTGCTCGGCATCAGCGCGGCGTTGCGCGCCCGCGACCTGACCGGCCGCGGTCAGTGGGTCGAAATATCAATGCTGCAGGCGGTGCTTGGCATGATGGGCTGGCAAAGGACCGAGTGGGACGACCGGCCCGGCTATCACATCCCGTCCGGCGAACGCCGCCAGACCTGGGGCTTGGTCCGCGCCAAGGACGGGTTCATGTGCATGTGGGTGTCGCCGCCCACTTGGTTCACCGCGGCCGGCCGCGGAGAGACGATCGTGCAGCCCGCCGAAGGCACGGTGAATCGCGCCATCCGGATGAGTATCGAGCAACGTCTCGACCAGATGGCCGAGGCCGCGCCGATCATCCGCAAGTTCACCGTCGACGAATGGTGCCGGGCGGCGGCGCAGGATGGAAATATCCCCTGCCAGCCCGTGCGCACGCCGGAACAGGCGCTGTGCGATCCGGGCCTGCTGAAGGACACCGCCGTCGTCGAGGTGGAGGATGAGGAGCTGGGCATTCTGCGCCAGGCCGGCGCCGTCTACCGCTTACACGACCGGCCGATCTCGATTCGCTGGGGGGCGCCGCGGCGCGGGCAGCACACCGAAGAGGTCAGGGCGGAAGCTGCTAAGCTCGACGGCGCTTGCAGCCCGATCAGCGACGCTCCCGCAGACAAGCTTTCCAAAGGCCCGCTGGAGGGCGTCCGGGTGATCGACTTCGGCGCAGCCGTGGCCGGCCCCTGGGCGACGCAGCTCTTGGCTGAGATGGGCGCCGACGTGATCAAGGTCGATCCGGCCCGTCAGGCGAACTGGATGGGGACCAGCATGGCGCACCGGGTGAACCGCTCGAAGCGCTGGATGGGCCTGGACGCCAAGACCCCTGAAGGGGCCAGGATCGCCCGCAAACTCGTCGAAGGCGCCGACGTCGTGATGCTGAACTTGCGCCCGCAGGCGGCGAAGAAGCTGGGCCTGGACTACGAGACCCTCGCCGCGCTGAATCCTCGCCTGATCTACTGTCACACGCGCGGGTTCGAGGACGGCCCGCGCTCCAGCCTGCCCGGAAACGACCAAACCGGAAACTCGCTGGGCGGGACCACCTGGGAGGACGGCGGATGCTGGAACGGCGGCCGACCCTGGTTCGGAACCACCTCTAACGGCGACCTGGGCAACGGCTATCTCGCGTCGATCGGCGTCGTCCAGGCGCTCTACGACCGACAGCGCACCGGCCGCGGGCAGAAGGTGGATGCCGCCATCGTCAACGCCTCGCTGTTCAACAATTCGCGCGTCTACACCGATCTCCAAGGAACCACCTTCGATCGGCCGACCCTGGACGCCGACCAGACCGGCCTGTCGGCGCTCTATAGGATCTACAAGTGCGCCGACGAGTGGCTCTGCTTGGCGGTGTTCACTGACGAGGAGTGGCGAGCACTAGCTTCCGCCATCCCCGCCCTGGCCCAGGACGCCAGGTTCGCCACCGCCGAACGCCGCGCGAAGCACGACGGCGACCTGACCGAGACCTTGCGCGCGCTCTTCCCCACCGAGACCGCGCAGGCCTGGTTCGATCGGCTGGATGCAGCGGGCGCGCCCTGCGAGATTTCCGACCCGCGCTTTTCGCAGAAGCTGTTCGACGACCCTGAGTACATCGCGCGCAAGCTTGTGGTGAGACGGGAAGGCAACCCCGAGATCGGGCCGGTCCAGGTGATCGGCCGGTTGATCGATTTCTCCGACACCCCGACCGAGCCCGGCTGGGCCCCGCCTATCATGTGGCAGCACACGCGTGAGATCCTCCGCGAGCTCGGCTACACCGACATCCAGATCGACGCGTTGGCCGAAAGCGGAACGATCGTCTTGCCGCAGCGGGCGACGGCCCTCGCCTGAGGCGCCCTCGCTCCGCGATCTCGGCGCGCTCGTAAGAATCCGGCCCGCGCGATGTCAGAAATTGGCCTCGCGCCCAGCGCCCGCACGTCCATAGGCTGACCATCAGTCAAGAGTCCGATCGAAGGCTTGCATCCCGAGGGAAACGCCGATGGACGGAACCAATGCGCCAGCGAATCCAGACCTTTCGTCGACCCCGCGATCACCGGAATTGAACGCGGAGGAGCGACGCTACATGTGCGGCGACGTCGAGCCGGTCGCCCCCAGCGTCCTGATCTCCAACTCCAAGTTCCTCAACAACCCCTACTACCGCGACGCCTTCGCCCAGGCGTGCCTCAGGCGACAGGGGCGCGACGTGCCCTCCACCTATCTCGTGCCGGCGATGATCAAGGCCATGGCGGACGTCACAGACCGATCCGAGGTCCAACGGCTGATCGACGAGGAGAAGATCAAGAACCCGGAGTTCGCGACCTGGCTCGCCGCACGGCCGGACTGCCGCTACCGGGTCGAGGACGTGAAGGATTGCGCCGAGGACACCTTGGGCGCGGCGATCCGAGCGTTCCTGGAGCGCTCCGGGCTTCAGATGGAGTTCATGTACAAGGAGGACGCGGTCGACGACATCGCCTTCATCGCCAAACGGCAAATGGCGGTGCACGACATCTGCCACCTGATCACCGGCTTCGATCCGAACGTGGTGGGCGAAGTGGCGCTGCAGCTCGCCTGCATGGGGGCGATCAGCCGCTATTTCAGCCCGGCGCTGGCGCAACACATTAACGCAACCAACGCCTTCAGCTGCATCGCCCACACTACGCGTATCACCCTGCACTACCACGCGGTGCTGCCCACCCTGCTGGAGGGGTTCAAGCTCGGCTCGGAGATGGGCCTGGCGTTGCAGCGGCCGCTCTTCATGTTCGATCCCGAGCCCTACCTGAACTGGAAGCTGGACGCCGTCGCCGCCGACCTGGGGGCCATACGTGGACCCGGCGCGGCCTGGGCCTGGACGGACGAGGCGGCTACCGGCTGAGCGCCGCCTTTGCGGACGACGGGGAGAGGAACGACGTCATGGACGACGCTGCGGCGACGCACGAACTGGGCTACGGCAAGGGCGATCGCACTTACGGCCAGTGGTGGGACTGGCAGGGTGAATGGACGCGCGTCGAGCTGAAAGACCTGAAGCAGCTCTACGAGGACTGCCTCATCGCCGCAGGCTTGCCGCCGCATCTCGCACCGGAACGCGCGGACGACGCCCTGGAGAAGACCTTGCAGGGCGACCACGCGAGGGGACTGGTCTACTTCCCGGGACGGGTGCGGGCGATCCAGGCCCTGGTGGCGCAGGGCGAGCCCGCGGAAGGGACCATCGAGGTCATCCGCGATCGCGGGGCGGCCGCCCTGGTCACCGGCAGCGGCCTGATCAATCTCCACGCCATGGAGCTGGCGATCCAGAAGGCGCGCGAGTACGGCGTGGCCATCGTCGGCGCCCAACAGCCGGGCAAGATCCTCGCCCCCTACGTCAAGATGGCGGCCGACGCCGGCATGGTGGGTGTGGTGATGACCCAGACCAAGCCCAATTCGGCGCCCTTCGGCGGGACCACGCCGATGTTGGGAAACGGACCGATCGGCATCGGCATTCCGGTGGCCGGCCGCGACCCGGTGATCGTCGACATGTGCTTCACCCAGAGCTCGGCAAGCGGCGTGTTGCTGGCGGCGAGCCAGGGCGCGCCGGTGCCCGAGGGCCTGCTTCTCGACCAGAACGGCGAGCCCACCACGGATCCGAGGACCTTCACCGGCGAAAGCCATGACCAGGTGCTGACCATGCGCCTGAACGGATCGCTCAGGCCGCTCGGCGGCGGCCACAAGGGCTATGCCATGCTGTTCGCGATCGGCGCGCTCTGCTCGACGCTGACGGAAACCGATTTTCCCTGGGACCTGGCGGGCGGGCCCCTGGACCGCAGCTTTGGCACCCTGCACCTGGTGATCAATCCCGAGTTCCTGGTCGAGGGCGACGTGGCCGAGCGCATGGCCAAGTACGTCGACACCCTCGCCGCCTCGCCCCGCCGGCCGGGCGTCGAGCGGATCCTCTACCCCGGCCAGCGCTCGCAGGAGATCCGCCGCCAGCGGCGCGAGCGCGGCTGGCTCGAGGTTCCCAAGCCGCACCTCGAGGCCATGGTGGCGCTGGCGCAAGAGCTCAAGGTCGACGTTCCGTCGAGCCTGGAGGGTTGATCGGAGCTTCGCCGGCTGCTCGTTTGCAGCGAAGGCGCTGCAAGCAAAGAAGGTCGTCGATGCACATCAAGGACTGGGCTGAGCGGATGCCCGATACCCCGGCGCTGATCATGGCGGGCTCGGGCGAGACGGTGACGTTCGCGCAGATGGAGGCCCGCTCGAACCAGGGCGCGCACCTGCTGCGCGCGCAGGGCCTGACGCGCGGCGACGCCTTCGCCCTGTGGTCGACCAACAACGCCCGGTTCCACGAGATCACCTGGACCATGCAACGCTCGGGCCTCTACATGACCCCGATCGCGTCGAAGCTGAACGCCGGCGAAGCCGCCTACATCATCAATGATTGCGGCGCGCGGGTGCTGATCGTCGACGTCGCCGTGGCCCACGCCGCCGACTTGGTCAGCCGCGCCGGCGAGCTGATCCCCAAGGTGGAGAAGATCTATGCCATCGGCGGCGAGTTGCCGGGGGTCGAGCGCTGGGAAGCGGCGCGGGACCGGATGCCGGTGACGCCGATCTCTGACCAGTCTGCGGGCTCCCCGATGATCTACTCGTCGGGCACCACCGGGCGGCCGAAGGGTGTGCGCAGACCGCTGCCGGACAAGCCGTTCGATAGCCCGCCGTATTCGATCTACCACGAATATTACCCGATCGAGCCGGGCACCGCCTTCGTCGCCACCGCGCCGATGTACCACGTCGGCACCCTGGGAATGACGCTATCGGAGCAGCAGTTCGGCGCGACCATCATCCTGATGGAGAAGTTCGATCCCGAGCAGCTCCTGAAGACCGTCGACAAGTACAAGCCCGCTCGCTCGCAGTACGTGCCGACCATGTTCTGGCGGATGCTGAAGCTGCCCAAGGAGGTGCGCGACCGCTACGACGTCTCCTCCCTGAAGCTTGCCATCCACTCCGCCGCCCCCTGCCCGGTGGAGGTGAAGAAGCAGATGATCGACTGGTGGGGGCCGATCCTGTTCGACATCTACGGCGGGACGGAAGGCGCTGGGTCCACGGTCATCACCAGCGACGAGTGGCTGAAGAAGCCCGGCTCCGTCGGCCGCGCCTATGCCTCGACGATCCATATCTGCAACGAGGACGGCGACGAGCTGCCGGTCGGCGAGACCGGCGTCATCTACTTCGATGGTGGGGCTGACTTCAGTTACCACAACGACCCGGAGAAGACCCGCGACGCCCGCAACCCGAAGAACAACCGGTGGCGCACCTATGGCGACATCGGCCGGGTGGACGAGGACGGCTACCTGTACCTCAGCGACCGGCGCGCGTTCATGATCATCGCGGGCGGGGTGAACATCTATCCGCAGGAGGCGGAAAACCGCCTGATCCTGCATCCAAAGGTGCAGGACGTGGCGGTGTTCGGGGTGCCCGATCCCGACATGGGCGAACAGGTCAAGGCGGTGGTGCAGCCGGCCGACTGGTCGCAGGCTGGGCCGGAGCTGGAAAAGGAGCTGATCGCCTACTGCCGGACCGAACTCGCGGGCCTGAAGTGCCCGAAGTCCATCGACTTCGAGAAGGAGCTGCCGCGCGACATCACCGGCAAGATGATGAAGCGCGAGCTGCGCGCACGGTACTGGCCAAAAGCAGACTCGCTGGTGGCGTCCTGACGAGTAACGCGGTCAGGGCCGGCCTGATCAGTTGGCCTCAGCGCCCCCCCAACGCCCTTCAGCGCAGCAGCGCCACCAGCTGCGCCTGGTTGTGGACGCCGGTCTTGGCGTAGATCGACTTGAGCTGCACGCGCACGGTCTCGCTGGACACCGAACGGCTGTCGGCGATCTCGGCCACGCTGGCGCCTTGCGCGAGCTTCGCCGCCACCTCGGCTTCCGCGGCCGTAAGGCCCAGGCGGTGCTGCAGGGATCGAGCTTCGACGCGCTGGGGCGCCGCGGCGGCGGTGATCAGCACGGCCGGCTCGCGCCCAGTCTGAAAGGCGGCGGGCGCCAGGGTCTCGAATGCGAGCCTAAGCCGGCCGCCTGCGGCGCCCTCCGCCGCCAGTTCGACGCCGAGGCGCCCAGGCCAAAGGCCGCCGGACCACGGCGCCAGGGACTCTGCGAGCGCAAGCTGCAGCACGGCCTCATCCTTGACGCCGGTCGCGTGCAGCCGCTTCGCCCGCAGGCGAAGCCGGCCTCCACGGGCGAGTTCCGCCTCGCCTTCGGGAGACGCGCCCACCAGTTCGCCGCGGCCGTTCAGCACCAGCAGCAGCGCGTCCATGGCCCTGGCTGCTGCAAGCGCGCCGTCGATGGCGCGCTGGCCCCTGGCGAACAGCTGGCGGGCCGCCGAGCGCACGAACGGAAGAAGGGCGGAGAACTGCACGAGCTCGTCCGCCTCGAAGGCTCCAGAGTTCGCGTCCTTGGAGACCGAGGCCCGCAGGAGCAACCCGTCATCCCGTTGCAGCACGGCCTGGCAGTTGTAGGTGAAGTCGTACCGATCGAAGTAGTCAGCGTAGATGCCCCGCCGTCTTCGCTCCTCGGCGGACACGTGATCCTGGTCGGCGATCGCGACCATCGGCGCCGCGATCCGGCCGATCCGCAGCCTCGGATTGTTCAGCGGGTCGCCGAGACCCAGCGACTCGCCGGCCGCCACGACCTCCGAATCCACGCCGGACAGGATGTGGAACAGCAGGTCATCGCCTGAGGACCGGGCGATGAGCTGCCCGGCCCATCCGCCGCACGCCGCGGCGAAGGCGGCCAGCGCCGGCGTCCACAGGCTCGGATCCTCGGCCGCGTCGAGCAGCTGCAGCTTCACGCTGTCCGGATCGCTCGGGGTTCGCCGCAATCTACAGTCTCCGGTCGGAGCCTCGACTTAGGTACACGGACAAAAGCAGCGAGTGCAACGGCCAGACGAGGTCGGGCGATTGCAGCATTCCCCATTCGGGTAATGCCCGCGTGCGCGACTTCGGGAAGTCTTCGCGTCGGTAGCCCTAAGGGTCGGACGCTGCTTTGCCGCGAAAACCAGACACGAACGACCGGCGTGGAATGGACGCGGCGAAGGCGGAGGCCCTGGTCGCGGTCTTCGACATGGTCCGAAAGCCTGCCGCCATCGTCAGTTCGGACGGGCGCTTGATCGCCGCGAATTCCGTCGCCCAGGCCGAATTGAGCTCGGAAGTCTTTCTGCGCGCGCGCTCAGGGCTCATGGAAGCCGTCGACTCGGCGTCAAGCCAGCGTCTGAAGTCGGCGCTGCGCGACGTGAGCGCGCCCGAAACCCATCCGCCGAAACCGCCAGTAGCGGTCGTCCTGCAGGGGCGGCACGGCGAGGCGCTAATCGCCGATGTCGCGCCGCTGGCCCCACGCGACGCCACGGACCGAGCCCCCGGAACGGCGCTCGTCGTCCTGCCCATCCGCCGCGGCGGGGATGTGATGAGCCAGGCGCTGAGACGCGCCTATGGCCTCACGCCGTCCGAAGCCGAGGTCGCGCTCGCCTTGCTGCAGGGCCAGGGGCTGGACGAAATAGCCGCCTTGCGCGGCGTTCTGCAGGACACGATCCGCAGTCAACTCAAGGCCATTTACCGTAAGACCGGCGCCGCCAACCAGGCGATGCTGGTCGCTGCAGCCGGCGGCATGGTCGGCCTGGCGTTCAGCGATCGCCGACGGCGGAAATAGAGCCGCCGCGACGCCTCGGCTATTCTGTTGCAAGATCGGAAATCTCACCCGCCGACGGCGCGGGTCTCGGGATATGCGTCCTGATACGGGAAAATACCTGAAGATCGGGATCCATCAACGCCGTCTCCGCCATCTGCATTGCGAGAATCTCAAGCTCGTTACCCAAATGGGTAATGATCCCCAGCGGCGCGCCTGCAATCCTGGCGACCAGTTCAGGGTCTCGTGGGGTGGCGGGGCAGCCTTACGCCAGTGCAAGTATTCGCGTGGATTCCGCGGCGCCTCACGCCCGCGGAGCGCCACCCTATGCGGCAAAAAGTAGCAAATGACGACCACTTCCGGGCGTCATTGATCAGGTTCAGCGGACTCCAATCCCGTGTCACATTCTAACATTCGTGAATATTCGCGCTCCAGGAGATTGTTGTAGCGCCTCTATGCCTCGATGATACTTGAACACTCGGGGTGGGCTGTATTCTGAGGCTGTTTCGCGCAGCGCTCAGGGCTCGGCTGCGCTCCAAATCAGCATTTTACGGCTCAGGTCGCCCGGCGCCCTGACGGCATCCCGGGGGGGATATCAAGATGGCGAACACGATCACCGGCGGCTCGAACAACGACACGCTCCCCGGCACGGCCGACAACGACAGCATTTCGGGCCTGGGCGGGAACGATAGCCTGACGGGTGATGTGGGCAATGACACCCTCGACGGCGGCGCAGGCGCCAATACGCTGTCGGGCGGCGTCGGCGACGACATCCTGATCCAGGTCGGCGCGCAGCCCTTTTCCACTGCGATCTACGACGGCGGCGACGGGATCGACACGCTGCGCGGCGTCGGCATCAACATCAACCAGACGAACCCGGGGAACGGGCTACCGATCTATTTCGCCGGCGTGGCGGGCGCGACCGTGAGCTCAATCGAGCGCGTGGAGCTGGGGTCGAGCGCTGGCCAGAATCTCATCTTCCAGATTGACACGGGCCAGATCGCAGCCGGCAAGATCGACCCGGGAGCAACCATCGTCGGCGGCGCGGGCGTCGACACCTTGCGGGTGGTGGCCGCGTTCGGTCCCGGGGCCTACAGCCTGCCGGCGTTCGCCCTCAGCAACTGGACGACGACGTCGGATCCCTCGACCAGCGACACGGTGAACCTAGCGGTCAACGACACCCAGAGCGGGGTGACCTACACACTGTTCGCCGCCCAGACGCATGACGGCTTCCAGAGCCTGCTGGGCAACAACGGCAATGACAGCCTGGTCGGTGGAGAGAGCCAGGAGGTGCTGTCCGGCGGCGCCGGGAACGATACCCTGGACCCGGCCGACGGCGACGACCAGGAGTACGGCGGCGTCGGCGCCGACGTGTTCAAGATCGGCGCGGGCCAGGACGTCATCAACGACTTCGTCCATGGAACCGACAAGTTCGACCTGTCGGAATACGGTTTCGACAGCTTCGCGAGCCTGCAGCCGTTCCTGTCGTCGGCCAACGGCGGCGCCGACACAGTGCTGAGCTTCACCTTCGACGGCGTACTCAACACCACCACCTTCAAGGGCGTTGCGCTGGCGACGCTAGACGCGAACGACTTCATCGTCGCGGGAAACACCCCGATCAATCGCACCGATCCGGACGACGTCTCCTCCAACTCCGACTTCCTGCCGGGCGGTGGTGGAAACGACAGCCTAGCCGGCGGCGGCGGCAACGACACCCTGCAAGGCTTTGGCGGCAATGACACCCTGGCCGGCGAGGCGGGCAACGACCTGCTGAACGGCGACGCGGGGGATGACACGCTCGACGGCGGCGCAGGCGCGAACACCCTGCACGGCGGGGCGGACGACGACGTCCTGATCCAGGTCGGCGGGCAGCCGAACGCCACCGCCCTCTATGACGGCGGCGACGGGACCGACACCCTGCGCGCCGTCGGGACGGCGACCGGCCTGATCCTGCCGGGCGGCGTGCCGCAATATTTCGCCGGCGTGGCAGGCGCGGGCGTGAGCTCCATCGAGAAGCTGGAGTTCGCGTCGAACGCCGGACAGAACCTGGTCTTCCAGATCGACCTCACCCAGCTGGCGTCCGGCAAGATTGATCCGGGCGCCACGGTCGTCGGCGGCGCGGGCCTCGACACCTTGCGGATCGTGACGCCGTTCGGCGGCTCGCCCGGCGCCTACAGCATGCCGACGACGCTGAACCTGACGAACTGGACGACGACCTCGGACCCGGCGACCAGCGACACCGTGGCCCTGGCGGTCAGCGACACCCAGAGCGGCGTGTCCTACACGCTGTTCGCCACCCAGACGCACGATGGCTGGCGCAGCCTCCTGGGCAACAATGGCAACGACAGCCTAGTGGGCGGGGACAGCCAGGAGGTGCTGTTCGGCGGCGCGGGGAACGACACCCTGGACGCCGGGGATGGCAATGACCAGGAGTACGGCGCGGCCGGGGCAGACGTGTTCAAGCTCGGCGGCGGGCAGGACGTCATCAACGACTTCGTCCATGGAACCGACAAGTTCGACCTGTCGGAATACGGCTTCGACACCTTCGCCAACCTGCAGCCTTACCTGACGGCCAGCGGCGGCGACACGGTGCTGAGCTTCACCTACGCCGGCGTGCTCAACACCACCACCTTCAAGGGCGTGGCCCTGGGCACGCTGGACGCCGGCGACTTCATTCTCGCCGGCAATACGCCGATCAATCGCACCGGCGCCGACGCCGGCACTTCCAGCGCCGACTTCCTGCCAGGCGCCGGCGGAAACGACACCATGTCCGGCGGCGGCGGGAACGACACCGTGCAGGGCTTCTCCGGGAACGACACCCTGGGCGGCGATTCCGGCAACGACCTGCTGAATGGCGGCGACGGCGCCGACACCCTGGAAGGCGGCGATGGGACCGATTCGCTGTACGGCGGGGCGGACAACGACGTC
>JADMIO011432842.1_pt1 | contig 15449 bp, 13 predicted proteins | sample 8958161 | NCBI WGS metagenome assembly JADMIO01 (sample SAMN16585339, study PRJNA669376) | soil metagenome | isolation source: Crop rotation soil | place: USA: Cullars Rotation, Alabama | collected 2011
CCACGCGCAGCGCGCGAAGCGCGCGAGCATGGCGAGGACGCGAGCACGGCTTGGCCTTGTGCCCTCCGAGCACGCTGGGACACTGACCCTCCCCGAACGGAGATGACCTATCTGCGGTGGAGCCAGATGCGGGCACGGGCACGGGCGCGGGCGCGGGCACGGGCGCGGGCGCGGGCACGGGCGCGGGCGCGGGCACGGGCACGGGTGCGGGCACGGGCACGGGCACGGGCGCGGGCGCGGACGCGGGCACGGGCGCGGGCGCGAGCCGTCTTCGCTGACCTTGAAAGCGTGGTTCCTAGCGCGAAGGGACCTCACCGCGGAGCATCCACGCCTCATAGGCAGGCACGCCGAGCCGCGCGAGCTGCGGCAGGATCACATCGTCGATGCGCCCATGAAACGCGCGCGCCGTCGCCGATCGCGGAGCGACACCGAGGTTCGGCCCCTGCGCCTCCGCGAGTGCCTCCGACGCCCCCGCCGGCGCCTCGCCCGCCGCATGGAGCCGATCGTAGTGCGCAAACGCGAACGCCAGATCCGCGCCGAGCCAATCGCGCTGCTCCTCCGTGAGCCCAACCAACACAATGCGCGCGAGCGCCCACCCGAAGCGGTCGTGGAGCTGCTCGTCGCGATGCAAGATCCGCAGCACGACCCCGATCGCCGGATCCGTCGTGTGCTCGATCAGCGCTCGGAGCAACCCCACCGACGAAGCCTCGCCGACGCAGAACATCGACGCCGTCCACCGCGCCACGAAGAGCTGCGCCGAGAGCCCGTCCCGCGACAGGCGCAGATCGCTCGCATCCAGCGACACCCCCTCGTGCCCGCCCAAAGCGTCCGCGACCCGCGCGCACAGCTCCGTGTGCCGCGCCTCGTCCTGGAGCAACCGCGACGCAGCGCTCATCACCTCGAGCGGCAACCTCAGCTCCGGCAGCCGGGCGATGATCTCGCCGAACACCATCATCGATCGATACTCGGCCACCGTCCGCGCCGCCCACGCCCGCCGCGCGATCTCGATATCCCCCGGCGGCAGCACCGACGGATCGAGCCTGTCCCAAGGCACCGCGGGATACCCGCGATCGAGCATGCGCCGGTGGAGCCCGCCGAAGATGCGCTCGCTCGTGCCGATCGGTACCGCGCTCTCCTTCGCGCCTCGCGCCGGCCTTAGCCCGTCAGCTCCCACGATACGTCGAATACCCGAAAGGATTGAGCAGCAAAGGCACGTGATGATGCTGCGATGGATCCCGCACCTCGAAGGCGATCGTCACCTCCGGATAGAAGCCCTCCACCGCGCAATGCGCGAAATACGCGCCCGTGTAGAACGTGAGCCGATAGACGCCGCGCTCGAGCGGCGCGCCCGCCGGGAGCAGCGTCCGCAGCCGCCCGTCGGCGTCGGTCGACCCGCGGCCGAGCTCATCGAAGCCCTCGCCGGCCCGGCGCTCGAGCACCACCACGACGCCCGCCGCGGGGCGCCCCCGCGACGTGTCGAGGACATGGGTCGTGATAGCGCTCATGCGGATAACAGCTTCTCCAGTCGGATTCGGGTGATCTTGCGCTGCTCCTCGGCGGCGACGACGAGCTCCTTCTCTGGCGTGTTGCCGAGCCGCTCCTCGAGGAGCACGAGCATCTCGTCGGCCGTCTTCCCCGTCGCGCAGACGATGAAGATATGGCCAAACCTCGTATCGTAGAGCCGATTCGACGCCGCGAGCGCCGCCGCCGTATTGCCCGACGCCGCCGCGTTCGATTGCTCCTCGTGCGACCATTGCCGCTCGACCGCGCTCTGCTCCTTCTCGGCCTTGCCCTCGCCGATGCGCGGATGCGCCTTGAAGGCCTCGAGCCAATCGCTCTTCCCGAGGCCGGCCCACACCTCGTCGGCCGCCGCGAGGACGCGATCGAGGCTCGCAAAAGGCCTCCGCTCCGCCATCTTCGCCGCCCACGCCGACGACCCGCAGCACGCGCGCAGCTCCGCCTCGGCCTCGCCGCGCGTCAGCGTGTCGAGGCGCGCGATCCGCGCGGCGATGAGGCCCGCCCAGCTCAACATCCCGTGGACCCGGAGCCGGCTCACCCCTCCATCAGGATAGATGTTGAGGCGCACGTGCGTGAACGGCCCGCGATCGACCAGCTCGTCCTCGAACGAGTGCCGCGTGTGCGCCTGGAGCTTGGTGCGCGCGAGCACCTCTCTCCATACGATCGCCGGCCCCGCGAGATCCGCCCCCGCGGCGGCGCGGCTCCCCTCGATCATGCACGTGTCGGGGTAATTGCCCTTGAAATGGTTGGTGTCCACCTCGATGCGCGAGAGCGTGCTCTCCCCGGTCAGCTCGAGGAGCGCCCAGTCGTAGCCCGGCCCGCGGCGCCGCTTCGTCTCCCAGCCGTCGCCCATGTTCGCGGCGCGCCCCGGCATGATCAGGTTGTGGCGGACAGCACACGACCGCCGTTCTCGGCCGCGGCGACGTCGATCTCGGAGGCCGCCCCCTTGCCGCCGAGGCGCCGGATGTCGGGCACCACGTCCCCGTGGACGCGGAGCCGGGCGACGCCGCCGTCCGGGAAGATATTGAGTCGGAGATGCGTATAGCGGTGCCCCGACGTGACGGCGAAGAGGTTCTTGGAGTCCCCGTTCAGCGGTGATCGCGGGAGGATCTCCTCCCAGACCGTCCCCGCGGACAGCAGCGCTTCGGGCGACGCGTCGGCCCGCGCCGCGCAGGCTTCGATCGAGCAGGACTCCGGGTAGTTGCCGCGGAAGAAGGCCGTGTCGACGACGACGCCCCGGATGACGCCGGGCATCCCCAAGCGCACCAGGCAGAAGTCGTGGCCGGGGGTGCGCTTGCGGCGCGACTCCCATCCATCCATCCATTTGCCGCGGTCGGTATACTCGTGCTCGAGGAAGACGGCGGCCTTCGGCCGGAGCAGGTTCTCCTTCTCGGCGAAGAACTCGTCATTGGCAAAGAGCACGGCGCCGCCGAGGCGCTCGGACGCGAGATCGAGGAGCTCCGTGAACGCGGCCATCACCCCTCCTTCGGCGCGGGAGCCGGCGCGGGCGCGGCCTCCTTGCCCTCGTTGGGCCGGGATCCTCGCATGATCCGCGCGGCCGTCCATCCGACGATGATGACCACGCCGAGGATGAGCCAGCTGTAATCGTTACCGTACGAGATGGTCGCGTAATGGTTGCTGATCATGATGAAGACCAGCGGCACGACGAGGAAGGTGTTGTGCTTGGAGCGCTGCGGCCCGCGCGCCGAGATCGACGACTCGGGCTTCTTCCCGTCCTTGGCCGCCGCGAGCATCTTCTTCTGCGAGGGGAGGATACGCATCCACACATTGGCGGCCATGATCGTCCCGACGACGAAGCCGACGTGGATATAGGCGGCGCGCGTGCTCATGTACCGGCGGAAGAACCACGACATGAAGACGAGCGCGACGAGCCCCACCGCGCCGATGGCGAGATCGTTCTTCCCGAGCGGCGATTGGACGAGCAAATCGTAGACGACCCAGCTCAAAAGGACGGCCCCCACGCCGACGATCGCCGCCGTCTTGAAGCTCTGCTCCGGCTCGACCAGGAGCCCTCCGTGATAATACGTCACCAGGATGAGGACGACGCCGCTCAGCCACGTCATCGCGGCTTCCCATTTGAACCAATGGAGCGTGCGCGGCATGATCTCGGGGTGCTTCTGCTTCTCGACGAGATAGAAGCCGCCGCCGTGGACCATCCAGAGGTTGCCGACGACGTTCTCACCCGTCTTGGCGTCGGCGACGAGGTTCTTCTCGAACCAGTTGAAGAGGTACGTCTGGCCGATCCACAAGATCGCCGCGAACACGTGCACCCAGCGGACGATCAGCTTCAACCATTCTACGATGTCATCCACTTGCATGCGATATCCTCGGAGGGTGCCGCGTAATCGAACGCGCGAGCCTACCGCCCCCCGGCGCCCGGCCGCAAGGCTGTCCAGGGGCCGGGAAACCGACTAGAGTCCGGCGTCACATGGACACCCTCGCGCGCCTCCGCCTCGCCTCCACCGCGATTGGCCTCGCCGCCGCCGTCGCCCTCGCGGCCTCGTGCAGCAACAAGAACGACAAGCCCGGCGGCGGTGCAGGGACGGCGAAGCCCGGCGCCGAGACGCCCGCGCCCACGGGCAAGGCGATCATCAAGGGCGTGGTCACGTTCGACGGCCCGGCGCCCGCGCCCGAGCCGTGGGCAGGCGCCGGCAACGCCGACTGCAAAGGGCTCCGCGCGGACACGATCCAGCTCGTCAAGGTGCAGGACAAGAAGGTCGAGGACGCGTTCGTCTACGTGAAAGAGGGCCTCCCCAAGGGATCGTACCCCGTCCCGGCCGAGGCCGTGCCCTTCGATCAGAAGGGCTGTGAGTTCTCGCCGCGCGTCTTCGGGGTGATGGCGGGGCAGGACATCGCGGGCGCCAACAGCGACAAGCTGATGCACAACGTCAAGTCGCCGGAGTTCAACCAGGGCTTTCCTTTCGGCGTGAAGCGGACGCTCAAGCTCAACGACGGGGCGGTGATGTCGACCATCAAATGCGACGTCCACCCGTGGATGCGCGCCTATGCGGGGGTGATGGAGCACCCGTATTTCGCCGTCACCAAGGCCGACGGAGCGTACGAGATCAAGGGGCTCGTCGACGGGGACTACACGGTCGCGGTGTGGCACGAGAAGCTCGGGCCGACGGAGAAGAAGGTGCACGCCGCTGAGGCCGCGCCCGGCTCCGCCGACTTCGAGCTCAAGGCGAAGTAGCCCGAGAGCGTCACGCCCCGCGGCGCAGGACGCGCCCGCGCGGGGCTCCGGTGAAGTCGATCTTCTCGCCGCGGAGATACGTCGACCGCACCACGCCCTGGAGCACCTCGCCCGCATAAGGCGTGATCTTGTGGCGGTGCTCGATCCTCGCGGGCTCGACGCGGTAGATGGCGTCGGGATCCCAGACCACGAGATCGGCGTCGCAGCCCGCGGCGATTCGCCCCTTGCGATCGAGGTTCGCGAGCCTGGCTGGGCCTGCGCACATCCAGGCGGCGAGATCGGCGAGGGTGTGGCCGCGGCGGCGCGCCTCCGTCCAGATCACCGGGAGGCCGAGCTGGAGCGAGGCGATACCGCCCCACGCAGCCGCGAAATCGCCTGCTTCCATCTTCTTGAGCTCGGGTGTGCAGGGCGAGTGATCCGAGACCACGAGATCGAGCAGGCCCTCGCCGAGCGCGGCCCAGAGCTTCTCGCGATTGTCACGCTCGCGGATCGGCGGAGCGCACTTGTACGGCGTGGCGCCGTCGGGGATGTCCTCGGCCGCGAAGTGCAGATAATGAGGCGTCGTCTCCGCGGTGAACGGCAAGCCCTCGATGCGCGCCGCGCGGATCGTGTCGAGCGCGCCCGAGGAGGAGAGATGAACGACGTGGACCGCGGCGCGCGTCTCCCGGCAGAGGGCGACGAGCATTCGAATCGCGAGATCCTCCGCTTCGCGCGGGCGCGACGCGACATAGGCGGCGTAGCTGCATGGATCGAGGCCGGCGACCGCGGATCGCGCGGCGTCGATCGGGCCCGGGAGCTCGGCGTGGCAGAGCAGCGGCGCGCCGGATCCCGCGAGCTCGCGCATCGCGGCGCGGAGATCGAGCTCTTTTACCCAGCCGAACTCCTCGACGCCGGAGTCGACCATGAAGCACTTGAAGCCGAGCGCGCCCGCGTCGAGCAGGCGCCGGAGCTCCCCCGCGTTGCCGGGGACGGCGCCGCCCCAGAGGCCGACGTCGACCCAGCACTTCCCGCCTGCGGCTTCGGCCTTGATCTCGAGCGCCTGCGCCGTCGTCGTCGGCGGGATGCTGTTGAGCGGCATGTCCACGAGCGTCGTCACGCCCCCCGCCGCCGCGGCGCGCGTGGCCGTCGCGAAGCCCTCCCACTCGGTCCGGCCGGGCTCGTTGATGTGGACGTGCGAGTCGACGATGCCGGGCATCACCACGAGATCGCCTGCATCTTCGAGCGGGCAACCCTCGGGGACGTCGCCGTGGCCCGCGACGCGGGCGATGACGCCGCGCTCGATGTGGATGGAGGCGGGCGCGACGGCGCCTCCGGCGACGACCCTGCGGCTGCGGAGGACGAGGTCGGGCTGTTGCATGGATCGCCACGCTACCACTGAAAATGACGCTGCGCGCTGGCGCACGAGAGGGTCGGTCTCGGAGCGTCACGGATTCGACGGACGAACGCCCCCGGGTGTGGTCTAATCCGCAGATTCGCCGGGGCGTCCGCCTGGCTACCAAGGAGCGTGGATCATGTCGTCTTACAAGAAGAGCATCCCTGCCAATGTGATCGAGCTGCGCGAGTATCTGAAGCAGATCCACGAGAGCAGGAGTCACGTGAAGAGCGTCCACGTGAACACCAACAACTATCACCTCGAGATCCAGCTCGACATGGGCGCGCACCTCACCGGGCACCCCGACATGTACATGCCGCTCAAGCACGGTATGGTCAACCAGGCGGTGCTGCTCGTCGAGAACATGCTGAGGCACTCGGCCTCCGGCTTCCCGCCGTCCGAGCTCGAGGCGGTCCATCTGTTCGACATGATCGATCCCGTGGGGCAGTGAGCCAGTCGGGCCGGCTGCGGCGCACGTTGCCGCGCCGGCCCCACCAGGGACCCGGGGTTTGGGGCCGCTTGCGGCCCCATCGCGACAAGGACCCGATCTCCGCCGTCAGTGCTCGGTGGAGACCCAGGGATTACGGTGCTTGCACGTCATCGGGATGGTGACGCCGCAGACTTTCTCGACCGATAGGCAGTCCTGGTGCTCGGGGCACTGCATCGGATCGAACTTCTTCGGATCACAGGACTTTGAGCAGAAGTCCGGGAACGGCAGCGGCGCGTTGTACCCGTTCCCGTCGGTGTCGAGATAGATCGGATTCGACACGGCGTAGGCCGGGATCGGAAACCAGTCCGGCAGCGTCGGCGTCGACGTGAAGAACGTGTTGACCACCGGGATCAGCGCGAACGCGTCCGACGTCACCTTGGAGAGCTGGATCTCGCCGAACGCGACGTCGAGCGAGACAGGGCTCATCAGGTTCTGATCCTGGAGGCCCATCGCGATGATGACAATCCAGCTGTCGCGCTTCGGCACGTCGAGCACGATCTTCTCGTCGAGATCGACGATGACGCTCGGCCCGCCGTTCGGCTCTCGCACCTGCACGAGATGCCCGTTCTCGTAGATCTCGACGCGGTCGACCCCGAACCAGCTCGCCGTGGAGACCTTGAGATCGAGCGTCGCCTTGCCGCCGGGCGCGGCCGTGGCCGTCTCGCCGAACGTCTTTCCGTCGACCGAGGCGCGGACGAACGCGCCGTAGCTCGTGACCGCGTGGCCGTCGCGGAGGCTGTCGGTGGCGTCCTTGATCGAGAGCGAGTCCGGCGAGTCGGTCGGGCTCCGGAAGAAGGTGCGCGGATAGCCCGGCTCGTGGAGCGCGTCGTGGCTGTCGCTGCTCGCGATCTGCGAGCGGATCATGCCGCGCTCGACGTAGCGGAAGTAGTCGTCGACGTGGCCCGAGCGGAACGTGCACGGCAGATCGGCGACCTCACGCGGGATCGGGCCGTCTTTGTAGGTGATCGGCAAACAGAGGTGCTGTCCGCCCTCGGCCGTGTCGGGGAAATTCCAGATCGCCTCCTGCTCCTCGGGCGTGCGCGCGAGGATCCGCTTCATCGAGGCCCACGTGAGCGCGGAGCGATTGCGATGCTGGCAGACAGCGTAAGGCTCGTCCGCTTTGCACGAGGCGAAGAGGCCTTGTGACATCTCGGGGCAGGCCTTGGCGAGGGCCGCCTCGTCCTTGGCGGCGTCGAGGCGCGCGCGGCAGCGGTTGTAGTCGACGACCTCCTCCACCGTGGCCGTGCGCACGAGATCGAAGCGCTTGCCGTTGATGAGCTCCATCGCGTCGAAGCTGCACGTCGCGGTGCGGAAGACCGGGTTCTTGTCCTCGAGCGACCCGAGCTTGCGGTTCATCGTGAACGGGTCGACGCCGAGCTGATCCATGTACCCGAAGAAGCCGTCGCGCGGGTGCGCCAGGATCGTGAGGGGCGCGACGCCGCTGTCGTCGCCCATGTTGCGCATCGCCTCGAGGATCTGCGCGCCCGACTCGCACGTCGGATCGTGCGAGCCGTGCGTCGGGTGGATCGATCCGTCGTACTTGAGCGGGAAGGCGATGAAGTGGCCCTGCTCGATCGTCGTCGTCTCCACGCCGATCGCGGTGGCCACGTGGGGCGCGAGGAAGAGCTCGCGGATCGTGGGCGTGTAGTCCGTCTCCACGTCGTGATCGGTCGGGATCGCGAGCTCGACGTTCTCGTCGACGATCGACGTGAGGCGCCGGGGCAGCGGCATCCCGCTGTCGAAGCTCGGCTGGGAATGGATGTGCATGTCCGTCGACATCCACCCGGTGGTGTCGACCTCGCGCGTGACGATCGCGTCGAAGCGCGTGATGTCCCCGGCCGCGAGGTCGACGTCCTTCTCGAAGACGCTGAACTCCGGTCCTCGCGACGCGCGGATCCGATAGCGCCCCGGCTCGACGCGGATCGTGCCTTGACCGGTGGCCGAGTAGTCGATGAGGCGCGTCCCGTTGCCGAGGCGGCCGTCACCGAGATATGGGCGGCGGTTGCCGTCGCGCTCGAGCGGCTTGCCCGCCTCGTCGACCGAGATGATCGCGATCTTCGCGGGCGTGACGGACGCGCTCTCGTCGCTCACGCGGTACTCGACGAGCGCGACCTGCGGCAGCACCGGGACGACGTGCGTCGCCTTGCCGGCCTCGACCACGACGCGCTCGGGCGGCGAGATCGACTGCCCGTCTTCGCTCCGCGCCACGACGAGGTACGTGCCCGGGACGATCGTGGTCTTGAAATCGCCGTCCTCCACGGGATCGAGGCCGACGTCGGCGTCGACCACGTCGAGCAGCCCGACGTCGTTCTGGGCGACGTAGTTGGCCTTCGCGATCTCGTCGACGCTCTTCCATCTGCGGTTCGGATCGGGATCCTTGAACAGGAAGACATGCGCGTTGGCGGCCGGCTCGCCGGTCTGCGTCTGCACCACGCCGGAGAGCTCGCCCGTGGGAGTTTTACGCGTCTTCCACACGTCGGCGGCGACGCTCGCGATGTCCCCGTCGCCGATCGCGAAGTAGCGCTCGTAGACGAACGCGCGCCGGTTGTCGCAGTCGGCGTCGTCCGATTTGTCCCACGCGCAGCTCTTCACCGCGGCCAGGAAGGCCGTGGCCGCGCTCGTGAAGAGAGGCACGTTGACGACCGTCGCGCCCTCTCCCTCTCTCGGGACGGTGAAGTAGCCATACGAGACGTCGCCGCCCGAGGCCGCGACGAAGTCGAACGTGAGCGGCTTCTGGAACGTGTTGCGGCCCGAATAGAAGGCCTCGTTGACGGCCTTCTCCTCGTCGAACCCCATGTTGGGCGCCCAGACGTCCGTCTGGTTGCCGAAGAACACGAAGTCCCCCGCGAGGATGCCTGCGTGGTGCGCGGGCTTCGGATCGGGCGTGTTCTGGTTGTCGCCGAAGATCGTGTCGAACACGCTCGTGACTCCCTGCGTCTGATCGAGCGGCAGGGGATCGGCGCACCCGCATGTGGGGCAGCCGTTCTCGTCGGCGGCAAAGCCCTGATCGCCGCATTTGTTGATATCGCACGTCGGCGCGGCGGGGCAGCCGTCGGGGCCGGGCTCCTCGAGGAGGAGCACCGTCTTGATCGTCACGTGGCGATCGCCCGGCCGGAGGATGTAGTCGGTGCGGAAGTGGATCTTGGTCTTGATGTTGGGGAAGAGCGCGCCGAGCAGATCCTTTTGATTGCGAAGGATCGCGAGCGCTTCGAAGAGGAACGCGCCCTCGCCGTCGACGCGAATCGAGGCCTCTTTCCCGTCTTTTCCGTCCTTGAGGACGCGCACCTCGGTCTTCGACTCCGGATCCGGGACGAGGAGGTTCGCGACCGGGAAGAGCTCGGCGAAGCGATCGCGCCCGTTGGCGTCGGCGAGGCCCAGGCGATCGCGGCGCACGTCGGCGTCGACGATGCTGCCGCCGAAGACGCCGGGGCCGGGCGAGTCCTTCGAGCCGATGATGTTGACGCGGATCTGATCGTTCTCGAGGAGGAAATCGCCGACGTCGGCCATCGCCACCGGACCGCCGATGAGCTCGGAGCGATCCTCGACCTGCTTGGCGCGGAGCAGATCCGATCCATCGGTGCAGCTCGGCAGCCCCGGGAGGATCCCGAGGCCCACGAGCACGGCGGCCGCGAGCGCTGATCTCTTGAGCACGCGTTCGGGTTTCCTCATCGGCGTTCCTCCCCGGCGTTCAGAGGTTCAATTGAAGCTGGAAGACCACGGAGTCGTTCTTCAACGATTTGCCGTGGATCTCCTGCCGGTGCGTGTAATCGAGCTGGGCCTTCAAGAAGTCGTGCAGCACGTGGTAGCTGAGGCCTCCGCCTGCGAGCCAGCTATCGGCCTCGTCTTCCAACGAGGTGTTCGGGTTCAACCATTCGAAGCGCCCGCTCACGCCGAGGCGGTTCTTGACGAGCACGTAGCCGAGCTCGCCGATCATGGCGAGCGACTGCACGGTGGAGATCTGCGCCGTCGGCTGCGTCGGGATCACGTGGGGCGCGGAGTGGTTGGAGAGGAACTCGCCCAGGAGGTGAAAGCCCTTCACGTGCAGGAGGAAGTCGCCGCCGACGCCGAGGATGTCGCGCGTGCCGCCGTTCGAGAAGAAGAAGCTCGCGCCGAGGCCGAGGCGGAAGGGGCCGTGACGGAGATCCTCGATCGTGGGGCCGAGGCTGCCGAGCGGCTCGCTCGAGAGGCGCGCTGCGTAGGTGAGGCCGTCGAAGCGGTTGCCGAGGAGGGCCGCGTTCTCGCCGTAGCCCTCGAAGAAGCGGTCGGATCGCTCGAGGCCGTTGTAGACGCCCGCGGCGTACGCGAGCGCGCCGCGGAAGAACTGGCCTTCGACGCTGATGCCGAGCTGGTGGAAGGGCGCCATCGCGCGGACCGCGAGGGGCCTCTCGATCAGCGCGCCGTTGCCCGCGTCGACGAGCGCCGATCGCGAGAAGGGCACGTCGCGCGCGCCCGCGAAGACCTGGAGCGGCTTCCATCGGTCGTAGCCGAACCAGGCGTCGTGGAGGCGCGCGGTGCCCTTCTCGTCGGAGCTGAACTCCGCGGCGATCTTGAACGGGACGCGATCGTAGAGGCGCCCTTCGAATCCGAGGCGCGCGCGCCGCAGGCGAAAGCCTGGGCGTTCCGAGGGATCGCCGGCCTGGAGGAACGAGTCGCTCCCGACGTAGGGGATGGCCTGCGCTTGCATCAGCACGACGGGGGCGAGCGTGAGCGGGCCGGCGTCGAGGCGGAGCAGGTCGTGGAAATCGGGCCCCGTATCGGCGGTGTCGACCGCTGCGGGCTTCTCCGCAGGGGGCGATTGAGCCAGGGCGGGAGCGGTGGCGAGGACGAGGGCTGCAACGTGGGCCCCGAACACGAGAGCGCGGGCGCGCGACTTCATTGGAAGCCTCCTGACCGAAGGCGTGGCTCGCCCGGTCGCGCCGCTAGGTAACGCGAAAATCCACGCAAGCTCAAGGGGAGGTAGAGGCCCGGGCGATCTCGCCTCGTCACGGGGCGTGGCGGAAGCCGAAGAGCAGCAGCGCCGCGAGCCCGATCCCCACGATTACGAGGAGGCTGAGCACGATCCACGGCCACGTGGGGCCCTCGGTGGTGGGCGCCGGCGTCCTGGTGGAGGGTTGGGGGACGTCGAGCATCACCACCGCGTGGCCCTGCACCGAGAAGAACTGCTGGAGGCGGCGGAGGAACTCGTCATACGGCTGCTCGGCGATGGGGAACCGCGCGCCCTTGAAGCGCATCGCGTGGAGATCGGCGAGCTGGCGATACGTCCTGAGCTCGGCGCTGCGGGCGACGGGGCTGCACGAGCCGGCGACGATCGCGGGGCCGCCGTCGGCGGGGACGAGGCGGATGTGCTGCAGCGCCTGCTTTCCGCCGGCGGTCGACGGGCCCACGGGCGTGGTCAGCTCGATGCGATAAGGCACCGGGCCCGGGAGCGGGGAGGTGAAGCTGACGTTGAACAGCGTGGCGAAATCCATCGCCTTGCCGGCGATGAACGTGAATTTGCCGTCGAATTGCCCCACGTCGATCGACGCTATCACAGCGAAAACCGATCTGCCCACTCCCGCTCCCGCTGCCCGGATCGGGAGGGGGAAGCGGGAGCGGGAGCGGGAGCGGGAACGGGAGCGGGAAGCGGAAACGGGAGCGGGAAGCGGGAGCGGGAGCGGGAGCGGGAGCGGGAGCGGGAGCCGGAACGCGAACGCGAACGCGAACGCGAATGGGAACGCGAACGTGAATGGGAAGAAGGTCTTGGAGCGGACGTGACGAGCGCTACCCCAGCAAGCGCTTCATCGTGGTCCCCATGTCCGCCGGCGTGGGCGCGACATGGATCCCCGCGGCCTCGAGCGCCTCGATCTTCTCCGCAGCAGTGCCTTTGCCGCCCGAGATGATCGCGCCCGCGTGCCCCATTCGCTTCCCCTCGGGAGCCGCGCGGCCGGCGATGAACGCGGCCACCGGCTTCTTCATGTTCTCCTTGATCCACGCCGCGGCCTTCTGCTCGGCCCCGCCGCCGATCTCGCCGATCATGATGACCCCGTGCGTGTCGGGATCCGCATTGAACAGCGTGAGCACGTCGATGAAATCGAGCCCGCCCACCGGATCGCCGCCGATACCGACGCACGTGCTCTGCCCGATCCCGAGCGCGGAGAGCTGGCCCACGGCCTCGTACGTGAGCGTCCCCGACTTCGAGAGGACGCCGATATGGCCCTTCTTGTGGATATGGCCCGGCATGATCCCGATCTTGCACTCGCCCGGCGTGATCACGCCCGGGCAGTTGGGCCCGACGAGGCGCGTCGACTTCCCTTCGAGGAAGCGGCGCACCTTGATCATGTCGAGCACCGGGATCCCCTCGGTGATGCAGATGACGAGGCGACAGCCCGCGTCCACGGCCTCGACGATCGCGTCCGCGGCGCCCGCCGGCGGCACGAAGATGCACGACACGTCGGCGCCCTCCTTCTGCACGGCCTGCTCGACGGTGTCGTAGATCGGGACCTTGCCCTCGAAGTGCTGCCCGCCGCGGCCCGGCGTGACGCCCGCGACGACCTTCGTCCCGTAGGCGATGCAGGCGCGCGCATGGAGCGATCCGAACTCGCCCGTGATCCCCTGGAAGACGACCCTCGTGTCCTTGTCGACGAGAATGCTCATCTCAAGCCGCCTTCCCGCTCACCGCGGCCACGATCTTTCGCGCCCCGTCGCCCATCGACGCCGCCGCCTGGATGGCGAGGCCGCTGTCACTCAGGATCTTCTTGCCCTCCTCCACGTTCGTCCCTTCGAGGCGCACGACGAGAGGGACGGTGAGCCCGAGCTCCTTCGTCGCCGCGACGACGCCGGCCGCGACGATGTCGCAGCGCATGATGCCGCCGAAGATGTTGACGAAGATCCCCTTCACTTTGTGGCTCTTGAGGATGATCTGGAACGCCGTCTTCACCTGCTCCTGCGAGGCGCCGCCGCCGACGTCGAGGAAGTTCGCGGGCGTGCCGCCGTAGTGCTGGATGATATCCATCGTCGCCATCGCGAGGCCCGCGCCGTTGACGAGGCAGCCGATGTCGCCGTCGAGCGAGACGTACGAGAGGCCCGCGCGCTTCGCCTGGAGCTCGATCGGATCCTCTTCGTCGATGTCGCGGAGCTTCTCCCACTCGGGGTGGCGGATCTCGGCGTTGTCGTCGAAGGCGACCTTCCCGTCGAGCGCGACGAGCTCGCTCTGCTTCGTCACCACGAGCGGGTTGATCTCGACGAGCGAGCAGTCCTCCGCGACGAAGCATTTGTAGAGCCCGTCGAGGAGCTTGCCGAAGGCCCGCATCGTCTCCTTGCCGCCGAGGCCGAGCGCATAGGCGAGCTTGCGCGCCTGGTAGGCCGCGAGGCCGAGCACGGGATCGACGTGGACCGTGATGATCTTCTCGGGCGTCTTGTGGGCGACCTCTTCGATGTCCATCCCGCCCTCGGTCGAGGCCATCACCGCGATGCGGCGGCGGTCGCGGTCGACGAGGATGGCGAGGTAGAGCTCGCGCGCGATGTCGAGCCCTTGCTCGATGTACACGCGCCGCACCTTCTGCCCGGCCGGGCCCGTCTGCTTCGTGACGAGCTGCATGCCGAGGATCTTCTCGGCGAGCGCCCTCGCTTCGGGCGCGCCGCCCTTGGCGACCTTGACGCCGCCGCCCTTGCCGCGACCACCCGCGTGGATCTGCGCTTTGACGACGACGACCGGGATCTTCGTTTCGGCGATGAGCCGCTCGGCGATCGGTTCGACCTCTTCGATCGTGAACGCGACCTCGCCTTTGGGCACCGGGACGCCGTACCGAGCGAAGATTTGCTTGGCTTGATACTCGTGAATTTTCATGAGAAGGGAGCGCACCCTATCACAACGGCCCACGCATGCGAGCCCTCTCCCCGCCCGGCACGAGCGCGATCTTCAAGATGGTCGCGACGGCCGCGCTCGCCCTCTCGGCGCTGCTCCTTCTTCCATCCGCGTGCGGAACGGCGCCGGCCCCGCCGCCCGAGCGGCCGCCGCTGCCGCCGCCCCCGCCGCCGCCGACGGTGACGGTCGCGTCGGCCTCGCCGCCTGCGCCCGACGCGGGCGAGCGCGACGGCGCGGGCGAGCCGGACGCGGGCGGGCCGAGCTCGTGCCCCGCGGGGATGAAGCTCGTCGACACCACGTATTGCCCGCGCGTGCGCCTGCGCTGCCTCAAGGACGAGTACGACAAGCCCAATCACATCACCATCTGTTACAAGTTCGCGCCCGGGCAAGAGTGCTTGACGGAGCCGCGGCGGCAGCGCTTCTGCATCGACGAGTACGAGTATCCGAATAAATCTGGAGGGCACCCTCCGGTGATGGTGAGCTGGTACGACGGCGCCGCCGCCTGCGGCGCCGAGGGCAAGCGCCTCTGCTGGGAGAGCGAGTGGGTGAGCGCCTGCGAGGGGCCCGAGAAGATCCCGTTTCCTTATGGCCAGGCGCGCGATCCCAAGGCGTGCAACATCGACAACCCCTATGTGAAGCCGCACCTCGATCTCGTGTACTCGCCGAACCACGGCGACCAGGACAAAGAGCTGCTCGCGCTCGATCAAGGCGTCTCGAGCGGCGAGAAGCCCGGGTGCGTGAGCGGGTTCGGCGTGCACGATCTCACGGGGAACTTCGACGAGTGGGTGAACGCGGAAGAGACGCACAAGACGTCGAAATGGGCTGGCCTGAAGGGCGGCGCCTGGGGCCATGTGCGCAACGCGTGCCGGCCGATGACGACGAGCCATCCACCGGAGTTCACGTATTACTTCATCTCGTTCCGCTGCTGCGCCGACGCGCCGCCGGACGCCGCGGCGGACGGCGATCCGGCGCTGTGGCGGCCGCCTCCGCAGGTGAAGAGCGCGCCGCCGGG
>JADMIO011485926.1_pt1 | contig 15434 bp, 15 predicted proteins | sample 8958161 | NCBI WGS metagenome assembly JADMIO01 (sample SAMN16585339, study PRJNA669376) | soil metagenome | isolation source: Crop rotation soil | place: USA: Cullars Rotation, Alabama | collected 2011
CGCGACAACTTGTCCACGTGGAATTCTAAGCTTAGGATCCCAATGTGCTGGAAAGGTCGACAAGGAGGAGGGGGAGCGCCGCTCCAGCGGCGGCATCCTGATCCCGGCCACCGCGGCCATGGGCGGCAGGCGCCTCGCCTGGTGCCGGGTCGTGGCCGTCGGGGGGCACGTGCGGCAGGTCGAGGTCGGCGACCGGGTGCTGTTCGACCCGGACGAGAAGGCCGAGGTCGAGGTGACCGGCGAGCTGTACGTCGTCGTGCGCGAGCGCGACATCCACGCGGTCGCGGCCGATCGGCTCGGCGACAGCCAGACGGGGCTCTACCTGTAGCGGGCGGCCTCGGATCGGTCAGGGACTCGACGAGGTCGTCACTGTCCGGTGCCGGCCCGGCGCCTTCGGGACCTCCGCCGGTGCCTCCACGGGTGCCTCCACCGGGACGGTGAATCGGAACGTGGTGCCCACACCGGGCGTCGACTCGAAGTGCACCGTCCCCTGGTGTGCCTCGGCGATCGACTGCACGATGCTCAGCCCCAGACCGGTGCCCTGGATCGCCATCTCCGTGGCCACCGAGGAGCGGAAGAAGCGCTGGAACAGGTTGGCCTGCTCGTCGAGGGGGATGCCCACGCCGGTGTCGCTGACCGCCAGGGTCGCGAGGTGCTTGTCGACGGTCAGCGCCACGGTCACCTCGCCGCCGGGCTCGGTGAACTTGACCGCGTTGCTGACCAGGTTGAGCACCAGGCGCTCGAGGTGCTCGGCGTCGCCGACCACCGTGACCGGGTCCCGCGGGACGTCCACCGAGAAGGCCACGCCCTGCTGCCGGGCACTGGCCGCGACCACACCGGTGGCGCCGCGGACGGCCGCGCGCAGGTCGGTAGGCACCTGCTCGAGCTGGAAGCTGCCGTTGGCCACGCGCGAGAGGGCCAGCAGGTCCTCGACCAGGCTCAGCAGCCGCGACCCGTTGCGGTCGATCTTCTCGATCAGGTCCTGCTGCATGCTGGAGAGCGGCCCGGTCAACCCGTCGGTCAGCAGCTCGGTGTAGCCCATGATGCTGGTCAGCGGGGTGCGCAGCTCGTGGCTGACCGACGACACGAAGTCGTCCTTGGCCCGGTCGACCGCGTGCATGCGCCGGTTGGCCTCGCGCTCCTTCTCGAGGGCGGCCCGGAGCGCGTGCTCGGCCGCACGGCGGTCGGTCACGTCTCGGACGACGCTGAGGTAGCTCTGCGGCCGGCCGTCGTCGTCGCGCACCGCCGTCACGCTGAGCGAGACGATGACCCGGCTGCCGTCCTTGCGGATGTAGGTCCAGTCGCGAGTGTCCTGCTCCTGGCCGCGCTCCAGGGGCCCGGTCACCACGGCGTACCCGGTCGAGGAGACGCCGAGCTCGTGCGCCCGGGCCATGACCTCCCGCGCCTCGTGGAACGGCATCGGCGTGGCCCGTCCCACGAGCTCGGAGCTGGAGTAGCCGAGGAGCTGCTCGGCGCCGGGGGAGAACAGCGTGATGACGCCGTCGAGGTCGGTGGCGATGAACGCCGTACCGCTGGCCGAGTCCAGCAGCTGGCCGAGCTGCAGCTCGTTCTCGCGGATGCGGCGCAGGGAGTCGCGCAGGTGGCTGGTCGCGACCGAGAACGCCACGGCGGTGATCGCACTGATCGCGACGAAGACCTGGGCGCTGGCGGCGAGCGTGAGCACGTCGGCGGTGGCCCCCACGTCAGGGAACGGACCGTGGTTGACGGCGGTGGCCACGATCACAGCGGTGGAGACCACCACCAGCTCGATGTTGGACCAGACGTAGGTGAATCGGGCCGCTCCCCACATCAGCACCGGCAGGAGCAGGAAGGCCACCGGCTGGCCAGGGTTGGCCAGGACGCAGGCGGTCAGGGCGGTGCCGAGCAGCAGGCAGTGCAGCGCGATCTCGATCGCGGAGACGTTCACCCGGTGCTTGGGCTGGCGCATCGCGAGGGGGAGTACGACGGCCTGCGCGCCGCCGTGCGTCAGCGCGATCCACAGCAGCGTCCGCCAGGGTGTGACGCCGTCGGTGAGCCAGAGGGTGCCGGCGGTGATCAGCCCGGCCGCGAGACTGCCCAGGCAGATGGCCACCAGCCAGCGCCGGTAGTCACTCCACGACCGGAGCTCGGGGACCCCTTCCTGCATGCGCGTCAGCCACCACACCACGACCAGCACCTCGACGGTGTTGGCGACGGCGAAGCCGAGCGAGAACAGCGGGTCCCGGCCGGCCAAGACGCCCATGGCGAAGAAGCCCGTGGTCGTCAGGTAGGCGAGCGTGGCCGCCTCCCGCCGCGGGCGAAGCAGGAAGACGATCGTGACCATCACCGAGGCGGGCCACCAGCGGGCGACCAGCTCCGGGTCCGGCGCGGCGTGCAGCGCGCGGTACGCGGTCGCGAGAGCGCAGGCCGTCAGGCCAGCGGCCAGCAGGCCGTTTGCGCGCGCGCCTCGCACCGGTAGGTCCCCCGTCGTCCGTGGAAGAACGTCCGGGCCGCGGGGCCTTTCCCGCAGCCGTGACACTCAAGACGGTAGGGCAAATACCGGTACTGAGGCGTATGAAATGGATTATTCAGGCGGCGTCGCCGGGCCGGTGCGCGGCTCAGGCTCCTGGTGCGTGCGGGCACGACCGTCGAGGTCGGGAGCGTAGGTCTCCGACTCGTGGTCGATGTCGGGGTCCACGCGGTCCGCCTCACGGAGGCGATCCTCGTGCTCGGCGCGGGACTGCTCGAAGCCGACGCGCTCCTGCTGAGCCTCCGCGTCGAGCTGGTCGGCACGGGCTCGCGCCTGCTCGGCCTCGGCCTCCGCCTCCCGGGCGCGGGCCTCCTGGACCGGGTGGGCTGCCGCGGTCGCGGCCGCCTCGGAGCGCAGCTCGTCGGCGCGCTGACGCCCCACCTGCTCCTGCTTGCGCTTGGTTGCTGTCCACGCCAGGCCGGCCAGCAGCAGCACGGCGATGACGATGAGGACGATGATGATCCAGGACATGTGTGTTGCTCCCTGTTCGTGGCGGCCGCTCTGCACGGCCGCATGGAACTCTCCGTCCAGTGGCGTACCCGGGTGAGCCCGTGCCAAACTAATACTGACCGAACGGTCTGTTATTCGTGGAGCCGCTGATGTCCGTGTCCGAGCAGGAGCTGCTCGAGGGTTTCGAGGAAACCGTCGAGCGTCATGACCGGATCGAGCCCCGGGACTGGATGCCGGAGAAGTACCGGCGGACGCTGATTCGGCAGGTGGCCCAGCACGCCCACTCCGAGATCATCGGGATGCAGCCCGAGGGGAATTGGATCACCCGAGCCCCGTCGCTGCGGCGCAAGGCGATCCTGCTGGCGAAGGTGCAGGACGAGGCCGGTCACGGGCTCTACCTCTACTCCGCGTGCGAGACCCTCGGCGCCTCCCGGCGCGAGCTGACCGAGATGCTGCTCGAGGGTCGGCAGAAGTACTCCTCGATCTTCAACTACCCGACGCTGTCCTACGCCGACGTCGGCACGATCGGCTGGCTGGTCGACGGCGCGGCGATCTGCAACCAGGTCCCGCTGTGCCGCACGTCGTACGGCCCCTACGGCCGCGCCATGATCCGGATCTGCAAGGAGGAGTCCTTCCACCAGCGGCAGGGCTTCGAGCTGCTGGCGACGATGATGCGCGGCACCGACGCGCAGCGCGCCTTGGTGCAGGAGTCGGTCGACCGGTTCTGGTGGCCCTCGCTGATGATGTTCGGCCCGCCCGACGCCGACTCGCCCAACACCGAGCAGTCGATGGCCTGGGGGATCAAGCGCAACACCAACGACGAGCTCCGCCAGAAGTTCGTCGACATGACGGTGCCGCAGGCCGAGGCGCTGGGCGTCACGCTGCCGGACCCGGAGCTGCGCTGGAACGAGGAGCGCCAGGCCCACGACTTCGGGCAACCGGACTGGGAGGAGTTCGCCGCGGTGGTCTCGGGCCACGGCCCGTGCAACTCCCAGCGGATCGCTCATCGCCAGAAGGCGCACGACGACGGTGCGTGGGTGCGCCGAGCGGCCGTGGCCTTCGCCCAGAATTCGGCGGAGAGGAGTCCCGCATGAGTGAGGTCCAGGACGAGTGGCCGCTGTACGAGATCTTCGTGCGCGGCAAGCGCGGCCTCAACCACGTGCACGTCGGCTCGCTGCACGCCGCCGACGACGAGATGGCGCTGCGCCACGCGCGCGACGTCTACACCCGCCGCAACGAGGGCGTGAGCATCTGGGCGGTGCGCTCGGAGCTGGTCGCCGCCTCGAGCCCGGACGAGAAGGACCCGTTGTTCGCGCCCGCCGGCGACAAGGTCTACCGGCACCCCACGTTCTACGAGATCCCCGACAACGTCCCCCACATGTGATGGACGCCCACCAGGAGATCAGTCACGAGACCGTGTACGACGAGGCGCTGCTCGGCGGCGACTCGGCGCACTGGGCCTTCGGCACGTCGTTCGAGGACCCGCTCGCCGGCGTGGACACGACGGTCCCCGGTGACGTGGACGCGGCCGCCCTCGCGTCGTACTGCCTGATGCTCGGTGACGACGTGCTCGTCTACAGCCATCGGCTCTCGGAGTGGTGCAGCCACGCGCCGGACCTCGAGGAGGACATCGCGCTGGCCAACATCGCGCTCGACCTGCTGGGCCAGGCGAGGCTGCTGCTGGCCCGGGCCGCCGCAGCCGATCCCTCGGTGGTGCCCGGGCTCCCCGAGGGGTCACCGGTGCCGGCCGAGGACGCGTTGGCGTTCTTCCGTTCCGACGCGGAGCTCCGGAACACCCGGCTGGTGGAGGCGGGGAACGGCGACTTCGCCGTCACCATCGCGCGGCTGCTGCTGTTCTCGACCTGGCGGCTGGCCCTGCTCGAGCGGCTGCGGTCCTCGCGCGACCAGGTGCTCGCGGCCGTGGCCGAGAAGGGCGTCAAGGAGGTCACCTACCACCGCGACTACGCGGCCCGGTGGTTCCTCACGCTCGCGCAGGGGACCGACGAGTCCCGCTCGCGGCTGCTGGCCGCGCTGCCGGTGGTGTGGGCGTTCCACGACGAGCTGTTCACCACGCACGTGACCGAGCGTGAGCTCGACGAGGCGGGCGTGGGCGTGGACCCGGCAGGGGTCGCGGTCGAGGTCGGCGTGGTGATCGACCAGGTGCTGTCGGCCAGCGGCGTGGACCGACCGGAGGTGGCGCAGGTCGGGCCGGTCTCGGGTGGACGTGGCCGCGACGGCCGACACACCGAGGCGCTGTCCCACCTGCTGGCCGAGATGCAGTCGGTGGCGCGAGCACACCCGACGGGGCAGTGGTGAGCGCGCTCGCGGTGGCCAGGTCGGTCCCCGACCCGGAGCTGCCGATGCTGACGCTCGAGGACCTCGGCGTGCTGCGCGACGTCACTGTCGAGGGCGACCGGGCGACCGTGACGATCACGCCCACCTACTCCGGCTGCCCGGCGATGGTGACCATGCGCGACGACTTGGTCCGCCGGCTCGGCGAGGCGGGGTACGACGCCGAGGTGCGGGTCTCCCTCGCGCCGGCCTGGTCGAGCGACTGGATCACCGAGCGCGGACGCCGCGCGCTGCACGACCACGGCATCTCCCCGCCCGGCTCGGCCCCGACGGGCCCGGTCGGGCTGAGCCTGCTGCCTACGCGCCGCGCAGTCGCCTGCCCCCGGTGTGGCAGCAGCGAGGTGGCCCTGGTCTCCGAGTTCGGGTCGACGGCGTGCAAGGCGCAGTACCGCTGCACCGCGTGCCTGGAGCCCTTCGACCACGTCAAGGAGATCTGAGTGGTCGCGACCATGCCCGAGCGCGCGAGCCGGGGCACCTTCCACACCCTGAGGGTCGCCTCGGTGGAGCGCCTCTGCGACGACGCTGTCGCGGTCACCTTCGACGTCCCCGAGGAGCTGCGGTCGTCGTACGACTTCGAGGCGGGGCAGTCGCTCACGCTGCGCCGCGTCATCGACGGCGAGGACCACCGGCGCGACTACTCGATCTGCGCGCGGGTGGGGGAGCGCCCCCGCGTCGGGGTCCGGCTCATCCCCGGCGGCCGCTTCTCCGAGTGGCTGGTCAACGAGGTCCGCCCGGGCGACGAGGTCGAGGTGCAGACGCCGCGGGGCAGCTTCCGGGCGCAGCCCGACGGCGGCCGCCACCTGCTGATCGCGGCAGGCTCGGGCATCACGCCCATGATGTCGATCGCCGCGACGGTGCTGACCCACCCGGAGTCCCGGGTGACGCTGCTCTACGGGAACCGCACGACGGGGTCGGTGATGTTCGCCGAGGAGCTCGCAGACCTGAAGAACCGCTACGGCGCGAGGTTCGAGCTGGTGCACGTCCTCTCCCGAGAACCGCGCGACGTGGAGCTGTTCTCCGGCAGGCTCGAGGGCGACCGGCTCAAGCAGCTCTTGACGCTCCTGGTCCCGCTCGCCGCGGTGGACGACGTCTGGCTGTGCGGGCCGTTCGCGATGATCACCGACGCCCGGGCCGTGCTCGAGGAGCTTGGTGTCGCGAAGGACAAGGTGCACGCCGAGCTGTTCTTCGTCGACGAGCCGCCCCCGGAGCTGCAGCGCGTCGAAGCCGTGCCCACGGGAGCGACGAGCGCCGTGACCGTGGTGCTCGACGGACGCTCGACCACGAACCAGCAGTCGCGCGACCAGACCCTCCTCGACGCCGCCCAGAAGACGCGCGCCGACCTGCCGTTCGCGTGCAAGGGCGGGGTGTGCGGCACCTGCCGCGCCCACCTGGCGGAGGGGGAGGCCGACATGCGCCGCAACTACGCGCTCGAGGACGACGAGGTCGCGCGGGGCTTCGTGCTCACCTGCCAGACCTACCCGGTCTCCGACGCGGTCACCGTGGACTACGACGCATGAGCACCCCCGACGAGGTCGCTCGCGCCTCGCTCGACAAGATGTGGCGGGGCGACGCGGCCAGCAAGATGCTGGGGATGACGGTCGTCGCCGTGGCACCGGGGGAGGCCACCCTGGAGATGACCGTGCGCGAGGACATGATCAACGGCTGGGGGCTCTGCCACGGCGGCTTGGTCGCCTCGCTGGCCGACAGCGCCTTCGCCGTCGCCTGCAACTCCCACGGGACGGTCACGGTGGCCGCCGGCTTCGACGTCTCCTTCCTCGAGTCTGCCCGCCTGGGCGACCTGCTCCGCGCCACCGCGACCGAGCGCGCACTCCGCGGCCGCTCGGGGCTGTACGACGTCACGGTGACCCGCGCCTCCGACGGCGCCGTCATCGCCGAGTTCCGCGGCCGCTCTCGCTCGACCGGCCGTCCCACCTCCGGATAGTCGAGGACGAATTCGTCGTCCCGCGGGCGTCGCGAGGACGAATTCGTCCTCGACTATCCGGCTGGGCGCTGCAGGCCCTCGAAGGCGAGGTCGACGAGGGAGTCGGCGAGCCGGTCGAGGGCGAGGGGGCCGTCGGGGCGGTACCACTCGACGAGTGAGTTGACCATGCCGAAGAGGAGCCGGGAGACCAGCTCCGGGTCGAGGTCGGCGCGCAGCGAGCCCTCGTCGACGGCGGCGCGCACCAGGCCGGCCAGCTTCTCGTCGACCTGCCGCCGGCGCTCCAGCGCGGCGAGCTCCACGTCACTGTTGCCGCGCACACGCAGCAGCAGGGTCACCGCCGGCAGGTGCTCGCCGAGGATCTCGACCGACTGCCGTACGGCGAACCGGAGCCGGTCGTAGGCACTGGCCCGGTCGGAGGCGACCGCGGCGTCGATGGCCGCGGTGAGGCCGTCGAGGGCCTCGTCGAGCGCTGCCGCCAGCAGCGACTGCTTGCTCGGGACGTGGTGGTAGATCGCTGACTTCGTCAGGCCGAGCTCGGTCGCCAGGTCGCCCATGCTCGTCGCGTCGTATCCCTGCCGGTTGAACACCGCGATCGCCCGCCGCAGCACGGTGTCGGCGTCGTACCCGGGTCGGCCTCGTCGCGGGAGTGGGGCGTCCGGGAGCCCGGGCTGGGTCACCCCCGCATGGTGTCACGGCGGTCACACATGATTGGGTACGACATCGCCGCCCATCACACCCCATCCGCTGTCATAACCCTAAAAACGACGATTCCGGGAGACAAGTGACAAAAGTCCGTTTAGAGTGGTTCTGCGGGGATAAGGGAATATGCGTTGAGGGGTTGTCATGCATAGAGTGACACGAAGCGTCCTGTTCGTCGTGGTGTGGGGGTTGTTGTTCAGCGGTCTTGCGGGTGCTCCTGCGGAAGCAGTGAGCGTCAAGAGCGCTAGCGGGCCGACCCAGGTCTCGCAGGCACAAGACACGTTGAGCTTCGCCAGGCACCACAAGAAGAAGCGGTGCCACAAGAAGAAGCGGCGCTGCCACAAGAAGAAGCACCGCAAGGCGGTCGTCCGGAGCGCCACCAACTGCTGGCCCGGGATCCCCTCGCTGAGCACCGCTCGCGTGACCGGCGCCGTGCAGTTCCGCTGGGGCGGCACGTCGTGCACCACGCGCTACCGCGTGCACCTCTCCCCGGCCTGGTTCGGCGTCTGGCCCGGCGCGCCCTGGTACACCTCGTGGACCAGCGGCCTCGCCCGCAGCCAGACCTGGCGGGTGCCCACCTACCCGCACGCCCACGACGGCATGCTGGCCGTGGCCTACGCCAACCCGGTGTTCGCCCAGCTCGAGGCCAACAACAGCGCCCACGCCCGGTACGTCGCGACGCACAAGTCGCGGTGGGTCGCCCAGTGGCCCTGGCCGCCGGCTCCCAAGCCCGGCTCGGCGATCCGGTTCGGCAGCTACAACACGAAGCTGTACCCGACCGGCTCTCGCGCCGCGGCCATCGCCCGCAACATCGGCAGCCACGGCGTGACCATGGTGGCGCTCCAGGAGGCGCGCTGGACCACGGCGTCCGCGGTCGTCTCGACGCTCAACGCGTCGTACGCCGGCACCTGGGACTACGTGCGTGCCAGTGGAGCGAACACCTCCACGCCCGGGCAGCAGATCGTCTACCGCAAGGACAAGTACGTGCTGACGCGGTCCGGCGTGATGAACCTCTACAACTACAAGGACAAGAGCCACCGCGTGGTGGCTCCGTGGGCAGCCTTCCACGGCGGGAACGGCCGGACGTTCTACGTGACGTCGCAGCACTTCGCCGGGACGGCGCACTCGTCGCTGACGCAGAACGCGATGACCGGCCAGGCCGCAGCGCTGGTGAGCAACTACATGAAGAACCTCACCGGTGCACCCGTGATCGTCGCGGGCGACCTGCGATACGGCCGGGAGCCCTGGGGGGAGCGGGCCGGCTACGTCCCGGCCCAGCCGACCTTCGTCCGCAACGGTTACTACGACGCGATGGCCTCGCGGTCGATGCACGGGGTGAACTACTCGATCGTCAACGGCGGTCGTCGACAGAGCCCGCACTCCTCGGGTGCGGGACCCCGTTCGGACCACATCCTGCTGCGCGGCTTCAAGGGCAGCAAGAACTACGTCAACGTCGTGAACTGGTCCTACAGGGGCATGATCCCCTCGGACCACAACCTGATCTACAGCGACATCATGATCCCCAACTGATCAGGTAGGCACCAGCTCAAAGAACAGACAAAAACGGACAAACCGGCTACATTGGGTTTGTCCGTTTTTGTCTGTTTCTGGGAGGCGCCATGCGTCGCGTGACGCGCTTCTTGCTGCTGGTGATGATGAGCAGCGTGCTGGTCGTGGCTGTGGGCGGCAGCCCCTCCCAGGCCGGCAGCAGCTCCGGCATCTCCCACACGGACTCCTCGAAGACCTTCAGCAGCGCGCGGCACGCCAAGCACCACAAGAAGAAGAAAAAGAAGAAGAAGCGCCGCAACGTGCGCAAGCCCGTGGTGCGCAACCCGTGGACCTACTGCTGGCCCGGGGTGCCCACGCTGAGCGGCGTCCGGATCTCCAGCGCGGTGCAGTTCCGCTGGCCCGCTACCGGCTGCACCACGCGCTACCGGCTGCGGGTGTCGCCGGCCTGGTACGGCCAGTGGCCCGGCGCCCCGTGGTACACCGCGTGGACGAGCGGGAGTGCTCGCAGCCTCAATTGGACGGTGCCCGCCACGCCGCATGCCGGCGACGGGATGCTCGCCGCGGCCTACGCGAACCCGGTCTTCGCGCAGCTCGAGGCGAACAACGGCTCCAACACCCACGCCACGGCGACCCACAAGTCGCAGTGGGCAGCGCAGTGGCCGTCACCGCCCGCTCCGGCGCCAGGTGACCCCGTGCGGTTCGGCAGCTACAACACGATGCTGTACCCCACCGGCAGCCGCGCGGCTGTGATCGCACGCAACATCGGCAACCACGGCGTGACCATGGTCGCGCTCCAGGAGGCGCGGCAGACGACGGCTGCAGACGTCGTCGCCACCCTCAACTCGGAGTTCCCCGGCACGTGGGACTACGTGCGAGCCAACGGGGCGACCACGTCGACTCCCGGCCAGCAGATCGTCTACCGCACGGACCTGTTCGCCCTCGGCAACTCGGGCGTGTACTCCATGACCAACCCGAAGGACTCCGACAACCCGGTCGTGGGGCCGTGGGCGGTGTTCGAGCCGGTGCGGTCGGACGGGTCACACGGCCACGAGTTCTACGTGACCTCGGTGCACTTCGCAGGTACGCCGACCTCGTCGCTGGCGCAGAACGCCATGACCGGGGCCGCGGCCCAGCTGGTGAACGACTACATGGACAACCTGACCGACTCACCCACGATCGTGGCCGGTGACCTGCGGTACGGGCGCGAGCCGTGGGGTGACACCCCCGGGTACGTGCCGGCCCAGCCGACGCTGGTCCGTGACGGCTACTACGACGCCATGGCCTCGCAGTCGATGCACGGGCAGAACTACTCGATCGTCAACGCATCGGGCGGCAACCCCAGTGCCAACCAGACGCCGCACGGCTCTGGCGCCGGTCCGCGGTCGGACCACATCCTGATGAAGGGCATCGTGGGGAGCCTCAGCTACACCAACGTCGTGAACTGGTCGTCCGGCGGCGTGGTGCCCTCGGACCACAACCTGATCTTCAGCGACATCCTGATCCCCGGGTCCCCGTCGTCCTGATCGACCGGGCCTAGCGCCGCTGTCACGGGTGCGGCTTAAGGTCGGGCCCGTGACCGAGGTGCATCTGCTGACGCGGCAGGAGGCGCGCCGGATCGCCGTCCGCGCGCAGCTGCTGGACGCACCCCGGCCCACGGACCTCATGGAGACGATCCGCGGGCTCTCGATGCTCCAGCACGACCCGGTCAGCGCGGTCGCGCCCAGTGCCCACCTCGTGCTCTGGAGCCGGCTCGGCTCGTCGTACGCCATGGACGACCTGGAGGACGCCCTGGCGGAGCAGCGCGTGATCGAGCTGCTCGGGTGCTACCGGCCGGCGGAGGACATCGCGCTCCACCGCGCCGACATGGAGGCGTGGCGAGCCATCGGTGACGACGCACCCGGCTGGCGGATCGCGCAGGACCAGTGGGTGCGGGACAACGACGCCTGTCGGCTCGACATCCTCGAACGGCTGCGCGCCGACGGGCCCCTTCCCCTGAAGCAGCTGCCCGACACCACCGTGCGCCCATGGCGCTCCTCGGGCTGGAACAACAACAAGAACGTGCCGATGCTTCTGGACTGCCTCGTCCTCCGAGGCGAGGTCGCCGTCTCGGGCCGTGAGGGCAGGGTGAAGCTCTACGACCTCGCCTCGCGGGTCTATCCCGACGACCCCTTCCCCGACGTGGCGGAGGCCGAGCGGTTCCGCGACGAGCGGCGGCTGGGCGCGCTCGGCATCGCCCGCGCCACCGGCACGCTCGTGCCGGGGGAGCCGCACATCGTCGGCGACGCGGGCGAGCCGGCGACCGTCGAGGGCGTGCCGGGGGAGTGGCGGGTCGACCCCGCCCAGCTCGGCCGGCCGTTCTCGGGCCGGGCCGCGCTGCTCTCGCCCCTCGACCGCCTGGTGATGGACCGCAAGCGGATGGCCGAGCTCTTCGCCTTCGACTACACCCTCGAGATGTACAAGCCCGTCGAGAAGCGGCAGTGGGGCTACTACGCCCTGCCGATCCTGTACGCCGACCAGCTGGTCGGGAAGCTCGACGCCACCGCCGACCGCAAGGCCGGTGAGCTGCGGGTCGACGCCGTGCACCAGGACCACGACTGGAGCCCCGGCGTACGCGACGCGGTGGACGCGGAGATCGACGACCTCGCGCGGTGGCTCGACCTCCACCTGGTCAGGTGACCCATAATCCCGGCATGACAGCAACCGGCGGTCGCCGTGCGCTCGTCCTCGGGGCCGGCATCCAGGGGTGCTGCGCTGCGCTCGCGCTGTCACGTGCCGGCTGGTCGGTCGTCCTCGTCGACCGGGCGGTGGCCCCGATGTGGGAGGCGAGCAGGCGAGGCGAAGGAAAGCTCCACCTGGGCTACGTCTACGCCAACGAGCCCGATCGCTCGACCGCGGGCCTGATGCTGGACGGAGCCCTCGCGTTCAGTGACCTGATCGACGGGTGGATGCCTCGGCCGGTCCGTTGGGAGGCGCTGCGGTCGAGCCCGTTCGTGTACGGCGTCCTGCCGGACTCGATGGTCGCGCCGGAGCAGCTGGCCGAGCACTACGCGTGGGTGGACGCCGAGATCTCGGCCCGCATCGAGGCGGGTCAGACGTACGCCGGTGCACGCACGTTCCAGGAGGTCGGCCGGTGCACGTCCCCGGGTCACGTGGGTCTCGGAGCCGATGTCGCGACCGCCTTCGCCACGAGCGAGGTGGCCGTGCAGCCGAGTCGGCTGCGTGAGGAGCTGATCGGCGGCCTGACCGCGGCGGGCGTCACCTTCGTCGCCGGCACCACCGTGCACGGTGTCGAACGCAGGTCCGAAGGGATGGCGGTGTCGTGTGCCGACCCCGAGCGCGCCGTGGTCACGCATCACGCGGACCTGGTCGTGAACTGCCTCTGGCACGGGCGGCTGGCGGTGGACGAGACGATGGGGATCACGGCCGGTCGCCCCTGTCTCTACCGGTTGAAGTACGCCGTGCACGGCACGCTCCCGGCAGCGCCTTCTCCGCGCGCCTCGGTCACGCTGGTTCTGGGTCCCTTCGGAGACGTCGTGTTCTACCCCGACGGCGCCGTCTACGTGTCGTGGTACCCCGTGTGCATGACCAGCTCCACGGAGGACCTGACGATCCCCTCGGAGTGGGCGCTCCCGATGGCAGGCGAGGGTCCGGACGCACGCCGACACGAGATCGTCCAGGGTTCGTTGAGCGCGCTGAGCGCGACGGTGCCTGCGCTTGAGCAGCTCACCGTGGACTCGGTCGCGGCCGGCGTCATCGTCGCGTGGGGGAAGACCGACATCGACGACCCGGGCAGCGAGCTCCACATGCGCAAGGACATCGGTGTCCACGACCACGACGGCTACGTCAACATCGACACCGGGAAGCTGACGATGGCTCCGTTCTTCGCCGACCAGCTCCTGAGTCTGGTCGGGAGCTGATGTCGGTCACGGTCGCGATACCGCTGCACCTGTCCGCTCCCTGGGTGGACAACATCGTCGCGAACGTGACTGCGCTGCCGGCCGACGTGACGGAGGTGCTCCTCTCGGACCGCACCTGCCTCGACGATGCCGCCGACCAGCTCCGGTCTCGGTTCGCGAACGACCCGCGCGTCGTGGTGGTCGCCGAGCCACGGGACCTCACGTGGACCGAGCACTGCCAGCTCCTGATCGAGGAGGCGCGGGGAGACCTGGTGACGCTCCTGCCCCACGACGACGTCTTCGACCCGTCCTGGGTGCCGATCCTGCGCGAGGCGTTGGAGGCACACCCCGAAGCACTCCTTGCCTACGGTCGTCTCGAGAAGGTCGAGCCGGACGGCGTCACGCCCGCCGCGGGGTGGACCCCGCCGGCACTGCCACCACCTGGTGAGGTCACGACAGGTTGGCAGGCGCTCGAGGCCTACCTCGACGGGCTGCTCTGGGTCCCGTTCCGTGGCCTGGTCCGGCGGAAGGAGCTGCTGGACTCGGGCATCCGACTGCGGTCCCCGGATGCGTTCCCGGGCAATTGCAGCTGGATACTCGTCGACTCGCTGTGGGTCTTCTCCATGGCACTCCACTCCGGCCTCGTGCACGACGACCGGACCGTCACGTGGAAACGCATCCACCCGGGGAGTGCCACCGCCATGTCCCGCCGAGGTCGACCCGGTGGACGGCACCGTCCGGGAGCGGCGGTGCTCCGGCGCTACGGTCCCGGAGGCCTGGCGGGAGTGGCCATGACCGCTCACCTCTGGGTCGACTGGGCGAGGCGGGGCGTCCGGTACCTCGCGCAGGCGTGGCAGGAGAGGCGCCGGTCGCCGGTCGGGTTCAGAGGGCCTGGCCGACGTCCCTGATGTTCGACTTCGCCTGCTGCCAGGCCTCGGCGAAGTCGCCGCCGAAGACCAGCTTCGCCGTGGTCAGGGCGAAGCCGCGGACCTCCTCGACCGTGGTGTGCGGTGGTACGGCAAGTGCGCGCGGATCGGTGACGAAGTCGATCAGCGCGGGACCGGGGTGCGCGAACGCGCGCTCGATGGCCGGCCTGATCTCGACCGCCTTCTCGACCCGCTCACCGTGGAGTCCCGCGGCAGTGGCGAGCGCGCCCAAGTCCGGGTTCTTCACGTCGGTGCCCCACGGCTGGTAGCCGACCACCATCATCTCGGCCCGGACCATGCCCAGGGTGGAGTTGTTGAAGACCATCAGCTTCACCGGGATGTCGAGCCCGGCTGCGGTGAGCAGCTCACCCATCAGCATCGAGAAGCCGCCGTCACCGCACAGCGCGACGACCTGACGACCCGGCGAGCCGATGGCGGCCCCGAGGGCCTGCGGCATCGCGTTGGCCATCGAGCCGTGGCTGAACGACGCGAGGATCCGCCGCCCGGGCTTCATCTGCAGGTAGCGCGCACCCCAGACGTTGCACATCCCCGTGTCCACGGTGAACACGGCGTCGTCCTCGGCGAGGTCGCTCAGGGCCGACGCCACCATCTCGGGCCGCAGCCCCTGGCCGCTGCCCTCGTGGTCGACGTACGTCTGGATCTCCTTGACCATCGTGTGGTGGTGCTTGACCACCTTGTCGAGGAATGACGAGTCGGTCCGCGGCGTGAGGAGAGGAATCAGCGCTCGTAGCGTCTCGCCGACGTCTCCCACCAGGCCGAGGTCGACGGCGGCCCGGCGGCCGAGGTGCAGCGGCTGGTCATCGACCTGGATGATCGTCTTCCCGTCCGGGAGGAACGCGTGGTACGGGAAGTCGGTGCCGAGCATGAGCAGCAGGTCGCAATCGGCGAGCGCCTTGGTGGCGCCGCCCCAGCCGAGCAGGCCGGTCATGCCGACCGAGGTGGGGTTGTCGGCCTCGAGGACGTCCTTGCCGCGGTAGGCGAAGGAGACCGGCGCCTTGAGGGTGTCCGAGAGGCGGAGCACCTCGGCGCGCGCGTTCCGGGTGCCCTCGCCACCGTGGATCGCGATCTTCTCGGCCTTTCCAGCACAGTGGGATCCGAAGCTTGGAATTCACGTGACTTGAAGTCGCGGC
>JADMIO011089395.1_pt1 | contig 15433 bp, 13 predicted proteins | sample 8958161 | NCBI WGS metagenome assembly JADMIO01 (sample SAMN16585339, study PRJNA669376) | soil metagenome | isolation source: Crop rotation soil | place: USA: Cullars Rotation, Alabama | collected 2011
CGCGACAACTTGTCCACGTGGAATTCTAAGCTTAGGATCCCAATGTGCTGGAAAGATCGGCTTTGGTTATTACGGCGGGTGCTATCCCGGCTACTACGGTGGATATTACGGCGCAGGCTACGGCTACTATCCGTACTCGTCCTATTATCGGCCTTATTACGGTTATCGGCGGGGGTATTATGGTGCCGGGTACCATCGATATTACGGCCACTCGTATCGCCGGCCTTATTATTGGCATAACGGGCGCCGGGTTTACTACACGCGCCGCTAACAGTCAGAGCAAAAAATCATTGAGCTGATCGCACGCGATGCGGTCAGCTCATTTTTTTTATGTCGTCTCGGTCGCTTCGAGGAAACCTTCGAGCTGACGAATCCGAGTTGGATGCCGCATCTTGCGTAGCGCTTTTGCTTCGATCTGACGAATGCGTTCGCGGGTGACGCGAAATTGCCGGCCGACTTCTTCCAGCGTGCGGCTGTAGCCATCTACAAGCCCAAATCGCTGTTCGAGGACCTGGCGCTCGCGATCGGTCAACGTTTCGAGGACGTCCTTGATCTTCTCCTTCAACAGGACGATCGCCGTCATGTCGCTCGGATTTTCCGCGCCTTTATCTTCGATGAAATCCCCGAAATTTGTTTCCTCGCTTTCGCCCACTGGCGATTGAAGCGAAATCGGCTGTTGCGCCATTTTTAGAACCGCGCGAACGCGATCGACCGGCAGCAAGATTTCCTCCGCCACTTCTTCCGGAGTCGGTTCGCGACCGTATTCCTGCACCAGCTGCTTTTGCACTCGCATCAGCTTGTTGATCGTCTCGATCATGTGCACCGGGATACGAATCGTGCGCGCCTGATCGGCGATCGAACGCGTGATCGCCTGCCGGATCCACCAGGTCGCGTACGTGGAAAATTTGTAACCGCGGCGGTACTCGAATTTTTCCACCGCCTTCATCAATCCCATGTTTCCTTCCTGGATGAGGTCGAGAAACGACAGACCGCGATTTGTATATTTTTTCGCGATGGAAATGACGAGACGCAGGTTCGCCTCCACCATTTCCGTTTTCGCGCGAAGCGCTTTGCGCAACCAGGTCTTGAGCGCCTGATATTGTTCGGAAAATTCATCCGCTGAGAGCCAAAGAACGGCTTCAAGTTCGCGGACCTTCGGACCCGTCGCGGTCGAAGCCCCGTTCGCGCGCGGCCGTTTGTGCCCTTCCGTCGTGGCCGCACCAAGCAAATGAAAATATTCGTCGGCCAGATGGACGAACTCCTCGGTCACCTTCTGCTTGAAATAAAACTTTGGGTAAAGCCTCTGCAGGCCGATCACCCCTTTTTGAAACGCCTTGGACTTTCGTGTGTCGCGCTTCGGAGAGTTCTTTAGGAGCTGTGCGTATTGTTTGCCAAGATCATCGCTCGCTTTCTCGACCTGTTTGCAAAGTCGGGGAAGAATTTTCATGTAACGCTCGCGGCTCTCAATTTTCTTGTCGAGAATCACACGATCGAAACGTTCGCGGCCTTCGGTGAGTTTTTGTGCGAGGTCGAGATGTGCCCGCGCAATGAAACCGAAACGGTGAATGTGCCGTTGCACCATCGTCTCGGCTTCTTCGATGCGTTTGGAAATTTCTACTTCCTGTTCGCGCGTCAGCAGGGGGACCTGCCCCATCTGCTTGAGATACATGCGCACCGGGTCATCGAGAATGTCGAGCTTCGATTCCGCTTTTTCCTCTTCTTCTTCCGTGTCTTTTTTGCCACCCTTGTAACTATCGACCTCAGACGATTCGATGACATCGATTTCAAGACGACGAAGACGAATCAAAATCGCATCGAGCTCATTCGCGTCCGTCACGCCTTCAGGCAATGCTTCATTGAGATCGTCGAAGGTGACGTAGCCCTGCTCCTTCGCCAGCTTGATCAATTCCCGGACGCGCGCCTGCACGTCCGTCGCTGCCCAGGCCGGAGTTTGTTCGGTGGCAGATTTCACTTTGGCGGAGCTGCGCTTTCCTTTTTCATTGCGCGATTTCTCGGCTTTGCCAGAGCCAGTCTTGTGCCGGGACGAATCGGCCCGCCCTTTCGGCAACTTAATACGCGTGGGCCGGAGAGCGCGCTTCAACTTCGGCGGCTTTCTCGGCTTTTTTTGCGATGATTTTCTTCGTTTTGAATCCAAAACTGGTGTTGGAGAAATCGGTGAAGCTCTTCCTTCCCCTGTTCCCGCTTCTACCCGGATTTACCGCGACTACACATCGAGGATTCGAGCCGGCAAAAGCTGGGAAACGTCGCGAAGTTGCTCTTGCAGGTCAAGAATTTCTTTCTGCAATTGCAGGACTTCTCCCGGGGTTAATTGGGGCAGCTTCATCCGATCTTTTGCCGCCTGTAGTTCGCGTCGCACGCTCGCCTGGCGAAGCCCATTCCACCAATCGCGCGCCACCGCCAGGGCGTTAGGGGGCTTCTTTTGCAAGAGCCAGGCTGAAACCAGCGCTTCTTCTTCCGAGGAAAGGCCCGCCATGAATGCATTTTGAGACGCGGAATCTTCCGCCCGTACATCCGAGTCGAGGATGCGCGCGAGCAATTCTGCATCGGGAACCTGTTCCAAAACTTCGCGCCAATCCTGCGATAGCAAAAATGCGCGCGCTTCTTCATCCCGCAATGCCAGCAGGCAAAGCATGGCAATCTCGTGACGCGGCAACGGTCCAGGCTGCGGTTTCGGTGTGGCTCGGGAAAATTCGCGCGTCGATTTCGGAATCAAGGTTTCGAATTCCGCCGCGCTCACACCAAGACGGGCGCTGGCCTTATTGATTACTTCTCCGCGCATGAAGGTGTCATGCACGCGTCCCACCGTCTGGGCGAGATTTCGCGCCAGCTGCATTCTCGCGCCTAACGAATTGAGTTTTTGGCGACTTGATTCGTGCTCGATCCAGTAATCGAAGAAGTCAGGCGCATTTTTCACCAGCGTCTCAAAAGTCTGACGGCCCTTTTTCCTGACTAACGAGTCGGGATCCTCTCCTCCCGGCATTTCTGCGACGCGAATGATCAGGTCATTCTGCAAGAGCGCGTCGAGCGAGCGCTCGGCGGCTTTTTGGCCGGCGACGTCCGCATCGAAGCAAAGAACCACTTCCGCCACGAACCGTTTCAAAATTCGGGCCTGCTGTTCGGTGAAAGCCGTTCCCTGGGGTGCGACGACATTTCCGATTCCCGCCTCGAAAAGCGTGATCAAATCGAGCTGGCCTTCGCAAACGATTGCGCAATTCGCTTCGATCAACGCGCGCTTCGTTTTGTGCAGACCAAAAAGAATATTGCCTTTCCGAAAGAGCGGTGTGTCCGGCGAATTCAGATACTTCGCCGTCTCGGCATCTTTTTCGAGAATGCGGCCGCTGAAGGCAACGACTTCACCGACATCGTTGCAAATTGGAAACATGATGCGATTACGGAAACGATCATAGACTTCCCCGTCCGTGCGCGATTCATCGCGCAATTTCACCAAACCGCTTTGCACGACCTGGCCACGCCGGTAACCGCGATCGAGCGCCCATTTCAAGAACGCATCCCAACTTTCGGGCGCGAAACCGATCTGCCAGTTGCCGGCGATCTTGCGATCAATTCCGCGTTCCTTCAGGTAATTTCGCGCAGCCGCCCCCAGATCCTTTTTCAGCAAATTTTCCTGAAACCATTCCGCTGCTTCCGCGTGTAGCTTTAACAACGTCCGTCGCGCTTCGTGCTGGCGATCGTCGTCGACGCTGGCGCCGCGCTCTTCAATCACCGGAATTCCCACGCGCGCGGCGAGCTTTCGCACCGCCGCCGGGAAATCGATGTGCTCATAATCCATGACGAAGCGGAAAACGCTTCCGCCGACGCCGCAGCCGAAACAATGAAACGTCTGCCGGGAGGGACTAACGGTGAATGACGGCGTCTTTTCCTGATGAAACGGGCACAGCGCTTTGAAATTCGTGCCCGCACGTTTCAGTGGAAAATACGAGCCGATTACCTCCACGATGTCGTTGGCGGCGGCGATTTGCTCGATATTTTGTGACGGGATTGTGCCCATGAACTCTTCCACTTTTCGCTCGTTTGTGGGCGAGCGCGATGCAAAACTAATAAAGAAATGAAGATTATTCGTTTCCTCCTCTTGTTGCTTCTTACGACGGCGGGAAATGCGAGTGCGGCGCCACAAACTGTGGGCCATGGAAACACCGTCGTCGTCCCACTGCGCGGAGAAGTTTCACCCTCGCTCGTTCTTTTTATTCGCCGCGCCACCAAGACCGCAGAAAACGCCGGCGCTGCCGCAATCATTTTTGAAATGAATACTTACGGCGGGCGACTCGACAGCGCGGAAGAAATCACCGGCATTCTCAACCACACCACGATTCCGACTTACACCTTTATTAATACCAACGCCGGTTCGGCTGGGGCGATGATCGCACTGGCGACGAAGCATATTTATATGGCCCCGGTCAGCGCGATCGGTGCGGCTGCGCCCGTGCTGCCGACCGGCGAAGATCTGCCGCCAACGGCACGTGACAAAACCATTTCCTACTGGTCCGCGCTCATGCGTGGATCGGCCACGCGCAACGGACATAACCCCGACATCGCCGAAGCGTTCATCAACAAGGAAAAGGAAGTCAAAATCGGCGAGCGCGTTCTGCACGCGAAAGGCTCGTTGCTCACTCTCAATGCGCAGGAGGCAACGGAACAAATTAACGGCAAGGCCGTTCTCGCTGATGGCGTCGTCGATTCTGTTCAGGACTTGATGCGCAAAGCGAATCTAAAGGAGCCACTCGTCAAAATCGATCCGAGCGGATTCGAGCAGATCGCCTTTTGGATCACCGCCCTTGCGCCATTGCTTTTGCTCGGTGGAATCATTGGCGCGTATCTCGAATTCAAAATTCCGGGTGCAAGTCTTCCCGGGGTTTTCGCCGCAATTTGTTTCACACTTTTCTTTCTCGGCCATTATCTGGCCGGGCTGGCCGGCTGGGAAGTCGTCGCGCTTTTTGTTCTCGGTCTCGTCCTGGTTTTGATCGAAATTTTGTTCTTCGCGCATTCGACCATCGTCTTTGGCGTGGTCGGCGTGTTTTTGATGCTCGCTTCGCTGCTCTGGGCCATGACCGATCGGTATCCCGGCCAAACATTTCTTCCGACCGGCAAGATGCTCGCCATGCCGCTGTTAAATCTGACAATCGCGATCGTCGCCGCGTGGATTGTGATTGCAATGCTCGCGCGCTATCTGCCGAAGACGAGCATCTATCGCCGTTTCGCATTGATGAGCGCGAATCCATCCGGACCCTCATTGACCGGAACGCCGCGCGAATTTGCCACCGCCTCCGCCCTTTCTCCCGGCATGCGCGGGACGGCGATCACCATGCTGCGACCGAGCGGCAAGGGACGATTTGAAAATCATGTCGTCGATGTCGTTACCGAAGGCGAATTCATTTCCCCGGAAACGCCAATCAGCGTCGTGCAAACCGACGGCATGCGTGTGGTCGTGAAAGCTCTTGCCTAACGAGTCGCAATTTGAGCGCGATCCATCATTTTACCCTGTTCCTGACCACCGGAATCCTGCTCAATCTCGCGCCCGGACCTGACACCGCCTACATTTTAGGACGCAGCATCGTGCAGGGCCGTCGCGCCGGCATCGCATCCGCCCTCGGCATTAGCGTCGGAAGCATTTGTCACACGATTGCTGCCGCGCTTGGACTCTCCGCTTTTCTTGCTGCGTCGGCCTGGGCATTCACGATCGTAAAATTCGCAGGCGGCGCTTACCTCATTTACCTCGGCCTGCGCATGATTCTGAGCCGCGCCGGTGAATTGCATCTGCCATCGCAGTTTCGGCAGCAAGAAACGGCAGCCGCGTTTCGTCAGGGAATTATCACCAATCTGCTGAATCCGAAAGTCGCGTTGTTTTTTCTCGCTTTCCTGCCCCAATTCATCGATCCGGCATCACCGATGAAAATTCCTGCGTTCATTTTTCTCGGCCTGACTTTTGTCACGACGGGAACGATCTGGTGTTTGATTCTGGCCTGGTTTGCTTCCGCATTCAGCGAACGTCTGCGCGGCAGCAAAACCGTCGCGAATGTTTTGAATCGAACAGTCGGCGCGATCTTTGTTTTTCTCGGATTGCGTTTGGCAGCGGCGTCACGATGATTCTGGGGAGCTCACGCTTGCAGTGTGCCGGTCGCCGCATTCTGCGGCGACGAACTTTCTCTAAGCCGAAAATAGAATAAGCGACATCGGCGTCTCAAGAAGTTCGCGAATGCAAAATGCATTCGCCAGCGTGCGCTCCTCAGCTCTAGCCAGCGACGCCGATCGGAACATCCAAGCCGACCCATCAAGCACGCGAGTCGAGCGGTTCCAGACTAACCGCCGGCGGCGACGCGGATGAATTCGACGCGATCGCCTTCGCTTAACGACTTGTTAGGCCAATCGCGCCGATGCAGGGCGCAGCCATTGTGCTCGACCAAAATCGACTGCGCGGGCAACTCGAAACGCGACACCAGTTCCCCGATTGTCGTAGCGCCGCGTGTCTCAGTCTTTTCGCCGTTCAGCGAAATGGTCATCCGCCTCCGTTAAGACTACGGCGCGACAGGTGTCGCCGACAAGACCTGGTCCCAATCTTTCCAGACCGGTTCATAACCGCGTTTGCGCAAGATTTCCGCGATCTCATCCGCGGAACGCTCGTCACTGATTTCAAATTGCCCGGTCGCAATTTCGTCCACGCCATTATGAAACTCCGGCGCGACGATGCGACCGCGCACGGTGAGGTGTAAATCATTCCGACCCTGATGGGTGTAACCACCGGGCTCGGTGTGACTGCCCGCACTTATCATCGTTACGCCTAACGAGACCAATGTGTCACGCAGCGATCTTGTTTCCCGCGTGCTCAAGACAATACCAACCTGGGGAAACGTGATACGCAACGCGCAAATGAGCTGGGCCAGCTCGCGATCGCTCATCTTGAAACGCGGCTGAAATTCGCCGGCTGCTGGACGCAAACGAGGCAAGCTGACCGTGATCTGCGCCTGCCAGCAGCGTTTCAGCAAATAGTCCACGTGCGCGGCGAGCGCGACCGCTTCTTCCTTCCAATGCCAAAGACCGATTAAGGCACCAATTCCTAATCGACGAAAGCCCGCTTCGTATCCCCGCTCCGCGCAATCGAGGCGCCAGTTGAAATCGCGCTTTGGACCCGATGTGTGCATCTCGGCGTAAACTTCGCGGTTGTAGGTCTCCTGATAAACAACCAGACCTTCCGCGCCGGCTTCGACGATCGGAATGTAATCCGCCGTTTCCGTTGGACCGACTTCAATGGAGATGGATGAGAACTCTGGCGTAAGCGCGCGCACGCATTCGGCGAGATAATTCTGACTAACAAATTTGGGATGTTCGCCGGCGACGAGAAGGATTTGCCGGAAGCCTTGTTGCACGAGATGACGCGCCTCAGCCCTGACCTGCTCGAGATCGAGTGTGACGCGCAGAATTGGATTGTCGCGCGAGAAACCACAATAACGACAATTGTTGATGCACTCGTTGGAAAGATACAGCGGTGCGAAAAGACGCATGGTGCGCCCGAAATTTTGCAGCGTAAGAGCGTGCGCGCGTTGCGCCATCTCTTCCAACGCGCCATCCGATTTCGGTGCGAGCAGCGTTTCAAATCGCTGCAAGAGCGGCGACTTCTTTAGCGGCAATGAGTCCAGTACTCGCGCGAACGACATGGGATAATTTCGTGAGCCATCTCTAATATGCAAACCGCGTGTCATCCCGAGCGCATGCGAGGGATCTCACGAAGTCAGAATGGATGATCCAAGATAACTCGTGAGGTCCCTCGCGTTCGCTCGGGATGACCGGAAAAAGCGCCGGGAACGAACATTGCCCCCAGCTTTTCAATAAGGGAACGAAACTAGAACGCGAAACTGATTCCCGTCCGCACCATTCCGAAATTGTTGCCGTGACTATCTACGACATTCCAGTTGAAATCGTGAATGATCCCAATGTGGGGTGTGAGACGAATTTCGAAGCCGCCGCCGAATTGGCCCACCGCTTTTGATTCTTCATCATGGATGGTCCGGAAAAAATCGGGCTCATCCTCTTCACCGTGAAATTCGATTTCACTGCCGCCAAAGATGACGCCGCCGCCGGCGTAGATGTAGGGCGCAAAGCGCGAGCACGGAATTGGGTAACGCAACGTTAACGTGCCGAGTGCAGCCCCGACTGTGTCGCGAGCGTTGAGGCCGAAACCCTCCACGCCAACTCCGAAGTAGCGAGCAAAGAAGAATTTGAAATCGCCACCGCCACCCCAGGCATGGTCGACGGTTAGATAACGATCGTCCGGCCAGTCCGTACCGGTAAACGCATAGGATCCCCACACGGAGGCGTTCCATTCCTGGTTTGCGTACCAATTGCAGAATGGCTGCGCGGCGGTTTGCTTCGCTTCGGTTACCTCACCGCCGGCGAAAACCGTGGCTGCCACTGCGAGGATGGCAGTGAAAACCGCGATTACTATCTTCACGATGTTCTCCTTGAGGCTAAGTCACAGTTTCGAGATCACTCGCAACTGCGTTTCGAGTCTCACACAAGCTTACTGAATTGCAAGCTGATGAACTCTTAGCCCTTCAACTCGGCACCGCTATTGGCGTCGGTGATCGTAAATTTTTCCTGATGATATGCGGGATCGCCTCGGAACAGCAGCCGGCCGGCATAACGCCGTTCCATTTCGACAAGCAAATCTTCGTCTTCTTCCTTCAATCGTTTGAGCACTTCCGGATTAACAATCACACGGATCTCGTGGACGGTGTCCTGATGTTTCCGCATCACGCTATTGAGCGTGCGATGAAGTTCTACGCTCGTAGTCATCGGCGTTTTTACCAATCCACGCCCGACACAATAAGGGCAGTTCTCGTAAATCGAATCGCTCAGACTTTCCTGCGCGCGTTGCCGCGTCATTTCCATCAGGCCGAGGGCTGAGATCGGAAGGACATGGGTCTTCGCCTTATCGCGTTTCAAACGCTCGCGCATCAAGTTGTAAACCGTCTGCTGATCTTTACGGCTCTTCATATCGATGAAATCGCCGATGATTAGTCCGCCAATGTTGCGCAGACGAAGCTGCCGCGCGATCTCGTCCGCCGCTTCCAGATTGGTTTGCAGAATCGTTTTCTCGACATCGCGTCCGCCTTTGTTGCGACCGGTATTCACGTCGACGGCAACGAGAGCTTCGGTTTCATCAATCACAATGTAACCACCGCACCGCAGCCAAACCTGGCGATGAAACGCGTCGTCTATCTGTTTTTGCACGCCGAACGTTTCGAAAATTGCCGTGGCGCCATCGTAGTAATGGATGCGATTACGCGCGCGCCGCGAAATTTTCCCGACCATATCGCTCATGCGATCGGCCGCTTCCTGATCGTCGACGACCACCTCGTCGATTTCCTCCGTGAGAAAATCGCGCACCGTCCGCTCGACCAAATCGGGTTCCTCAAAGAGGCGCACGGGCGCTGGATCCTCCTGAATCTTGCGTTCGATGCGAGCCCATTGCTCGAGCAGATAACTCAGGTCGCGCACGAAATAGCGTGCACGCTGGCCTTCACCGACCGTACGAATGATCACGCCGATCCCGTCCGGAATGTCGAGCTGTTGCAAAATCTTTCGCAGCCGGGTGCGCTCTTTCGGATCTTCGATCTTGCGAGAAATACCGCTGCGATCGCTGTACGGCATGAGCACCAGATAACGGCCGGCGAAACTCAGGTTCGTCGTGACGCGCGGACCCTTCGTACCAATTGGTCCCTTCGTCACCTGCACGATGACATCGGAACCGACGGGATAGATATTCGGAATGTCTTTCGCCGTGATCCGTTTTTTGGGCCGTGATTTTCCGCGGCGATCGATTTCTTCAATGCCGCTATCGAGTGCGGCCGGAATCGCGTCCCAAAAATGCAGGAACGCATTTTTCTCGAAGCCGATGTCGACGAACATCGCCTTCAAACCCATCTCGATGTTTTTAACCTTACCTTTGTAAACGCTGCCGACGATGTTGCGCGAACTGTTGCGCTCGACGCTATATTCCTCCAGCCGGCCTGCTTCGAGCAGAGCTACGCGACGCTCGAGTTTTTCCACACTCACGACAAGCTTGTTGCCCGTCTTGCGTGTCGGAAGTCCCAGAATTTTTCTCACTTTGTCCATCATAAATGTGCGAGGGGTGGTTAATGCCCGAATTTGAAATCGATTTTTGAGATTTCATCCTCGGTGCGGTTTTCAGAATGGTTTTCGCTGCTGCCGCCGGTTAGGCGCGGGTTGTTGTGGCGGCGCTTGCGGTTGACGCTTCACACCAAAAAGTCGTTCGAAAAAATTGCGCGGACGTTCCTGCTGTTGCGGTGGCGCGACCGGCTTCGCCCGCATCACTCGTTGACCGCGCGTTTGCGTGACCTGGCCCTGTGCATCCGGTGGTTGCTCCACATCCGGATCGGCGCCGGCCGGAGCCATCTGCCCATCAGTCTGCTGGTCGGGATCGGCGTTTTCTTCATCTTCGCTGCCGACATTTGGCCCGGAGTCCTTGTAATCAACCGCCGCGACTGTTTGAAAGGCATTAGCCTTGTGCGCAGGTGCGAGCCATGCCAATTGCGGTTCGAATTTTCCCTGTTCCATCGCGAGCGTGCGCTCGAGAATGCGTGTCGCAATCGGCGCCGCGACCGAACCGCCGTGACCACCCTTCTGCCCAGCCTGCACCATCACCACAATGACATACTTCGGGTTCTCATAGGGAGCGAAACAACAAAACCAAGCTACCGTGTCTTCCTGTCCGTTGGTGCTCCCCTGGGCCGTGCCGGTTTTTCCAGCGACCTGAACACCCGACAATCGCGCTCGGCCGCCGGTGCCGCCATCTTCATTGACCACCTTCCAGAGGCCGCGCCGGATCAGCTCAATGTCTTGCGGCCCAAAATCGAACCGCAGGTCCGCATCCACTTGCGGTCGTTGTGAAACAACCGGCTTGCCGTTTTCATCAAGCGCCATCGAGCCGTCCTGATTCAAAACTTTGTCGACCAGTCGCGGGTAATAGGAGATACCGCCATTGGCAACCGCCGCGTAAGCCATCGCCATTTGCAGCGGCGAAGCGAGGACGTACCCCTGCCCGATGGAAACGTTCGCCGTATATGCCTGCGACCAACGTTCGCGCGGATAATGGATCGCCATCCACTCGGGGCCGGGCATGATCCCGGGTTGTTCACCGGTGAGGCGAATCTTAGTTTCTTTCCCGAGCCCCAACGCATTCCCGGTCTGGTCAATCGCGTCGATGCCCGCGGCATTGCCGTACTGATAAAAGAATGCGTTGCAGGAAACCTTAATCGCGTCAGTCAGGCCGAGCGTACCATGCGCGCCGCCCTTGCCACCGATCCAGCAGTGAAAATAATGATCACCGTAGGTAACGCCGCCACTGCAGTTGAATCGCGCGTTGCCCATTTTTTTCCGTAAACCCGCCAACGCCGTCACGATTTTGAATGTCGAGCCCGGCGGAAAAGTGCTGAGCGCACGATTGACCAGCGGACGCGCTTCATCCTTCTGTAGCGCCGCCCAATCTTTCGCTTTGATGCTGGGAATAAAAGTATTCGGATCGAACGAAGGCACTGAAGCCATCGCGAGAATATTGCCGTTGTTTGGATCCACCACGACGGCCGCGCCGCGACCAACCGCTCGTATCGCTTCCTCCGCGATCGCCTGAATTCGTGCGTCGAGCGTCAGGTAAACATTCGCGCCCTGCTGCGCCGGCTCTTCCCGCACCACACCATCGATGACGCCTTTGGCATTGCGACGGAGAACGCGCTTGCCCGGTTTCCCGCGCAAATATTCATCCATCGTCTTTTCCACATTGGATTTTCCATCCACGTCGCCTTGATAGAAGGTGTACTGCCTGGCGTCCTCGTGATTCGTATCGTCGGGCGCGCCGACATAGCCTAACAAGTGCGCGCCAAGCGCACCGTAAACATAGGAGCGCACCGGTTTGATCGCGATGTCGACACCGGGAAGACCGACATCATGCTCGGAAAACCGCGCCATCGTCTGGAAATCGATGTCCTTGATGTAGGAATACGGGACTTCATTGTTCGTCCGGTAATGACGCTGCAGTTGAGTGGCGTTGTAATCGCGCGCCAGATGCAGGTCGTCGAGCCGCGGGATAATCCCGTTGTTCACGATCTTCACGATGTCTGCTTCCTTAATATCTTTCGGCATGCCGCTGATGATGCCGCGATATTCCGTCATCGGTGCTGTGCCAATGCGCTGCTTATATCCCTTCACCATTTCCGGTAGATAGAAGTCCACTTCGTAGCTCGCGCGGTTCTGCACCAATGCGATGCCGTTACGATCCCGAATTTCACCGCGGATCGATGGAATACGCACCGTTGCTTCGGAACTGCCCCGAATCCGCGCCGTCCATTCCGGACCGTGCGCGACTTGAATGAACCAAAGTTTGAAAACAATCGCGGCCAGTCCAAGCAGCATGACCAAAGCGAGCATCTGAATGCGCAGACGCGGATTCATCAGACGACGGTTCATGAGTAACCCTCCTCGGCAAGATAAGGCGAAGCGGTCGCGCGGCTAAGCCAGTGCAACACTCCAAATGCGAGTGGCGCCATAATCATCGCGATCACGCCCGGGCCGGCGATCTGCCACCAGATTTCGGGCGTAAAGAAAATTGAGCCACGCCGAAAACTGATCATGAGATATTGCACGAATAAAATGACCGACGTGCAAACACCGCTCAAAACGCAATGAACTTCCCAACGTCCACGCACAAACAACGGTCGCAATCCATGCATGATTCCAGCGAGTACCCCGTATAAAATTATCGACCAGCCAAACGCGATTTCAACATGCGAGCCAAGGACTTGAACGGTAAGCGCGTCGAGTAAAAAACCGGCCCAGAAAGCGAGCGCGAGCACGAGCCATAAAGGCAGCGCCATGGCGCCGTAAAAAACGACGATCGGAACAAGATGGATGTGCACGCCATACATCCAATCGAGTGACGGCAAAAAAAGTTCCGTCACCTGCGCAACGAGAACGAGAAAAACAAGAATGAAAAAGAAAATCATTTGTGTCCTGCCACGATGAAAACGTCTTCCAGGCGCGCGAGGTCGACTGCCGGCGTCAATCGCGCCTGCCCGTCCAATTCGCGGACGCGAAAAGATTGCACGGTTCCGACAAGTAATCCCGACGGAAAAACTCCGCCCACGCCCGAGGTATAAACTTTTTGCCCCGATTTCAGATCGGCCTGTTTGGAAAGAAAATTCAGATCCAGTAACGGCGCTACCGCACCGGCAACACGTTCACCGGTCACAATCCCCTGTTCGCGCGTTCCTTCCACGCTTGCCGCCACGCGACAATTTTCATCCGAGACGAGAAGGATGACGGAAATGTTCCCGCTTACTGTCGTCGTTTTCCCGACCAAACCTTCGTCGGTCAGAACCGGCATGTCGGCCTCGACGCCATCCTCGCGTCCACGATTGACGGTAACCGTGCGCCACCAGGTTGCGGAATCGCGCGTGATAATCTGCGCCGGTACCAGCTTGAAATCCGAACGCTGCCGGTAATTCAAGGCGTGTCGCAAACGATTCACCTCACGCTCAACATCGCGCAGCGCTTCATTCGTTGCGCGCAACGATCGATTTTCCACCCGCAAGCTGGCATTATCTTTCTCGAGTTCTTCGAGCGACTTCAAACCGCTGCGCACCGAAGTGATTTGTTTTTCCAGGCCGGAACCGCTCTTCAAAAACGGTGAGAGCAATTGATAAAAGCCAGCCTGTAATTTCCGCGTGCTATCAGCGCCGAAGCTGAACAAGTAGCCAACCGCAACAACAAAAATGATGAGCGCGATCGCGCTGGCGCGGCTCATGAGAATTGCGGAATGCGGATTGCGGATTGCGGATAGATCAGGCGCGGATCAGTAATCTTTCCGCAATCCGCAATCGCCAATCCGCAATTGTTAACGCCACTGGCGATCCGAAGAAGCCACCTGACGCAAAAATTTAATTTCATTGAGGCATTTACCTGTTCCTTCCGCGACCGCACTCAGCGGATCTTCCGCGACATGGACAGGCAAACCAGTCTCCTCGCTCAAAAGTTTATCGAATCCGCGGAGCAACGCGCCGCCACCGGCAAGCACGAGTCCGCGATCGACCAGATCGGCCGATAATTCCGGCGGACAACGCTCGAGCGTGATTCGCACGGAATCGACAATGGTTGAAATGGGTTCGAGCAACGCTTCACGCACTTCCTGCGAAGTGACCATGAGCGTCTTCGGCAAACCGGCAACGAGGTCGCGACCCTTCACTTCCAGGCTCGTTTCTTTTTCGGTCGGATACGCCGAACCAATTTTGATTTTGATTTCTTCCGCCGTTCGCTCGCCCACCATCAGGTTATAAGCGCGCTTCATGTATTGCACGATCGCCTCGTCGAGTTCGTCACCGGCAACGCGCACGCTGCGACTGAAAACAATTCCCGACAGTGAGATCAAAGCGACTTCGGTCGTGCCCCCGCCGATGTCGATGATCATGTTGCCCGCCGGATCCTGCACCGGAAGACCGACACCAATCGCTGCCGCCATCGGTTCTTCGATCAAGTAAACTTCGCGCGCACCGGCATGCGTAGCCGATTCGCGCACGGCTCGTTTTTCGACTTCGGTAATCCCGGAAGGAACCGCGATGACCACCCGCGGTCTCGCGCGCACACGGCGTCCGTGCACTTTCGTAATGAAGTGCCGAAGCATCGCTTCCGTAACTTCAAAGTCCGCAATGACGCCATCTTTCAACGGCCGCACCGCCACAATGTTCGATGGGGTGCGACCAAGCATTCGCTTTGCTTCGTCACCCACGGCAAGAACGCGCGACGTTCCCGCCTGCACCGCAACAACCGACGGTTCGCGCAGCACAATTCCCTGATCTTTTACGTAGACCAGGGTGTTCGCCGTTCCGAGGTCGATGCCGATGTCGCTGGATAACCAGCCGAAAAGTCCGTCAAACATTCAAAAATTTTACCAGTTAGTCGCGGCTTCCAGTCTAACGGAAGCGCACTTAAACCTTGCTCATAGCAGCATTCGTGCGCTGCAAAGCGCGATTCGACCAGCTGAAATCGGGTAACAACTAGGAAGGGAATGATGCTCGTCAAGTGCGAGCTTTACGGTTGGGGCGCAGCATTCGTGGTCCGAACTTGTCTCGTCGATATCCAAGTGCCATCAAGGAGCGGCGCTTTGTCAGCGTCGGCCAGGAAAATTTCGGCGACTGGGAAGCCGCCGCTCCTTGTTGACTTCTCGTCATGCGCCAACGTTGGACGTTGGGCGTTCAATGTTGGATGTTCGACGTTCGATGTCGAGAATCCTGATTGCTCCCTCAATTCTGGCGGCTGATTTCTCGCAACTGGCCGCTTTCCAGCACAGTGGGATCCGAAGCTTGGAATTCACGTGACTTGAAGTCGCGGC
>JADMIO010814623.1_pt1 | contig 15432 bp, 9 predicted proteins | sample 8958161 | NCBI WGS metagenome assembly JADMIO01 (sample SAMN16585339, study PRJNA669376) | soil metagenome | isolation source: Crop rotation soil | place: USA: Cullars Rotation, Alabama | collected 2011
CTTTCCCGGCGGCGGCTCCGTGCCGGGCCGGACATCGTCGAACAGCAGCTCGCGCCGGGCGGCGCGCGTCCGCGGATCCAGCGCATGGCGCAGGACGCGCGCGGCCGCCACGCCGCCGGCCCGCATCATCAGCTTGGCGTCGGCGATGGCACGTTGGGCCCGGCCGGGTTGATAGCGACCGGCCAGGCCCCATTTGCCGTCCTCGCATACCGCCAGCACGACGATGTCGGTGGTCGAGCCCATGGCATGTCGCGCTTCGGTCGACGTGACTCAGGCGGCCAGCGCCTGTGTCGTGGCGGGCTTGTCCTGCTGCGCCAGGCCGCCGAGCAGCCGATCGACATCGAGGATGATGAGCAGCTGCTCGGGCGTGCGGTAGATGCCTCTCGACACCTCGCGCCAGACGGGTGCGACGGTGATGGGAGTCGGCGCCAGCTCGCCGGCCGACAGGCTCATCACCTCGCCGACGCTGTCGACGGTGAGGCTGTAGAGCTCGCCTCTATGCTCGACCACGACGCACATGCGTGCGCTGGTCTCGGCGGCGGCGAAGCCGAGGGTACGCCGCACATCGACGGCCGTGACGATATGGCCGCGCATGTTGAGCGAGCCGAGCACCGCGGGCGGCGCCAGCGGCACGCGCGTGATGCGCTGCGGACCGAGCACGTCGTCGACCTGCAGGACCGGAATGCCGAGCGTCTGCCCGGCGACCGACACGGTGAGATATTGGACGGCGCCGTCCAAGCGGGAATTCTGGCTCATGATCTTCTCCTTTCGAGGACTGCCGCGTCTCAGGCGGCCGATAGCAGGGTGGAAGGTGCCGCCTGCGCGAGCAGCGGCCGCGTGTCGAGCAGCTCGGTCGCCTTGCCGGCGATCACGCCGCTGCCGAGGATCTCCGGTTGCGAGCCGGCGAGATCGGCCGCGAAATCGACCTCGACGATGTCGATGATCTCGTCGACCAGGACTCCGACCGACCGACCGCCGGCATCGAAGACGAGGACCGGCTGGCTGCCGCTCTCGATGCGCTGCACGCCGGGATTGGCCGGCATCAGCGGCATGAGGCCGCCGCGATACTGGACGACGAACCGTCCGTCGGACCATTCGATCGTGCGGGCCGGGAAATGCTCGAGGCGCTGGATGGTCGAGAGCGGGACCGCCTTGGGCGCGCCCTCGCCGGCGCGGAAGAGCAGCAGGGCCTGGCGCGAATCGGCCGGACCGACGGCCGCATTCGCCTCCTCGGGCGCATGCGCCGTCACCTCGCCCATCGAGGCGAGCATGCCGTTGGGATCGAGGATCATGATGACGCTGCCGTCGCCCAGGATCGTGTTGCCGGAAAAGGCCGTGAGATGGCGCAGCAGCGGCGCCACCGGCTTCACCACGATCTCCTCGGCATCGAAGACGCGATCGACCAGCACGCCGAAATTCGTCGCACCCACTTGCAGCACGACGACATAATCCTCGCCGCCGAGGTCCTCCTCGCCGCCCGAAGGTTCGATCTCGAGCAGCTGCCGCAGCCGGACCAGCGGCAGCAGCTGGTTGCGCAGGCGCAGCACCGGGGTGCCCTGGATCTGCTCGATGCGGTGCTCGGAGTCGCCCCGGGCACGCACCAGCTCGAGCACGCTCACCTGCGGGATGGCGAAGCGCTCGCCGCTGGACTCGACGATGAGGGCGGAGACGATGGCGAGGGTCAGCGGAATCTTGATGAGGAAGCGCGAGCCGCTGCCTTCCTTGGAGCGCAGCTCGACGGTACCGCCGATCTTCTCGATATTGGTGCGCACCACATCCATGCCGACCCCGCGGCCGGAAACGGAGGTGACCGCCGCAGCCGTCGAGAAGCCCGCGCGGAAGATGAATTGCTGGATCTGCTGCGGCGACATCTCGGCGAGCTGGACCTCGGTCGCGAGGCCGTTCTTCAGCGCCTTGGCCTTGATCTTGTCGATGGCGAGCCCGCGCCCGTCATCGGCGATCTCGATGATGATGTGGCCGCCCTCGTGATAGGCCTCGAGCCGGATGCGGCCGGACTCGGTCTTGCCGGCGGCGAGCCGTTCCTCGGGCGTCTCGATGCCGTGGTCGGCCGAGTTGCGCACCATATGCGTCAGCGGATCCTTGATGAGCTCGAGCACTTGCCGGTCGAGCTCGGTCTCGGCGCCGATCATCTGCAGATCGATCTTCTTGCCGAGCTCGATGCCGAGATCGCGCACGAGCCGCGGCATCTTCGACCAGGCATTGCCGATCGGCTGCATGCGCGTCTTCATGACGCCTTCCTGCAGCTCGGAGGTGACCAGGCTCAGGCTCTGCAGCGGTGCCAGGAAGTCCTGGTCTTTGCGGCTGCGCGCCAGCTGCAGCAGCTGGTTGCGGGTCAGCACCAGCTCCGAGACCATGGTCATCAAATTCTCGAGCAGGTCGACGCTGACCCGGATGGTCTGGCCGGCCACGGCGGACTCCCCGCTCGCGGCCGCCTGCGGCGCCGGCGTCTCGGATTTTTCGGCCTTTGCCGCGGGAACCGGCGCCGGCTTGTCGCGGTCATGCACCACGACCAGGTTGGGCGGTGGGACCGGCTCGGACCGGATCTCGAAGTCGCGCTCGGGATCGATGGTCACGTCGGCGACGAGATGCTCGATCGAGGCGGCAAGGTTGAGAGCTTCGGCGCGCTCGAGCTGCGACAGGCCGTTCTTGATGTCCTCGAGCAGGGCTTCGACATTCTCGCCCTCGCCCGCGCATGCGCCGGCCGCCTCGGTGTTCGAGGAGAAGAGGCTCTCGACCGCGTGCGGCGACGGCGCATCGCCTTCGGCGAGCGCATGCAGCTGTGCGATGAGCGCAGAATCCTCGCCGTCCGGCTCGGACTCGGTGGTCTCGAGCGCGCCGAGGATGAAGCGCACGGTGTCGAGCGCTTTCAGGATCAACGAGATCATCTCCGGCGTGGTCGTCATCTCGCCGGCACGCAGCTTGGACAGCACGTCCTCGGCCGCATGGGCGACCCGCTCGAGACGCGGCAGGCCGAGAAAGCCGCAGGTGCCTTTGATCGTGTGGACCAGGCGGAAGATGTTGCCGAGCAGCGTCGGATCGTTCGGCGTCTGTTCGAGCTTGACCAGCTCGAGATCGAGCACCGCGAGATTCTCGGCGGTCTCGGTCAGGAATTCCTTGAGAAGATCGTCCATGGGGCACCTGATCGTCTTGGGGTTGGATCGGATCGTGACGTCATGACTGAAAAGGAAGGCGGGCCGCCGGGGGGAGCGCCGGCCCGCCGCTTCCTCACGCGGCTTTCACCTCGGCGAGGAAGGAGTCGACCTCGAGCTTCAATTGCGCCGAGTGCTGCGACAGCTCGCCGGCGGCACCCTTGACTTGCGTCGCGGCGGCACCGGTGTCGGTGGCAGATCCTTTGAGGCTCACGATGTTGGCATTGACGACCTCGGTGGCCTGCGCCGCCTCCTGGACGTTGCGCGCGATCTCCTGCGTCGCCGCACCCTGCTCCTCGACCGCCGAAGCGATGGCCGAGGCGATCTCGTTGATCTCGGTGATGGTGCCGCCGATGCCGCGGATGGCCTCGACCGCCTGGCGCGTCGCCTCCTGGATGCCGGAGATCTGCTGGGTGATCTCCTCGGTCGCCTTGGCCGTCTGCTGCGCCAGCCCCTTCACCTCGGAAGCGACGACCGCAAAGCCCTTGCCGGCCTCGCCGGCGCGCGCCGCCTCGATGGTGGCGTTGAGCGCCAAAAGGTTGGTCTGGCTCGCGATGTCGCTGATCAGCTTCACCACATCGCCGACCTTCTGGGCACCGTTGGCCAGGGTCTGCACCGTGGCGTCGGTTTCCTGCGCCGCCTTGACGGCCTGCTCGGAGACGCGCGCCGAGGTCGCGACCTGGCGGCTGATCTCCTGGATCGAGGCCGACAGCTCTTCCGTCGCCGTCGCCACCGTCTGGACGTTGGCGCTGGTCTGCTCGGATGCGGCCGCGACCGACACCGACTGCTCGTTGGTGCGCTCGGCGACCGTGGTCATCGAGCCGGCGGAGGCCTCCATCTCGGTCGCCGCGGCGGCCAGGGCTCCGACCATGTGACCGACCTTCTCCTCGAAGGCGCGGGTCATGGCGTCGACGGAAGCGGCTCGGCGCATCTTGGCTTCCTGCTCGGCCGCCTGCTCGGCGGCGAGACGGTCGCCTTCGATCATGGTGTCCTTGAAGACCTGCACGGCCTCGGCCATGCGGCCGATCTCGTTCTTGCCGCCGCGGCCCTCGACCGCGACCGTGAGGTCGTGCGCCGCCAGCTTCTTCATTACCTCGGTCATGCGGCCGATGGGACGCGACACGCCGGCGATGATCGACCAGCCGGCAGCGACGCACAGCAGCGCCGCGAGAGCGAGCGCCGACCAGATGATCGTGCGGGTGGTTAGATAGACCTGCTCGGCGCGCCGTGCGGCCTCGGACCCCATCTTCTCGTTGAAGTCGAGGTCGGCGCGAAGGTCCTCATAATACTGGTTGAACAGGGTGCGCTGCTCGCCGAAGTAGAGCGCCGTGGCCGCGACATCGTCTTGCGCCTCCTCGAGCTTCCGCAGCTTGCCGTTGAGCGCGATATAGTCGCGCCATTTGCGGCTGAAGCTGTCGACCAGCCGCCGCTCTTCGCCGTCACCGATGGTCGGCTCGTAGGCCCGCATCAGGGCCTCATAGTCGGCGAGCGATTCGGCCTGCTTCTTAGCCTCGGTCGCCTTTGCCTCGGTGCCCTCTGCGAGGAGCTGCGTCGCCTCCCGCTGGCGGAACTGCATAGCGGTATAGGCGAGCTTGCCCAGCATCTGGGTCGAGGGCAGGTAGTTGGTGCGGATCTCGACCGACTCGGCGTTGACCGCGCCTAACCTGTTCTCAGACACGAGGCCGAGGCCGCTCGTCGCGGCGAATACCACGGTGAAGGCGGAAAGTACCTGAAGCTTGATCGAGGCGTTCTTGATGAATCCAAACATGGGTTTTCTCCTGCATCGGCTCCGGTCCTCGACGAGGAGAAGCGGAGAGTGGGGTTGGGTTCATGCTGGACCGACATGCCGGTCCGGTCGCGCGCCAGGAGGTTTGGGCCGCCTGGCCTTTGGTATGGATCGGTGTGACGAAATCGGTTGTAGAGCGGGCGGAGCGCAGCGCGTCCGCCCGCCGCTTCCTCAGGCGGCTTTCACCTCGGCGAGGAAGGAGTCGACCTCGAGCTTCAATTGCGCCGAGTGCTGCGACAGCTCGCCGGCGGCACCCTTGACTTGCGTCGCGGCGGCACCGGTGTCGGTGGCAGATCCTTTGAGGCTCACGATGTTGGCATTGACGACCTCGGTGGCCTGCGCCGCCTCCTGGACGTTGCGCGCGATCTCCTGCGTCGCCGCACCCTGCTCCTCGACCGCCGAAGCGATGGCCGAGGCGATCTCGTTGATCTCGGTGATGGTGCCGCCGATGCCGCGGATGGCCTCGACCGCCTGGCGCGTCGCCTCCTGGATGCCGGAGATCTGCTGGGTGATCTCCTCGGTCGCCTTGGCCGTCTGCTGCGCCAGCCCCTTCACCTCGGAAGCGACGACCGCAAAGCCCTTGCCGGCCTCGCCGGCGCGCGCCGCCTCGATGGTGGCGTTGAGCGCCAAAAGGTTGGTCTGGCTCGCGATGTCGCTGATCAGCTTCACCACATCGCCGACCTTCTGGGCACCGTTGGCCAGGGTCTGCACCGTGGCGTCGGTTTCCTGCGCCGCCTTGACGGCCTGCTCGGAGACGCGCGCCGAGGTCGCGACCTGGCGGCTGATCTCCTGGATCGAGGCCGACAGCTCTTCCGTCGCCGTCGCCACCGTCTGGACGTTGGCGCTGGTCTGCTCGGATGCGGCCGCGACCGACACCGACTGCTCGTTGGTGCGCTCGGCGACCGTGGTCATCGAGCCGGCAGAAGCCTCCATCTCGGTGGCCGCAGCGGCGAGCGCCGAAACCATGTGACCGACCTTCTCCTCGAAGGCGCGGGTCATGGCGTCGACGGCAGCGGCTCGGCGCATCTTGGCTTCCTGCTCGGCCGCCTGCTCGGCGGCGAGCCGGTCGCCTTCGATCATGGTGTCCTTGAAGACCTGGACGGCTTCGGCCATGCGGCCGATCTCGTTCTTGCCGCCGCGGCCTTCGATCTCGACCGTGAGGTCGTGCGACGCCAGCTTCTTCATGGCGTCGGTCATGCGGCCGATGGGGCGCGACACGCCGGCGATGATCGACCAGCCCGCGAGGACGCAGAGCAGTGCCGCCAAGCCCAGCGCAGACCAGATGATGATACGGGTCTCATTATAGACGGCCTCGCCGCGATCGGCGGCCCGCTTGCCTTGCTTGATATTGTTGTCGAGCTGATTGTGGATCGCTTCGGACGCCGCGAGATAGTTGTCGCGGGCCGCGCTATTCAGAAGAGCATTGGCGGCCTCGATGTCGCCCTTGTGTGCGAGCTCGAGCACGCTCTTGGTAGCGGCCTGCGTGACCGGCCACTTTTCGTCGAAGATCTTCATGAGCTCTTCGTCCTTGGTGCCGCGGACGATCATCGGCTCGTACTCCTGCCGATACTTGCCGACGGCCTGCACGGCCTGGTCGAGCTGCTTGACGACCGCGTCGAGCCCGTCGGCGGGCACCGTGGTGATCCGCAGCTGGCGCTGCCGGTAGTTGGCAAGCGCCTCGATGAGGAAGCCGTCGGCGCCGGCGCTGGGCAGCCAATTGTCGCGGACGTCGGCAGCCTCGGTATTGACGGCGCCGAGCCGGTCCTGGGCCACGAGGCCGAGACCGGCGGTCGCCGCGAATACGAGTCCGAAGGCGGCCAGCACCTGCACCTTGATCGACAGAGATTTGGTCAGTCCGAACATGCTGTCTCTCCTTGGATCGTCTCCGCTGCCGCAAAGGCATAGGGAGGCATCGGGTGAATGTGCGGCGAGCATGCGCGGCAGCGGCGCCGAAAGCGCGCGCACGGAGGTATCGCCGACTCTCTCTTGGGTATGCGGACCCGGCCGCGGCGCCCATACCGAAGGGCGGGCCCGGCCTCCCAAGGAGTCCGCCCGGAAATACGCGTCCTCGCCTAGTGTCGGCCGCGTTCAACCGCCGAGCCGAGAGGGCCGAATCATGCGCGAAGAAAGTTCCGACGACAGCCTGCAGCGACTGCTGGATGTGACCCGCCACTTGTCGCGCGAGGCGCTCGGCCGGGAGGGGCGAACGCGTCTGCGGTCGATCCGCGACTTCTACGATTCGGTGAGCCTGCTGGCGGCGACGGCGCCGGCCTTCGGCCGTCACCTGATTCTTGCGGCCGTGCGGCTCAACCGCTTCGACGGTCTGGTCGCGACGCTCCACCGCCGCGAGATGTCCGAGCTGCTGCAGGAGATTGCGCGGCGCATGCGCCTCATCGTCGGAAGCGATGCGCCGATCGGCGACATGGGACGCGGCGTGATCGCCACCTGCCTGAGTTTCGACGCGCCGCACGGGCTGTCATTGCCAGATTCGGTGCTACCCGATGCATTCCTGCCCGACGCGCTGCTGAAAATGTTTCATGAGCCGGTCGTCATCGGCGAGCAGATCGTCTATCTGCCAGCGACGATCGGCATCGCGCGCTTTCCCGAGCATGGCACCGACGGCGAGGAGCTGGTCCACGCCGCCTGGCTCGCCGCCCAGGGCAACGCGCCGGCCGGCGGCGCCAGATGCCGGGTCTATCATCCGGAGATCACCGAGGGGCTGCGCCGCAAGCGCTTCATCGAGCATGCCCTGCGGCAGGCCTTGTCGCGAATCGATATCCCGGGCGAGCTCGATTGGGGCATGTCCAGGCCGGGCGAGACGCGTGCAGACCCCGTCGAGGACGGCCCGTTCGAGCTCGTCTACCAGCCCAAGGTGGATCTCGAGAATCTGGCGGTGCGGGGGGTCGAAGCGCTGGTCCGCTGGAACGATCCCGAGGTGGGCGCCGGCCCGGGCGAGTTCATCGCCATCGCCGAGGAGACGGGGCTCATCGTCCCGCTCGGGCGCTGGATCGTGCATCGCGCCCTCGCCGACCAGCGCCGCTGGCGCGCCGCCGGGACCGAGCTCAAGCTCGCCATCAACGTCTCGCCGGCGCAGCTCGCGAGCGGCCTGGTGCCCAGCTTCTCGGATTTTCTCGCGACCGAGATCGCCGCGATGGACAGCGATCCGGCTGCGATCGAGCTCGAGATCACCGAGGGCATCATGGCCGATCCGGAAGCCCGGGCCGCGATCGCCGAGCTCAGCGCCGCCGGCGTGCATATCGCCGTCGACGATTTCGGCAAGCTCTATTCGAATCTGGCGATTCTCTCGAGCATTCCGGCCTCGACCCTCAAGATCGACAAGGAGTTCGTCGACGATATCGTCGGCGACGACAAGAAGCGCATCGTGGCGCAGCAGGTCGTCACCCTCGCCCGCTCGCTCGGCATGCGCAGCATCATGGAAGGCGTCGAGACCTCCGATCAGCTCGAGATCCTCTCCACCCTGGGATGCGACGAGGTCCAGGGCTACGTCTTCTCGCGCCCGCTCGCGGCCGAGCTGGTACCGCTGGCGCAGGCCAATATTGCGACGCTCGTGCGAAGCTTCGGCGGCCGCCGCTCCTTCCGCAAGCCGACGAGCTATCCCGACCTGCTTTCGACCGTCGACGACTGCCTGCCGGGCGGCATGGCCGGCCCGGCACCGCGCGGCGCGCCACGCGCCAAGCGGCGCATCCTTCTGATCGACGACGAGCTCGATCTATGCGACGCCGTTGCCATCGGGCTTGAGCGGCAGGGCTACGAGGTCGGCGCCTTTCTCGATCCGATCCTGGCCTTGACCGAGCTCGCGAAGCAGCCGCAAGGCTGGGACCTCGTGATCACGGACGAGCGCATGCCGGGCATGAGCGGCTTGCAGCTGCTGCAGGCGGTGAAGCGCATCCGCCGCGAGCTGCCGGTGCTGCTCTGGACTGGCTTCGGCGCCGAGGCGACCGAGGAGGTCGCGCGCGCGCATGGTGCCGACGGCTATCTGGCAAAACCCATCGCCGGCGACCGGCTGGCCGAGGAGGTCAGGATCATCCTCGCCGCCGCGTAAGGGCGAAATCCGGTCACACGTGACCGGATTTCTCCCCAGGCGATAGCGAAATCAATCGGGCGCGTCTCGTGCCCGGTTGGTTCGCGGGAACGCCCAGCGCGCCTCTCGGCGAAAGCGATGCTTTCGCCTGGCGCCGCGTGTGAAGAAGTCAGGTCGCGAGTGACCTGACTTCACGCTCAGTGCGTGACGACGCGCGCCGTCTCGGCATGGCCGAAGACGCCCTGGAAGAAGCCCTTGATGCTGAGCAGGATCTCTTCGGCGAGGCTGCGTGCCGCCTCCTCGCGCTCGGCCTCGTTGGCGGATTCGAGCGCCTTCGAGGTGCCGATCTTGCGGTCGGCGATGAGGGCGCTCACGGTCTCGGCGATCTCGGGCCGCGCCGCGAGCAGCGCCGTCATATGCGCCTTGGTGACCTCGAAGGCGACGACGCCGGTGGCCGCGAGCACGGTCGCCGAGCGCGGCTCGCCGGTGAGCAGCGCCATCTCGCCGAAACATTCGCCGGGAACGAGGCGCGCGACGCGCAAGGGCGCCTTGCCGTCGATCGCCACGGTCACCTCGACCAGCCCTTCGGCCAGGATGAACATGGAATGATCGCGCTCGCCCTGGCGGATCAGGGCGTCGCCGGAATTGTAGGCGCGCTGGCGCATGCTGTCGGCGAGCTGCACCAGCTCGTCGGCCGCCAGGCTCTGGCCGAGCAGGTCGATGTTGCGCAAGAGCGTGACGCGGTCGGCCTGCGAGTGGAAATCGAGATGCCGCGTCGGCATCGGCGCCGTATAAAGATCCTGCTTGGGATAGGCCGGGGTGATGCCCGCCTTGCTGAGATGGTTCAGCACCGATTGATGCACGAGATGGCGGGCCATCGCCGAGGTCACCTTGTCGAGATCGAGGTGGTAGCGCACGGCATAGACCGTGCCGAGCGCCGACACTTCCTTGATCAGCACCTGCGGCTCGGGCTCCTCGACGATGCCGCCGCCGCACGTCGCCTTGACGGCGGCGAGCAGCACGCGCATGGCGCGCTTCGGCGGGATGGAGAAGTCGAGGGTGATGACCAGCTCCTCGCGCTCCACCGGATCGGGCGCCGAATGGTTGGTGATGCCGACGCTGCCCACCATGCTGTTGGGCAGCACGGCGATGGTGCGGTTCTGCAGCTCGATATGGGTTGTGCGCCAGTTGATGTCGCGCACCTTGCCGAACACGCGGTCGCCGGTGTCGCGCAGGCGCAGCTCGATCCAGTCGCCGATCTGGAAGGCGCGGTCGATATTGAGGGCGAGGCCGGTGAAGACGTCGGCGATCATCGAGCGCAGCGCCAGGCCGAGCACGACGCCGACGGCCCCCGAGGTCGCCCAGATGCCGACCACCGACTGCTCGAACACGACGCCGATGATGCCGGTAATGGCGATCAGGAAGATGATGGCGCTGACGAAATCCTTGATCAGCCGCGGAACCGGCCGGCCCGTCGCATGCGCGACCAGCCGGTCCCACACCACGGCATTGACCGCCGAGCTCAGGAACCAGGCGCCCGACAGCCAGATGCCGATCTGCACCGTGTAGACGAAGACCTGCTTCGAGCGCGCCAGCGCCTCCGAGCCGATGGCCCCCAGGAGCTTGTCGTCGAACAGGCTGAGAGCCACGAAACCGAGGAAGGCGAGGGTCGCGATGCTGCCGCGCCGGATGATCTTCTGCTGCCGCATCCAAGCAGGCATACGGCCGTACTATTAAAATTTCCTAAAATTGTAACTAATCGGCCGCAAAAGCGACGGGGAAGGCGCGGGATTGGCGCTCAATGCTTGGTCAGCAGCGAATTGGTATCGCGCAGCCGGTGGCTGAAAACCTTGCACATCTGGAACAGAACCGAGCTGCGCTTCTCGGCGAAGCTCGCGAAATCGGCGCGGGTGATGCAGAAGCTCAAGACCTCGGTGACGGCCACGACGCTCGCGGAGCGCGGATAGCCGTCGAACAGCGCCATCTCGCCGAAGATGGCGCCGGGCCCGAGCTTCACCAGCTCCTGCTCGGAGCCGTTGCGGCGCAGCCGCACCGCGACCTCGCCCTCCCGTATGATGTAAAGATCGGCGCTGGGATCGTCCTGGCGCAGAATGAGGCTGCCGGCCGCGTGCCAGCCGGGGCGGCACATGCGGTGAATGGCACCGAGGTCGGTGCTCGGAATGCCGGCGAAGAGCGGCAAGGAATTCAAAAAAGCGAGATCGTCCACGGGAATTCGCCTTCCCCTTTGGCTTCGGAACGGCGCCAATTCACCAGCATTTGAATAACATTGGATTAACCCGGCGAGGCGGCCCATGAGCACTCCCCCCGATCCCGACCTCGCGACCGCAGGGCTGGACGCGCCCGATCTCGATCCTGAGGATTGGCAGGAATTTCGCGCCCTCGGCCACCGCATGCTCGACGAGATGGTCGATCATCTTCAGGGCGTGCGGGAGCGACCGGCCTGGCGCGCCGTACCGCAAAGCGTGCAAGACCAACTCGGCGCCGGCCTCGCCGAGACGCCGACGCCCCTCGCAGCGCTCTATGACGAGTTCCGCACGGCGATCCTGCCCTTCCCGACCGGCAATGTTCATCCGCGCTTCTTCGGCTGGGTGCATGGCAGCGGCACGCCGACCGGCATGCTGGCCGAGATGCTCGCCGCCGGCATGAACGCCAATCTCGGCGGCCGCGCGCATGCGCCGGTGCTGGTCGAGCGCCAGGTGATCGGCTGGTGCCGCGACCTGTTCCAATTCCCCGCCAGCACCGCCGGGCTGCTGGTGACCGGCACCTCGCTCGCCAATCTGCTCGCCATCGCGGTGGCGCGCACCGAGCGGCTCGGCGTCGCGAGTCGCCGGCGCGGCCTGCGCGACGGGCCGCGCCTCGTCGCCTATGCGGCCCGCACGGCGCATGGCTGCATCGCCAAAGCCTGCGAGCTTCTCGGACTCGGCAGCGACTCGCTGCGGCTGATCGCGACCGACAGCGCGTTCCGTATCGATGTCGCGGCGCTGAAGCAGGCCATCCTGGCCGACCGTGCCGCCGGCGCCGTTCCCTTTCTCGTCATCGGCACGGCCGGGACCGTCGACACCGGCGCCATCGACGACCTCGCCGCCCTCGCCGATCTCGCCGCTGCCGAGGATCTCTGGCTGCATGTCGACGGGGCTTTCGGCGCCCTCGCCATCCTGTCGCCCGAATTGGCGCCGCGCCTCGCCGGCATCGAGCGCGCCGATTCGCTCGCCTTCGATTTTCACAAATGGGCGCATGTGCCCTATGACGCGGGCTGCGTGCTGGTGCGCGACGGCGATCTCATGCGCGCGACCTTCGCGACCGAGCCGCCCTATCTCGCGCGCTACGAGCGCGGCGCCGGCGCCGGCGCGCCCTGGTTCGCCGATTACGGCATCGATCTGTCGCGCGGCTTCCGGGCCCTCAAGATCTGGTTCACCTTGCGCGAGCAGGGACGCGACAGGCTCGGCGCCGCCATCCTCAAGAATTGCCGGCAGGCCGCGGCACTGGCCCGCGCCATCGGCCGGGCGAACGAGCTCGAGCTCATGGCCCCCGTCGCCCTCGACATCGTCTGCTTCCGGCATTGCGGCCTGCCCGAGCCGCAGCGCGATGCGCTCAACAAGGCGATCGTCGTGGCGGTGCAGGAAAGCGGCGTCGCCGTGCCTTCGAGCACGCTCATCGACGGCAAGCTCGCGATCCGCGTCAACCTCACCAACCATCGCACGACCGGCGCCGATGTCGCGCTCCTGCTCGATTCGGTGCGCCGGGAGGGCGCGCGGCTGGCCGAAGAGATGGGGCGCAGCACCTGAGCGATCGCCTGCCGCGCGGCGATCACAGCGGCAGAAGCTCCGGATCCTCGACGGTATAGACCACGAGCGGTTGCGCACGTCCGCGCAGCTGGATCTCGTGGCGCTCGCAGTCGGCGAGCGAGATTCCGGCGGCATCGGCCACCGTTTCCGAAACCACGGCCAGGCAATGGTACTGCTTGGTGAGCTCCTCGAGCCGCGCCGCGACATTCACGGGGTCCCCCATCGCCGTCACCTTGGCATGCAGGCCATAGCCCATCTCGCCGATGATGGTGGTGCCGGCATGCAGGCCGATGCCGAAACGCAGCGGCTGCGGCAGATCGTGGACGAGCAGCCGGTTGAGTGCTGCGAGCCGGCGATTGATCTCGCGCAGCGCCGTCAGCCCTTGGCGGCAGCCTTCGGCGAGCCCGGCCTCGACGCCGAACAGCGCCATGACGCCGTCGCCGATGAACTGGTTGGGCATGCCGCCGCAGGCGACGATGGCGCTGCCCACCGCCTCGAAATAGCGGTTGACGAGAAACACCATGTCGTAGGGCAGACGGCCCTCGGCGAGCGCCGTCGAGCCGCGCAGATCGATGAACAGGATGGCGACCGGCCGCTCCTGCCCGGCGCGCCAGCTCGGCTGGGCCTGCGCATCGGCTGCCGTCGCGCTGGCCGGCAACAGCGGCACGAAGGTCATCTCGTGCGTCGGCTTGAGCTGGCAGGCGAGCCGCACGCTCTTGTCGGCGCCGACGCGCTGCAGCACGGCGATCTCGGAGGCGCTCGGCGGCGGCTGATGCTCGAGGCCGCTGACGATGCGGATGCGGCAGGTCGAGCAGCGGCCGCGGCCGCCGCAGACCGAGGCATGCGGGATGCGCGCCGAGCGGCTGGCATCGAGCACGGTCATGCCGCGCGGCATGCGCACCTCGCGGCCGTCGGGATAGTGCAGCCGCACGACGCCGCGCCGCGCCTCGACGAGGGCGCGGCCGCCACGCCCGATCAGGGCGAGCGCCAAGAGGCCGACATAGGCGCTCATCATGTCGGAGGCGATCGCATCGAGCCGTTCGATCGCGCCATCGGGGATGGGGCCGGCGCGCTCGTCCATGGCCTCCTGCCAGCCGGGCTCGGCGATGTGGCGCTCGACCTCGCGGCTGCCCTGCGCAAAGCCGAGCAGCGCGGTCGCCGGCAGCAGCACCGCACAAGCCAGCAGCAGCGGCGCCCAGCTGCGGTAGAAGCGCTTCAGCCGCAGCCAGTAATGCAGGCCGATGCAGCCATGGCACCAGGCGATGATCAGCAGCAATGCTTGCATCCAGCCGCGGGCCGGCGCATCGAGCCACAGCGAGCGCAGCTCGAGCGGATAGCCTTCATTGTGGCCGTAGAGCGTCCAGGCGAGCCGCGTCTCGACCAGATGCTCGATGACGAGCAGCGGCACGGCGAGGCCGAGCAGCAGCTGGGCGATCTCGGCGCCGCGCCAATAGAAGTGCCGGCGCTCGTAGAGCGCCCACAGGCCGAGGCCGAGATGGGTGAGCGCCGCGCCATAGAGGAGGACGGTGCCGACCGGGCCGCGCCACAGATAGAGGAACCATTGCGCGCCCGCCATCATCGCGGCGAGCGAGACGTTGCCGAGCGCGTGATTGAGGAAATGCGTGACGAGATAGGTGAAGAGGACAAGGCCGCTCGCCAGCCTGAGCCGGCGCACTTCCATGCGGTCGATATGGGTGCGCGGCCTTTCGATGGTGACTTCGACCATGCTCCCCCGCGCACTGCCTCCTGGCGCCTTACGGCGAAACCGTCGTTTCGCCAACCGGACGGGGCGCATTCCGGCCACAGATGACCGGAATTCGCCCTGACTGGACGCGCCGGCGGTCCGCCGCATTCCCGCGCCAGCATAGCATGCCAGCCTTGCCTCTTCGCCTTTCCTTGCGTATTCCCGCCGGATGCGTATCGGCATCGATTTCGGCGGCACCAAGATTGCCGGCATCGCGCTCGGGCCACGGGGCGAAACCCTGTGGTCCGATCGCATGCCGAGCCCGTCGGGCGATTACGGACAGATCATCGAGGCGATCGCCGGGCTCGTCGACCGCGCCGAGCACGCCGTCGGACGCCGCGGCAGCGTCGGCATCGGCATCCCCGGCGCGATCGACCCGGCGACCGGCCTGATCAAGAACGCCAACACGGTCGTGCTGATCGGCAAAGCCTTCGACCGCGACCTGGCGGCGCGACTCGGACGCGAGGTGCGGCTCGCCAACGACGCCAACTGCCTCATTCAATCCGAAGCGAGCGACGGCGCTGCGCAAGGGGCGAGCCTCGCCTTCGGCGTCATCCTCGGCACCGGCGTCGGGGGCGGTCTCGCCTTCGACGGGCAGCTGCGCGCAGGGCCCAACGCGATCGCCGGCGAGTGGGGCCACAATCCGCTGCCCTGGCCGGGCCCGGACGAGCTGCCTGGGGCTCCGTGCTATTGCGGCAAGCGCGGCTGCATCGAGACCTTCCTCTCGGGTCCGGGATTGGCGCGCGACTTCGCGGCGGCGACCGGCGTCAGCCGTACCCCGCCCGAGATCGTCGCCGCGGCGCTCGCCGGCGAGCCGGCGGCCGAGGCGGCGCTCGCGCGCTACGAGGACCGGCTCGCCCGGGCGCTCGCGACCGTCATCAACA
>JADMIO010849057.1_pt1 | contig 15431 bp, 15 predicted proteins | sample 8958161 | NCBI WGS metagenome assembly JADMIO01 (sample SAMN16585339, study PRJNA669376) | soil metagenome | isolation source: Crop rotation soil | place: USA: Cullars Rotation, Alabama | collected 2011
CTTTCCCTTCAAAACTTTTTGCGCGCCGGTTTAATAGATCGGCTGATAATAACGCGGGTTCCGGTGCTCATCGGGCAGGGAATTGCGCTTTTCGGATCGCTGCTCCATGACATTCCTCTGGAACATGTCGCCACGCGTCACTACCCAAGCGGGTTAGTTCAAACAGAATATCGAACTGCAAGGGATGAAGGATGAGGGATGACGTAGACGCGCCTAACAACGGCATGCAGCGTCCTCGCGCATAGCATCCCATTCATGAGGTTGAGTGGAGGGCTCGCCGCTGATGCTTGGCGGCGCTGAATTGAACATGAACAGGCGAGGAGTTTAATGTCCAAAACTTGGATTGCATTCGCGTCGCAAGCGCTGATGATTGCTTCGCCCCTGATATGGGCCGCGACCGCCTCGCGGACTCCTTACCATTCCACAGCCGGGGAAACGCCACATCCTTTTCACACGCCGGGCCCGCGGCCCAAAGCGCACGACTCTACTCTGGCCGCATCACCTTGTGTGAGTGCGCTGGCAAAGCGCGCCGTGTGCGTTTCTGCGAATAGACGCGCACAGGAGGTGATGAGTGCAAATCGCCTCAAAGCAGTCACCGTAGTTCAAGACGTGCGGTCGGGAGCAATCGTCGCGTTTGCGGCTTCTCATCCGTCAGAGTTAGACGTCACTACTCCGGTGAGCCCGCTCTCGCTTTCCAAAGTTTTGCTCTCCGCATCGTGGTGGGATAACCGACAACCCGACTCCAGTTTCGACAGCACAAAAGGGAACCCGAACGCAGAGAACCCGGCGTACCGGTCGCGTGTGTCAGTTCACGAAATGCTCGTCGGCGGCAGTGATTCCGCGGGAAAGCAAATGTCGCTCGCCCTTCGCAAGTCTGTCGGAACGAGAAAAGTCCTCAACGATTTCAAGCGTTACGGCTTCGGGCAGCGAACCAGCTTATTGCGAGATGACAACTTTTGGGGTGAACTCGCTCCAGCCTGGAGAGCGCGCCTGATACCTGCCCCGGCATATGTTTCGTTAAGCGAACAAACAAAAGACGAGGAATGGGCCGACACCATGTCGCTTGGCGAAATCAACATGAGCGTGACCGTGCTTCACCTTTCTCGCTTTCTCCAGGCCGTCGGAAACAATGGCGTGATGTTGACGCCCGTGGCGAGAGAAGAGCAATCCACGCCATCGCTGACGCAGTCGTCGGCGTCGCGTCGGGAGGTTAATAATTCCGTCCGAGTCGTACAGGAAAGCACGGCACTCCGACTGCAGTCGGCGATGCGCGACACGGTTCAGCGCGGAACGGCGAAAAGCATTGCTAAAGCATTAGCAGATACCGGATGGCGAATCGGCGGCAAAACCGGAAGTGGCGCGGCGCTGCTGCCTAAGGGCGATCTGGTTGATGGTTGGTTTGCGGGATTGATTTTCGATCCGCAGGGAAAAGCGCGATTCACGGTTGCTACATTCGTCAGGAGCGGAGGGTACGGGGGAGAAAATGCGGCGAAGATTTCAGCGGCGTTAGCTCGCTACATTATAGGCGAAGTAAAAATGAAGGGTGAAAAGTGAAAAGTGAAAAGTCAAACTCTCGATCCATCATCCTCGCCTTACTTGTCACTTTTCACCATTTACTTTTCCCTAATTATCGTCCTTTAGGATAACAATGCGGGGCAAGAAGATATTGTTGATCATCATCGCGCTGGCGTTGCTGCTGGCCGGTATCGTCGTGCTTAGACTGCGAAGGGACCAGCCCGTTGGCCCAAGTGTTTCGGAAACTTCGCGATTAATAGGAGGCCCGGCGTTCGAGGTTCTGGTCGAAATGCCTGCCTTCAATTCAGGCCGCGCACCCTGGGAGATCCCTCGCGTCCTCATGGGTTACGATCGTGGACCGCGGTTCGATCAAGCAAGCCCTGGCGCCCAGGTCGGGAAGATAGCGCCAGATCATATCGAGCTTAGTGCTGACGGCGGCTGGGACATTTTGATCGAAACTGACGCCGAAGGACGGCTCACTCAAGGAACACACGTTGCATTTCCGGTAAAACTGGGAAATAGACCACTGAAATTCAACTGCCGACCCGCAGATCTGACCATGGGCTATCTTCATACCACCGCGCGCACGGGCTCGGATGAAATCGAAGGAAGCTTCCAACTGGAAGTCGCTATCTGCATTAATGCTGAATCAGGTAAAACTGCCGCGTGGCCCTACCAACCGCTAAAGGTTCGTGGGAACTTTGCAGGGTTTAAAAAGCAAGAAAGCGGAAAGATGAAAATGCGAATTGCAGAGCGTGGGATTAGATTACCCGCTGGGCGCACCGCATCACCTTGAGTCGGCTTCGCAATTCAATTATGGGCGTTGGTTCAAATCTCAATATTCGTAGCCTGAGGTAGAACAAATGGACAAGCCTTTTCTTAATAGCTATACCGGACAAACCACGCGCGAGCTAATTGATTTGAAAGACGCTTATCGCATTGACTCAATAGTCTTAGCATTTGAAGATGCGATAAACAGAAAGGATAGGGCAGCACTATCAGAACCAGAGTTCACAGTTTTGGCAGTGGAATCGTTAGAACGCGAGGTAAATAACGGAGGCTATCATCAGTTTTTCACAAATGATTCGTGCGAATTCGCCGGGCGGATTGTTAAAGCGCTAAGTGAGATTGGTTGCGTCAATTGTGCCGCGATAACCGGAGAAGCGCTTTCCGTGATAAAAGTCGAAGACCTTTCCGATAGTCGTGCGGTGGCGGAAGTTGCGCTCGAACTCACCGAACCGGAACGTGAGCAACTCTATGCGTGTGATGAGAAATACTACGGAAACAACGAAGACATTGCCGGGAATTTGTTTTCATTTATCGAGCGGAGCTCCGAGCAAATTAGGATTCCCAATTAGCCGAGTTGGTCCACCAGCGAGTATCTCATGCCCTAACTCTCAACGAGGACTTGCAAATGTCAAAGTGTCGCCGTCAGTTTGCGTTTTGCCTGATTGTCATTCTCACGTTTGCGCTTGCCACAGCCGGTCAACGCACGCTCGCGCAGACGAGTCCCGTTCGCTCCGCGACGATCCAGCCGCATCCAGTCAATCTGGATTTTGAACAAGGCGGCGCCGGCCAGTTGCCCGAGGGCTGGGTTTCTCCGACCCAGACAAATTACGCCGCTGAGTTGACCGGGGAACAGCCGAAATCCGGCGAAAGCGCTGCGTTACTTCACAGCCTCCCTGGAGCTACCGACGCCCCGGCGGAGTTTGGAAATCTCATGCAAGCCATCGATGCCACCGCTTTTCGAGGCAGACGTGTGCGCTTCAGGGCTGCTGTGCGAGTGGAAGCGTCCGAACCCGGAGCTCGCGCGCAACTCTGGTTGCGGGTCGATCGCCTTTCTCACCGACGGGCGTGCCATTAGTTATGCCGAGTCGTACATGGGAATTATCGAAGCTTATAAGCTCGCAGAAATCGTCGGCGAACCAACTGCGGGAACGAACGGCAACATTAACCCATTTACTCTTACCGGCAACTACACGGTGGTGTGGACGGGGATGAAAGTACTAAAGCACGACGGCTCGCAGCATCACGGGATCGGCATCCAGCCGACTGTGCCCGTCTCGCAAACAATCCGCGGCGTAAGGGAGAGACGGGACGAGCAGCTGGAGCGGGCTATCACGATCGTCAGTCAGTAGAGCGAATGGGCGACGATCGAGTTGCAGAACTTTTGAGTCTTAATCTTGCGGAGAATTGAAAATGACTTCGAAATACGAGAGCGCCGATCTAATTATCAAACTGTATGACCTGCGACGCGAACAAACACTTCGTGCCGCTCGTGCATGGTATATGAAGGACTTCTGGCCTGCGTCTGCTCAGGATGTGCTGAACACCTTGAGAGGTGAGCACTCAGCGTACTTCCGCATGGTCACCTCCTATTGGGAGATGGCGGCGTCTTTCGTCAATCATGGCGCGATCGATTGGAGGATGTTCATGGATGCGAGCCCAGGTGAGCCAGTCAACGTTTTCGTAAAGCTCTATCCCTACCTTTCGGAGCTACGCTCAATGTTCGCTTCTAAATATGATGACAAGGAGGCATTCCAACATCTGGAACAGGTGGTGATGCAGTTGCCTTACGCCAAAGAGCAGTTAGAGGAAAGACTTCAACAGTTCAAAGAGGCACGTGCCCGGTGGGATGCGCAACAGAAAAAACAACCGGCGTGATTTACGGAGAATGGAGGATGACCATTCGTCGACTCTATGCTGTTGCTTCGTAGTATATTTTTCACCTTTCTTCTGCCCGGCACGGTAACAGTGCTAATTCCGTACTGGCTTATCTCGTCAAGAGATGATCAATCCGTTGCGAGCAATACAGTTCGATATTTAGGCGTGCCCCTGATCCTGATCGGCGCTTCGGGACTGCTTTGGTGTATCTGGGAATTTTTTGCGCACGGCCGAGGCACGCTGGCGCCAATTGATCCGCCGAAACAGCTTGTTGTTCAAGGACTCTATCGTTATGTGCGAAACCCGATGTATGTATCAGTCGTGACGGTACTATTGGGTGAAGCGATATTCTTCCGGTCCAGATCAATTCTCATTGAGGCTGGTGTTTTCATTACCTCTGCGTATCTGTTTGTGGTCTTTTACGAAGAACCTGCGCTCCGACGGCAATTCGGCGAGTCGTACGAGAGGTACTTGCAGACCGCCGGCAGATGGCTTCCGCGTTTTCGATCCCGCTCAATGTAATTGCCGATCTCTTCTACCAATAAATTTTCCAAATAAATATTGCTTTACAGGTATAGTCCCGCCCGGAAGTTGGCTCTTATATGGTAGAGGCCGCAAAGACAGGACGGTTTTTGTGAATAAGTCACGTGCTTTAGTCCTTAAATCAACAGAATCCAACGCGACGCTCGCGGAGAAGCATGCGGCTTTTTGTGAGCTGGTCAGGATGTTCCAGGACATGGCTTATGCCTTCGCGTATGCGGTGCTCGGAGACTTCTATCTCGCTGAGGACGCCGCACAAGAGGCCTTCGTAACGGCATGGCAGAAACTCGGTCAACTGCAACGTCCCGAGGCTTTCGCGGGTTGGTTCAGATGCATAGTGCTGACGGAGTGTAACCGCCTAACGCGTGGAAAACGTCTACCCACCGTACCCCTGAATGTCGAGATCCAGATTTCTTCGGACGATGTCGACCCGCAGACGACGCTCGAGAGAGATGAGCTAACAAGGTCGGTGTTCAGGGCGATAAGAAATCTGCCGGATAAAGAGCGCATGGTCGTCACACTTTGCTACGTCAACGAATACTCTCAACGCGAGGTCGGCGCGTTTTTGGACCTACCACTGACCACCATTGCCAAGCGTCTTTACTCGGCAAGAGTTCGTTTGCGGGGCATGTTAATGGACGGATTCAAGAAGGATCTTGCCGCACATCGACCTTCACGCGACGAGCGCTTCGCAGCAAAAGTCAGGGCTGGAATCTACGACGAGTATGTCGGGCAATACCGCTTTGAGCTTCGTCCGGAGTTGATCGTCACCATCACGCGGGAAGGCGACCGGCTATTGGGTGATGCGGCAGGACAACGGAATGAACTATTCGCTCATGCGAACTCTGAAAGCGAACTGTTGCCCAAAGAATTCGACGGCTCAGGCAAGTTCGTCAGAGACAAACAGGGGCGCATTTCTCACTTCATTTACTATGAGTTCGGCCGTGCATTGGGGCTGGCGCGGAAGATTAGCTGACCGGTTCCGCAATCGTTTGTGGAGGTGACAGTGACCAAAGGACGAATTGCGAAAGAGATTTTACTTTGGCTGATCACATTACTTCTCGCGCTCGTTTGTCTGCGTTCAGGTTTGCTGAAGGTTACAGGCAATGTCTTTTGGGTGCGGGACTTTCACCGCTGGGGCTACCCCGACTGGTTTCGCGTTCTCGTTGGAATCGCCGAACTTACTTCCATGGTACTTCTGCTAATACCGCGCGTCGCCAGTTATGGCGCCAGCATTTTTGGTCTGGTCATGCTGGGCGCAATATTTACTCACGCCACTCACAATGAATCCGTCCGCCTGCCGTTCAATTTCTTCCTCCTCGGTCTCTCATTGATTATTGTTTTCGCTCGACGACCACTTTTTCTTCGCGGTCACAAATAAAGACTCGGAACTAGATCACGAATACTGTTTCGAGCTTTACCTTGGGGTCTCGCTTAAGAGAACCTAAAGGTTGAACTGGTTTGCCCCAAAAGTGTGGTTGTGATGATTCAGCCGGCTAGTGCTCCAGAGGAGCACAATGTTTATAGGCTCTGTGCCTAACAGCTCAGCGCTCCAGCGGAGCGCAATGTGCTTTGGGATGTTCAGTTACATTCCGCTCCTAGCGGAGCGGAGCGATCCGTGAACAACGCTAGCTATAAACATCTTGCTCCTCCGGAGCAAAGAATTGACTTTGGCGAAGGGACTTTCGGTAAAGCTAGTCGAACTTGAAGACTTGAACTTCAGCAAAGGAATAATTCAATGAATCCTCGTCGCCAATTAGGTTCAACCGTTTTCGCAGCCATTCTTTTAATGTGCATGCAGGTCGATGCGCAGCACGCCAAACGGAAGGTTGCGCGACATCCTCCTCCGCCCGCCGCTACAGTTCGGTTTGTTTCCGGCAACAGTTCCCTCAATATTCCCTTCAAGTCATCAAGCAATCTCATTCTGGTGCAGGCGAGAGTGAACGACTCAGAGCCTTTGTGGTTCATCTTCGACACTGGTGCTGAGAGCACCGTCGTCGATTCTAAGCTTGCAAAACAGATGCGCCTGAAGGCTGTGGGCAAGGAGGTCGGCACGGGCACAGCCGGAACTGCTACGGCGCTAATTTTTAGAGGCGTCTCGATCAAGCTTCCGAACCTCGAAGCGTTGAATCTGAGGGTTGCTGCACTTCCGATTGACTTCATCTCGTCTCCTGTTGGCCGAAAAATTAGTGGTGTGATCGGTAACGATATAATCAAAGAGCTGGTCGTCGAAGTTGATTATGAATCCCAGTTCATCAATCTTTATGAACCGCAGAGCTATCAACATTCAGGTTCAGGTGAGGTCATTCCGATTACGATAGAAGAAAATCTGCCTTCGTTCGGGCACGTTTCGACTTTGAAAAACACCCACCTATTGAAGGTAAATTCGAGCTTGACTCAGGATCGACTGGCGGGATTACCTTTAATACTCCGTTCGTCAACAAACACAAACTCTTAAACTCCATTTCCAGGAGCAATCAGTCGCGCCTGGGAGGCGTCGGCGGCTCAGCGGAGGCTGTTTCCGGACGCGTGCCGGCCATGAAGCTGGGAAGCTTCGCGCTAAAAAATTCGGTGGCCCGATTTTTTCGCGGCACCCGCGGCGATAGCGCCAGCGCTGCATATGATGGCCTGATTGGTGGTGAAATCTTCCGTCGCTTCAAAGTAGTTTTTGACTATTCGCGGCGGCAAATGATTCTTGAGCCAAACGCAGAGTTTTCTGAGCCTTTCGAGGAAGACATGAGTGGATTGGATCTCGCGACCGAGGGAGCAGACCTCTCTGTCGTAGTGGTTAACGAGGTCGAGGAAAACAGTCCGGGCGCAGAGGCCGGGATACAGGAGGAGGACATCATCACCACGATTGATGGTCGGCCGGCGAAAGAGCTTACCGTGACCGAGATCCGCAAAATGTTGAGGCAAGACGGGAAAGAATATTTGCTAACGCTCAGACGTGGTCAAAAGGACGTGCAAACAAAACTCAAGTTGCGGAGATTGATATAGCGGTACATCTCATCAGCACCGTGGCTTTAGGCCGTGAGAATCTCCTCCACGAAATGAAACTGATTTTCAACGACGCGCGATCACCGCGCTGAAGCGCGGTGTTCATGAGATGGTCAAACTCCGAAATTTACCCACTACTGGATGGGTAAGCGGAGTTGCTGCTGCTTGTGGATTAATTGTAACGTTGACATCAGACGGATTGGGCACTCGTAAACAAGGAGTTCGCTCGAATGCGCTCTCGCAAAATCATCTCCCTCGCGCTCTTCGCCCTAATCGCGATTGCGCTACCACTAATCATTAGCCGGCACGGTTCTTATGCAAACACGCCGGCCAACAAAGTTTCAAAGCTCACCAACCGCCTGGACTCGGATAATTCAGTTAAATCCTCAAAGCTGCAATTCACCCAACCGCTGCCCAGCCTGCAAGGCAAGCCAGCCAGTGATTATCTGAAGGAGCACGGCCTTTATGCTCGCCTCCAGAATTTGATCGAGGCGGCACAGTACACGCAGACTAAGAAAGTAACGGCGAGCGATGCGGCGGCAGATGACCGATTCGGTTACTCGGTTGCGACCAACGGCGACACGTTGGTCGTCGGAGCTTACGGCAAAAACTGGCAACCAGGACCCCCTCCCGTGTTCGTCCCAACATCAAAAGGCGCGGTTTATATTTTCGAGCGCAATCAGGGCGGAGCCGAGAACTGGGGACAGGTGAAGGTACTCACTCCTAGTGATGCGGCGGAAAATGACCGGTTCGGTTGGTCGGTAACAGTCGATGTCGACACAGTAGTGGTCGGAGCTTTCACTAAAGACTCCAACAGGGGCGCGGCCTATGTCTTCGAGCGCAACCAGGGTGGCACTGAGAACTGGGGACAGGTGAAGAAACTCACCGCCGGTGATGCGGCGGCAAATGACCTTTTTGGTTCTTCGGTATCCATCAACGCAGACACAGTGGTGGTCGGAGCCTATGGCAAGGTCCCTGACGCCAACCACGTGTCAACTGGCGCGGCCTATATCTTTAAGCGCAATCAGGGTGGCACTGAGAACTGGGGACAGGTGCAAAAACTGAACAGTGATACCGTGGCAAACTATTCCTATTTCGGTTACTCGGCAGCGATCAACGGTGACACGGTGATCATCGGAGCTTATGGCAGCGTTCCCGGCGTAGCTTACATCTTCAAGCGCAATCAGGGTGGAACTGAGAACTGGGGGCAGGTGAAGAAACTGATTGCCAGTGATTGGGTGGGAGGCGACCAATTCGGTATCTCGGTAGCGATCAATGGCGACACGGTGGCGGTCGGGGCTAATCATGGGAACCGAGCCACCAGCGGTGCGGTATATATGTTCGAGCGCAACCAGAATGGAGTTGAAAACTGGGGACAGGTACAGGAACTGACTGCGAGTGATTCAAATTTACTTGACGAATTCGGTATTTCGGTCGCGATCGATGGCGACACCATGGTGGTTGGCGCCTGGGCGCAAAATCTCCTCACTGGCGGTGCGGCCTACATCTTCCAGCGCAATCAGAATGGCGTTGCAGGCTGGGTGGAAGTGCAGAAACTCACTGCGAGTGATGTCGCAGCGCATGACCAATTTGGTTCGTCGGTAGCGATCGATGGTGACACAGTACCGGTCGGAGCTGAAGGTAAGAACTCCCACACTGGCGCAGCCTATGTCTTCCATTCGACTTCACCAACACCGACTCCTACGCCGACCAACGCTAGTTGCAGTTTTACAGCGAACCTTGGCAGTCCGCCCGCGCCCGCCACTACCGGCACGTTAGCCACACGATTGTTTCGGGGCGGCAACCAGGGTACCTGCAGCACGAATCCGTCTCCGGGTACTTTGAATTCCGGATCGTTTCCATTCGACGCTTATACTTTCACGAACTCGTCGTCCTCGGCGGTCTGTGTATCCGCGGTGTTAACAGTAAATTCTCAGTCGAATGCAAACTATCAAATCGCTGCCTTCCTGGCGCCCTTTGTCGCCACTGACATCACCAATGAATCTCGCTACCTCGGTGATCCTGGCATTAGTAGTGGCACGCCTCCGCTCATCCGGTCGTTCCAGTTCACGGTACCAGCCAACACCAGCTTTGCGATTGTCGTCTTCTCCGTTAACGGCACGGCAGAACTGGGCGGCAATTACACGTTCCAGCTAATGTCAACGAGCATCTTCTGCACAGCGCCGACTCCGACGGTAACTCCGCCACCGACCAAAGGAACTGCTGTCGCTTATCAAATCGATGCCGCCCATACCGGGGCGCAGTACGACTTCGTAAATCCGCCATTGACCCAGCGATGGTCTCGCGATCTGGGCGGTCAGATTTCTTATCCGCTCATCGTCAACGGCAGGATCTTCGTCACAGTCGCAAACGGGGTCACCTATGGGACGAAACTATATGCGCTCGACGAGGTAAATGGCTCTATGTTGTGGGGACCAGTGGATCTCGGGGGAACGTATGGGTGGTCCAACGCTACTTACGAAGCTGGACGCGTCTTCGTTGTAAACTTCGACGGCCTCCTTCGCGCTTTCGATGCAGCGTCAGGCGCGCTGCTATGGTCGAAGCAGCTTCCAGGGCAATCCTCATTCGATTCACCACCGACCGCGTCAGGAGGCGTGGTTTACGTGGTTGGGGCCGGTCTGGGCACAACACTGTACGCGATTGACGAGCAAGATGGCTCTGTGAAGTGGACCATCTTCTTCGAAAACGGCGGCGACGACAGCTCTCCCGCCGTATCCCCAACTGGAGTAGTTGTCTCATATTCTTGCAATAACGTTTACGATTTTTCACCTCTGGACGGGTCTCTAATCTGGTTACACGAAGGGTCGTGCACGGGCGGAGGCGGAAGTACACCTGTCATCTTCGGCGGGCGCTTGCATGTGGGCGATTCTTTGAGAGAAAAGCTAATGTTCGATGCCCCGACTGGGGCGGTGCTCGGCACATTCCCGCCAGGCCCACCTCCGGCGTTCTACGGCTCCACAGGTTTCTTCCTCAGCGGATCCATTCTCAAAGCGCGCGATGCGTACTCTGGGGCAGTTCGGTGGTCCTTCACGGGGGATGGCACCCTCATTTCCGCGCCCGTCGTCGTTAACGGCTACGTATACATTGGTTCTAGCAGCGGAAAGCTCTACGCTCTCAACGCGAGTACGGGTGCGAACGTGTGGACCGGGAACCTTGGTGCGGCGGTTCAGACGACCGAGTCGCTCGTCACCCGGCCGCATACCGGAATCGGCGCCGGTGACGGGCTGGTAGTGGTACCGGCTTCCGCCTTGCTCGTAGCGTATCAAGGCGCACCAGCAACGCCGCCGCTATTGCTGCAAGACGAATCAGGCCCATCGCTGAGTCAGGCTACTGCGCTCGATTCGGTGTTATTCACGAGAGATCCATTTCCGGTTGTAAACGGCGCCGACTTACTCAATCGGGGCGTCGATCGAAATACCAGAGTCATGCTCTTCGCCAGTAATCTACAGCTTGCTTTCTGGGAGCCAGCGTCTGCTGTGACAGTCAGTCTTACCGGTAGCAATAATCAAACTTATGATTTGGCAGCCGAAGATGTTCGACAGGCACGCGACTCTAACTTTGTTCAGGTGATCTTTAGATTGCCGGATGGTCTCGCTGTGGGGACTGCGACAGTGACGATAAAAGCACACGGACAAGTGAGCAACGCGGGAACTATTAGGATCAGAAGTCAGTGAGTGCGGATCTGCTCTAAACGTTCGGCCACTGTCGGACGGCACTCAGTATGATCCGGCTGACGGCTAAACAAGTCATTGGAGAACTTCTGCAATGCAGCCAATACCCTGTCCCAAAAAATTTGACAGGCTTTGTAGGGTTCAGTTAAATACCGCATCCGCAATGACGGCCTCACCTGTTTGGGGAACCATTCCGTCTTCACCAATCAGGCGCCAATCATTCTGGGCAACATCCGGCAACGTCGTAGAGTCGCTGCAGTTTTCAAAAAACTTGGGTTTCGCGGAACCATTCTCATGGGATTTCAAAGCGAAGATTTTTGGGATACGCTACTCACCAATATCGAAACACAACGTGTGATTCCCATCGTTGGACCAGAGCTACTCACGGTCCAGGATAACGGTGTTGAGAAACCGCTCCACCAGTACGTCGCAGAGCGTGTCGCTGCTGAGCGCGACATCAACATCGACAATCTGAGCGAGAATGCGCCCCTGACCGACCTGGTTGGTCGCTGGCTTAGCGGAAAAAAGCATACTCGCGAAGTCATTTACAAAAGCATTCGTGCCCATGCTACTGATGCGAATCTTGTGATACCGCCCGCGCTTCTGAAGCTTGCCGGCATTCGTCATTTCAAACTGTTCGTCACTACCACTTTCGATTCTTTGCTGGAACGCGCGGTTAATCAGGTGCGCGCCCCACAAAAAGCACAAGTATTGGCGTATGCGCCAACCGGCTCGCAGGACATTGCTGCCGAACCACAGTTTCTAAAAACGCCGGTGGTCTATCACCTGTTGGGTCGCGCATCGGCAACTGCGTTGCCCGACGACTATGTGGTTACCGAAGAGGACATGCTCGAGTTTGTTTACTCGTTGCTCGATAAGAAATACCGCCCCGAAATACTTTTTGATGCGCTCAAGGCGAATAGTTTGTTGATCGTGGGCAGCAGTTTGTCCGACTGGTTGGCGCGCTTTTTCATTCGCGGTGCATCGGGGCAACGTCTATCGCGGAACAGCGTCCAGGTCTTTCTCGCGGATCGATTGGCAGGCAGCGATCCAAATCTCGTGATTTTTTTGGAACGCTTCACGAATGACAGCAGCTGGGTGTTCGACAACAACGCGGCGACGTTCGTCGACGAATTATCGAAACGATATGCGGAGGCGCATCAGGACGATGAGGCTGAGGAACCATTGCAGGTGAGTGCCGCGACCCAGGCAGGAGCGGGAATGCCTAGCCTATTTCTTAGCTACGCTAGTGAAGATCTGGAGGCGGTGCGCAATATCCGTGACGTGCTAAGTGAGATGGGTTGGGACGTTTGGTTCGACAAGGATGACTTGCACGCGGGCGACGATTGGGAAATAAAGATTAAGCGGGCCATTTCTAAATGCAATTGCTTCGTGCCCGTGATTTCTCAGGACACCGAAAAACACGACGCCGGTTTTTTCCGGTTGGAATGGAGCGAAGGTGTTGAGACAGCCAAACTTTATGCCGACACTATTCCATTCCTCGTGCCAATCGCGCTGAATGCCGACATAAAAGTTACCAAAGCCCTCGTGCCTCCCAGATTCCAAAAACCTCAGTGGAAGTTCTTGCCAAACGGCGAAGTTACCCAGGCCTTCAGAAACGACATGCAGCAAATCCTGCGCGACTGGCATAAACGGCAACAGGGTCGATAATGACAACTGGTCCACCATTACCAAAGACGGGCGTCGACGAGCAGAATCCCTGGCCGGGTCTTGAATCGTTTCGTGAAAATGATGCGTTCTTTTTTCATGGCCGCGATCAGGAAGCAGCTGATCTGCTGCGGCAGGTGAAGCGAGAGTCGCTCACGGTCCTGTTTAGTCGCTCCGGTCTCGGCAAGACATCGTTGCTGCGTGCCGGACTCTTTCCCAGTCTGCGCCTCGAAGCGTATTTGCCCTTCTACATTCGTCTTGATTACACGCTGACCGACGAACCACTGTCTGAACAAATCCGTGCGACGATCAGGAAAGCCGTTGAGCTTGGTGAATGTGAAGCTCCGCCGCTTCCTTCCAACCGATCGTTGTGGGAGTGTTTTCATCGCAAGAATGCCGACTTTTGGAACCGGAAGAATGTTTTAGTCACGCCGGTTTTCGTGTTCGATCAGTTTGAAGAGATTTTCACGCTGGGTGCCCGCAGCGACGACCACCGCGCGCGCACCGAGGTTTTTCTCAAAGACCTTTCGGATCTGATCGAGAACCGCCCACCGCAGGAACTTCGCGAACGACTGAATGCCGCCGAAGCAGAGATGTCGAACTTCATTTTTGGCAGCGAAGTCTGCAAGGTGATCTTGAGTTTGCGCGAAGACTACCTGCCCGAATTGGAATCAATGAGAGGCTCGATGCCAAGCGTGATGTCGAATCGCTTGCGCATCATGACCATGACCGGTCAGCAGGCGTTCGACGTTGTCACCAAATCGGGCGGAGACCTCGTCGAGCAAAAGGTGGCGCGGCAAATTGTGCGCTTTGTTGCTGCTGCCGCAGCGCCGACCGAAACCGTCAGCGACGCGAACCTCACAGAGCTTGAAGTTGATCCTGCCTTGTTGAGTCTCTTCTGCCGCAAGCTCAACGATGAACGACTTCAGTCGCAGGCGCCGGCGATTACTTCGCAACTGGTGGGCAACAGCAGCCTGGAAATCCTGAAGCGTTTCTACGTGGATTGTGTAGCCGATCCGGCGTTCAAGTCACCGGCGCAAGTTCGCGAGTTCGTTGAGGAATGTTTGTTAACGAAGTCGGGGCATCGCGACACCATTGCCGTAGAAAACGCGCTTGAAGAACCGGGAATCAATCAGGAAGTTCTTGATCGCTTGATCGGCCGGCGGCTATTGCGGTTGGACGAGCGGCAAAAGGGAGTGCAACGAGTAGAACTCGCGCACGACGTTTTGATTGGTGTGATCAGCGCCAGCCGTGAGGCTCGTCATCAAGAGAAAAAAGAAGCGGCCGACCGGATTCTCGCTGAGAAAGAACGACTGGAAGCTGAAGCAAGGGCCAAGCAGGAACATGAGAGGGCCGAGCAGGAGAGAGCCGAAAAAGAACGTTTCGAAGAGTTGATGAATCAGGCGAGGGAAGCACGTACTCGCGCCGACGAGCTGATCAATTTCATGCTGTACAACCTCAGTGGGCGTTTGAGTTCCTCTGGTCAATTGCAATTACTGGTCGAAGTTAACGACAAGGCGGTTGAGTATTTCGGCGGCTTCAAGCCAACCGAGATCGACGACACGGTCAAGTGGAACAAAGCAGTAGCTCTCAACAGCCGCGCCAGCATTCACCAGGATGGGGGCAGACTTTCACTGGCGGTCGAGGCTTATTCAGAAGCCCTCGCCATATTCCGTGAGTTAGTCCAGAGTGCCAGCGCGACAGAAAGTCACCGCTACATGCTTGCTCACCAGTGTTCGTCGCTTGCCTGGGGACTAACGTCCCAGGGAAAGACGGATGAGGCCTTAAAGTTGTACCAGGAAGCTTTCGAGACTGTCCGGGCGCTTCAGCCCGACCCAAACTGGACTTATGCTGCTTCGTATTACCGGGACCGTATCGGCGACATCACGAAGTTGCAGGGCAAACTTGAAGACGCAATTAAGTATTACAGTGAAAGTCTGGAACAAAAAAAAGCGCAGTTAGCTACTACAGAGGCGCCTATTGATTACATGAATGGTTTGTTGGCAGACAGTTATGTCTCCCTCGGCGACGCGTTGCGTGCTAAGGGCCAATTGGAAGAAGCCCTCAAGTTATTTAAAGACAGTTTGGAGATACGGAAGATCGCGGCGGAGAAGAACACGTCAGACGTTAATTTACAGCACGTGGTGTCGCAAAGTTACGATCGCATCGGCGAAAGCATGCAAGCCTACGGAAACATGAAGGAAGCTCAGGACGCCTTCACCAAGAGCGATGAGATCTTCGGCAAATTAATCGAGTTGGATAAGGCTGATACCAGCGCTACCTGGAGGCGCAATTACACCGTTACTCGTTTGCGTCTGGCCGAAATCAGAAGCCTGGCGGGCGACACTGGGAAAG
>JADMIO011644084.1_pt1 | contig 15431 bp, 15 predicted proteins | sample 8958161 | NCBI WGS metagenome assembly JADMIO01 (sample SAMN16585339, study PRJNA669376) | soil metagenome | isolation source: Crop rotation soil | place: USA: Cullars Rotation, Alabama | collected 2011
AGCTCGCGCAGCCGACCACGATGAATTGTTTGAAAGCGTCCTCCGACGAGCTACGCAGCCTGGAGCTGCTTCACATCCTCGACGTCTTTGACGTCTTCGGGCGCCGTCTTGACCTCAATCCGGCGGGGCTTCGCGGCCTCGCTGAGCGGAAGCGAGAGCTCGAGCATGCCGTTGCGGTACGTCGCCTCGACATGCCGCGCGTCGATGTTCTCCGGCAGCGTGAACTCGCGCTCGAATCGTCCGTAGCTGATTTCGCTCATGACCGGCTCCCATTCGGAGCGTGCGTCGGGCGTACGCTCGCCGCGCACTCGGAGGGTCCTTCCCGCAATGTCGATCTCCACCTTGTCGGGGGAGATGCCGGGGAGTGCCATCGAGAGCAGCCATTTGTCGCCGGCGTGCCACACGTCAGCCACCGGAACGTAGGGCCCAGCGCTCCCGGGACGGTAGGTCGTATCACCGAACACCTTGCCAAAGATTGAATCGAGATCCCGGTGGAGACGGGCCACGTCGGTCATCCGGGACAGCCAGCGAGTATCGTTCAACATCGAAATCCTCCTTCCTCAATTGGCGCCGGCTCCGAGCCGGCAGCGCGTCGATTTCCGGAGCGCCGTGCCAGGCGTTCCACGGCGGATGTGACGAACGAACACAGGAAAAGGTTCCCGCCGGTCCGACCACTGCCATCCGGCTACACTGGAGGTAGGAGACCCGTCTGTGGCCGCGGACAAACGGCTCACCTCACTGCTCGACGCTTTGGCGCAGGTCGCCATTTCCGTCGAGGTCCAGCCAACCCTCACGATCCTGCTGGACAGCCTGCATCAAATCGTTCCGTTCGACGCGGGTGGCACCTTCGTTCTTGACGGCATGCGCGGGACGATTCGGGCGCACGCCACGCGGGGGTTTCCCGCAGATTTCGAAATGCCCGCCACCCACGGGATTGTGGGCGCGGTCTTGCGGACCGGGCGTCCGCGTCTGGCGCAGACGACCGAGAACGAGCCCGACTATGTGGCTGTCCGGCCCTCGACTGCCGCTCAGCTGACCGTTCCGCTCGTCTCCCCCCGCGGTGTTATCGGTGCGATCACCCTCGAGTCGGATCGTGCCCACGCCTTCGATCAGGACGACCTGTTCTTCGCCGGTTTATTTGCTCAGCAGGCGGCGGTCGTAATCGAGCGGGCGATGCTCCACGAGCAGTTGATGCGGCAATCGCGGCTCGAACGCGATGTCCAGATCGCGAGGGACATCCTGCGCGGCCTGACGCCTTCAGCTGCGCCGATCGTGTCGAACCTGGACATGTTCGGAGAATCGCTCACGGCCGAATCCGTTGGCGGCGACGCGTTCGATTTCGTCCAGTATGCGGATGGACAGATCGGTGTCTCGATTTCCGACGCGATGGGAAAGGGGCTCCCCGCCGCTCTCGTCGCCGTGGCGCATCAGGCCATGCTCAATGCGTTCGTGAGCGTGGATCTGCGCCCGCGCGCGATGTTCGCGCGGATCAGCGAGCTTTTGGGCCGAACGCTGGCTTCGGGCCGCTTCGTCACGGCTTTTTATGGCGTGCTGGATCCCGCAGAGCGCCAGATGGCGTACGTCAACGCCGGACACCCGCCCCCGCTGCTCGTGCGAGCGAACGGTGATATCGAACCCCTTCAGGTCACCGGCACTGCATTGGCCTTTCCGTCCGTCCATCCCATGCGGGACGCGTACGTCACGTGCGAACCAGGCGACGGGTTCGTGTTGTTTACAGACGGCGTCACCGAGGCAGGGCCGTCGCCGGATCAGTTCTTCGAGACGGCCGGTGTGGTGGCGACCCTACGTTCAGTGTGGGACGGCAGCGCCGCCCACGTCGGCCGCGGCCTGCTTCAGGCAGTCAAGGAGCACAGCGGAGCCGCACTGCGCGACGATGCGACGGTCGTGGTCGTGAAGTTCCGCTGACGGTCAGGCTGACGCTGGATACGGCGTCGGATTCGAAGGATCGCGCTACGTGCGAACGCCCGAGACGATCACCGAGTCGCCGCGGCGAAAGGCCCGCGCCGCCACGAACGCCGGCAGTGAAGCGAGATACAACGTCCGGGACGCACCCTGCTCGCCTCTCAACCATTCCTTGACGCCCGGCACACCGCCAAAGCCGCTCGTGTACCACAGCGGAATCTCGTCGTGAAGTATTCGCGGACGGGCAAACCCGGCGGTTCGAAAAAGCCGGGCGAGAGTCTTTCGCGAAAACTGATACAGATGCCGCGGGGGTTCTGGATGCGGCCAGGTCCCTGAAAGCGGCTTCACGACCGTCCAATGAAATCGAGGCACCCAACCGTCTTCGTTTGGCGTCGCGACCCAGAGTCTGCCGCCCGGTTTCACGAGCCGAAGCATTACCTTCATCGCGTGGAGTGGATCGCGGAGATGCTCCACGACATCCCACATCGTCACCACATCGAACGTCGCCGTGTCATAGCGGTCGGCGCCGTCTTCGGCCCCGCCGACGTCGATGTCCAGCTTGTACGCATTTCGTCCGAATGAGACGAGATGCTCGCCTGGCTCGATTCCTCGTACGCTCCAGCCACGCGCACGCGCCTCAACGAGAAAGGTGCCAGTCGCGCATCCAACGTCGAGAAGCCGCGCTCCCGGCTGCGGTGGTTCGCCCAGGATGCTCGCAAGGTAGGCATCGCGCCGGTGCGTCCACGCGTCGTAGCGGTTCTCGAGTGCACGGGTCCGGTGCAGCTGGTAACCGCTGGCGGGAGCATAGAGGGCTGCCACCTGCTCGGTGGTCGGCAGCGGATCCCTGCGTATGAGGCCACAGCCCCCGCATCGCACGAGGCGGTATCCGCGCTTCTCCAACAGGCCGGACGCGCCCTGGCTGCCGCACAGGCTACACTGTGACCCACGCTTGGCCAAACGGTCTTCGTCGCCGGGCCGCGGCGTCTGGCGCTCACTCATGTCCTTGGACCGAACTGTAGTCCTTCGCAACGTCAGCAAAGCGTACCCACCGCGAGAGAAGAGCCGCTCACTCGCCGACGAATTGTATCGGTTCGCCACGCGGGCGCCCCGCGAAACGGCGCTCCGCTGGGTCCTGCGGGACGTCAGCTTCGACGTCAAGCCAGGAGAAGCGGTCGGTCTCGTCGGCAGAAATGGTACCGGCAAGACCACATTGATGAAGATCCTGGCCGGCATCGCGCAACCGACCTCGGGCGTCGTCCGCGTGCCGTTGCGCGCGTCGACGCAGTTCGCGCTCGGCGTGGGCTTCAGCCCATTCCTGACCGGTATCGAAAACGTCTTCCTCCAGGGCACGGTGCTGGGCCTCACGAACGCGGATGTGCGCAGACTGCTGCCGGACATTGCGGCGTTCGCCGACATCGGCGAGGCGATGAATCGTCCGTTGTGGACCTATTCGACCGGCATGCACGCACGGCTGGCGTTCGCAATCGCCGCACACGCGCACGCGGAACTGATGCTGATCGACGAAGCCCTCAATGCGGGAGACGCCGCGTTCAACGAACGCTGCCGCCGCGCGCTCGTCGATGCGAGGAACAGCGGGAAAACGCTGGTGGTCGTCTCTCACAGTGGCGCGGCCCTCAAGGCCCTGTGCGACCGCGCGATCTGGATTCACGACGCGACCGTGCGAGCAGACGGAGCGATCAACCACGTGCTCGACGAGTATTGGAATTACACCGTGAAGGCGTCGGGCTGATGGTTCAGCCCTGGTCGCTCGAATTCGCCGGCTGCCGACTGCTCGTCCGCTCGAGCGATCCGACCGCTCTTCTCTGGCTGCGCGAGTTCGCCGGCCCCACGTTCAGCGAGGCTCGGGACGGATTCCACCACCACGAAGTCGTGCTTCGCGAGGACACCGCGGAGTTTGCGTCCCTTCACGCCCTGGGTCCGCATCCCACGGGACGGGTCGTCGATTGTTTCTCGCTCGACACGAAAATGATTTCGCACCGCTTGTGGAACGGACCGCACGACGAACGCGTGCTTTTTGACGCGACGACCGAGACGTTCTATCGCCGTCGAAACGGTCCAGACCGTTCCTCTGGTGCAATTTCTCCGCTCACTACAACGGAGATCGTGTGCTCACGAGCAACCCGCGCGGTCCGCGTCGCATTACTCCGCATCGTTCGCGAGATCGGCTCGGCTCACGTGGCAGAACGCGGCGGCCTTATCGTCCATGGCGCTGCCTTTGGCGCAAACGGCGGCGCTTATGTCATCGCCGGCCCGAAGAACGCGGGCAAAACCACGCTTCTGATGCACGTCCTCGCAGCCGGCGGCACGTCTTATATCTCAAACGATCGCGTTGTGCTGACGATGCAGCCAGGAGCGATGGCGGTTCACGGTATACCGACAATCGTCTCGATTCGCGCCTCCAGCCTTGCGATGTTGACGGCGGTCGCTGCGAAGTTTCACAAAAACGAATATCACCACAGTCTGACAATGGACGAAGCCATGCAGGCCAACGGCACGGCGACCGAGCAATCATCACCGGGCTTGTCACCGGCGCAGTTCTGCAGCGTGCTTGGCGTCGACCGGAGCGGCCACGCTCCCCTCGCCGCGCTAATCTTTCCAAAACGCACCGGCGTCAGCGGCGGCCTGAACCTCGAGCCGCTTTCAGCAGGTCTTGCGTCGGAGCGTCTTCGGGCGTCGCTTTTTCGCGCTGATTCAGGTGAACAGGTCGCTGAATTCTTCTCGGAACGACGCCTCGGCGTTTCCCGCGATCGAATGTGCGACGAGATCGCGGCCAGAATTCCCGGCTTCGACTGCTCGCTCGGGTCGGAGGCGTATGAAGATCGCGCTTCGGCAGCCGCGCTGTTGGCCGGTTGCAATATGTTGACACCGGCCGAGTGACGTCTGGCGCTAAGGGCCGATCCGATACGGTCCTCCGTCCCTCGTCCGCACAATGAGTCGCAGCCCCCATTTACGCTGCAGATCGTCATCGCGTCATTTTCGCCCCTCATGAGAAACGTTCACGGAGGTAGCGCGCTAATCGAGGCGAGCCGGCGGCGGTGGTGCAGCCGCGCATCGTGCGACAAAGTGTATCGACGGGGCTGAGGGAGATCATGAGACCTGAATGGGAAACAGCCATTCATCTGGGCTCGGTTGAGGATCTAAGAACACTGGCCGAAGCCGGCGCCGACATCGACGCGCGCGATCGGCACAACCAGACGTCACTGATGCTGGCTGCAGCTGAAGGACAGACGGCGGTTGTCGAATGGCTCGTCGGCTGCGGCGCTCAGCTGGATCTCGTCGCGAAGTACGGCTTGAGCGCGCTGATGCTGGCCGCCGTGCGGGGTCACAGCCAGATTGTTCGCGTCCTGGTCGAGGCCGGTGCGAACGTGACGTTGAGAGGCTCCGGCGCACCCAGATTCGCCGGCCTGGCTGCGCTCGATCTCGCAATCGCTCGGAACAACGCTGAGATGATTGCCGTGCTCGAGGCGGCGGAACGCCGCGTCGGGAATCCCCATTTCATGACGGCCTCGTCGTGGGAAGGGGCCCGTTCCCTCGTGGATTTCGTTCCTACAGTGCCCCGTGTCGCCGGACCCGCGCCAGCACTTCGCGTGTACGTCCGCGACCACAAACTGCACGCCTTACCCGTCCGAGAGCGCACGCTCGAAGCGCACTATGGGGATTTTGTCTTCTCACAGGCACAACGGACGGACCAAGAAGCCCGCCACCTGGCCGTCGATGTTTCCTATGGCCCCTCGCCACGCAAGGCATCCATCTTTGGCCGGCCGGCGCGGGTTTACGAGCTCGGCCCGGAACCGCCGCCCGACGACGTCGACGGGCGCTCGCCCTCGGTCGTGGCCTGGCACGACGGCGCGATGTTCTACCTGCTCGCGAGCCACCGGAAGCCGGTTGACGCGCTGGTGAACATCGCGATGTCTGTTTACTCCCAGCAGTCATGAATATACGGTCAATGGGGTAGTGCGTGATCGCTGTGACTTCGGTCCGATTGAAGCCGGACACTACGACTGATGTGCGCTGGTTATCTGAGGAGCTCACGGAGGCGCCGAGCGGCGGTGGACGCGCCGCCAAGCTGAAATCTTGCGCGGAACTCGATGACACCTACGAGCACGACGAGCGCCCAATGCATGAAGTGTTCGCGGTACGAGGCAATCACGGCCGCGTCACCGTATCCATCCTCGAAGACTGTGCGTTCCTCGCGCGTCATCGGCCAGCGGTACCAGGTGCGCGCGAGATCGAACTCGGGCGCGTGAAAGTCCACGCCGTCGTTGTCGACGACGTGTGGGCGGCCGTGTCGATCGAGCACCACATTCTCCGGACAGATATCGCCGTGAACGAGCCTCACCGGTCGAGCCAAGGGGATGTGTGCTTCGGCAATATGGACGACTCGCTGCCCTTCGTCCGCGTCGAGCTCGCCCGTGCTCGTCAACCAAGCCACTTTCGACCGAAATTCGTCGCGGGAATTGAGTCCCGGATACATTCCGGCCGATTCCGGCCAGTCTGCAGGAACGTCGACGGCATGAACCGAACGTTGAATGCCGCCGATCTCCCCCAGGTATGCGGGAGCGACCGGCAAGGACAGCACGGTACCCTCAATCCAAGGGAAAAGGATTGCCGCGTTGTAGTGCGCCAGAACAGGTGGAAACGACCCGTCAGGCAGGTGCCTGCACCGCTCCACGGCTCGCTGCGCCGCTCGGCTGGATTCGAGCCGACAGCCCTTTAGCGACGACCCGTCAGCCGCGAGAAAGCGATACGCCGCGCGAGGCCACGACGCCGAACCGAGGGAACTGACGCGTTCGATCGACACGACCGGCGATGACGCATTCGCGGCGACCAGCTCCGACAAGTCGTCGCCGACGATGAATTGGAGGTCTTGCGCGTTCACGGCGTCGCGTCGCTCATTGGCGGCGAAACAACAGATGTGGCGCGTGCGGATTCCTGTTCTCGAGGCGCGCAACGAGACTCAGGCCGCGAGCGGCGGCCATCGCTCGAAAACGGGCAATCGTCAGGAACGTTTCGAGGGTGCCGAGCACTTCGCGGTGCTGTCCGGTGACGTGAAGCACAATCCCAGTCCGCATGACCCGAAGCGCGTACCTGGTCCGCGGACCATTGCGATCGTTCGCTGCCTTCCGGAGCATGCGCAGGTAATAGCGCGGACCGTGAATCTGCGCCGAGAATCCTCCGCCGGGCCGAAGCACCCTGGCTACTTCGTTCAATGCGCTCGGGACATGCGTGTACATCAGCGCCAAGCGACAGATCACCAGATCGACGGTGGCCGTCCGCATCGGCAACGCCTCCGCTCGGGCGCGCGCGAACCCCAGCCGCGAGGCTCCGGCTTGCGCGAGACGCTCGCGCGCCAGCGTCAGTCCCTCGGCAGCAATGTCGACTCCGACGCACATGGCGTCGCCCAGATGCGGAAGGAGCTCCTGCCCTGCGCCGCAGCCGATATCGGCGACGAGTCCGACCGGTGCAATGTGGCGTCGGATCTCCGCGGCGACCGCTGCGCGTTCCGGATGCGCGGCGAACAGCTCCCATTCCTGAAGCAGATAGCGCTCGAAGTCGCCGGCGCCCATGACTCACGAGTCGAGAGAGCGAGGATATCTGACCAAAAGGTTGCAGAGCGCTTCCGCAGGATCGTTCTCGCGGGCCGAAAGCGTCCAGAGCCTCGATGCTGTCTGTGGCCAGCGTTCCCTGTGAGACGCCACGTCCGCCTTGCCTTCGAGCAGAATCCGATCGGCGGTTCGAAGCGCGTGCCTGTAACCCGGGCACCGATCGCTCGGTTCGGGCATGAAGACCACCTCCTCGCCTGGCAGCCTCGCGCGCGCGATTTCGACGACGCGAGGGCAGTCGGTGACAATTACGTCCGGCTGAATCCACTCGAGCGCCCCCTTGCGCGCCAGGCGTCCCTCGGTGGTAAATGGAAACGATTGCCGTCGAGGCGGCGGCCACCTGAGACCGGTTTTCGCGTCCGCTGAGCCGACCCGCAGCATGTACGCGTCGACGCCACGCGCGAGAAGGTGTGTAAAAAGAACGTCGATCGACCGCGCCCGTCCGTGGCCCGGACCGGGGTGCCCCGGCACGACGGCGATGCGCCGGCGAAACGGCCGGGTGCGGCGGCCTTCGCGGAAGGCCGCGCGCAGCGTCCTTTCGTAGCCGCGAATCATGGTGGCGAGGTCGTATTTCGCCGCTTGTCGCAGGCTGCGACGGCCCATTCCGCGCCGAAGCGCGTCGTTGAAGAGCAGGTGCCGCAGCGCCAGCATGGTGCGGTAGGGATCCAGAGGCCCGACCAGGAATGCGTTGTCTTGAACCGACTCGGCGATACTGTCGGACTGCGAGGCGACAATCGGCAGCCCCATCGCCATCGCTTCCAGCAGGGCAAACGGCATTCCTTCCTGGATGGACGTCAGGGCGAAAACGTCGAACGCATTCAACACCCGAGGCACGTCAGTCCGCGCGCCGAGGAACCGGACGCACCTCGCGATGCCGAGTTCACGCGCCTGTCTTCTGAGCGCGGCCAGGTCGCCGCCATCCGGCCCGGCAAGGACGAACTGCACCTTCACTTGACTGCCGATCCTGTCGAGCAACAGCTTTCCCGCCTCCAGGAGATGCGACAGGTTCTTGACCGGAGCCAACCGGGCAACGGCTCCGACGACGAAGTCCTGAGGCTTCAGGCCGAGCGTCCGGCGGCTGCTGACCCGATCGTATTTCCCTGGATCGAAGCGCATCCGGTCGATCCCGTTCCTGATGACGACGATCGGAACCGACGCACACCGCAGCCATTCACTCTGCGCGCGAACGAGTCGGGCAATGGAGTCCGACTCGCAGATGATCCGCTGGCACGACGATTTGTCGCGGACCCACCCGATCAACTTGGGGCCATCCACGCGCTCGACGATCGCCGCGATGCCCGCCTCGCGCGCAGCCGGGAGCGCGTCCGCCCAGGAGTAGACCAGGCAGACGTCGATGCGATCGCTCCGCATCCTCCCGGCGAGGCGTTTGCGAAATGAAATCTTCGCCGCCGCATCCGCTTTCGTCCACGCCCGCCCGGCGGCGCGCGGGGTGCCGATCACGATCGGAATGTCCATACGTCGGATCGCCGTCGACAGTGGTCCGTCGTGAAACGCGTACACGAACGAGATGAATTGCGCCCGGTCGAGACGACGCAGGAGTTCGACCATCCCCGTTTCCTGGCCGCCGATTTCGAGCTGACCGCATACAAACCCCACACGCAGGCGACGGGCGCCGAACGGACCAGGATGCGACGGCATTCGAGCGAATATAATACGCAGCCAGCGCGCTTCCCTGCGCGTCAACTCCTGATGACCGAGGCGTTTCCTGGGCCCTTCGAAGGCCTCTATCCGGCAGGTTGCCGGTTTGCGTTCACCATCGTCCATGACGCAGATTCGGCGTACAGCAAGCGGCTGGCGCCCCTCTTCGAGGTGTTTGACGAGCTCGGCCTGCGGGTGACGGCTTCGGCGTTCGCCTTCTGGGCGCCGTGGGCGCGCGGCGGCAGCATCTGGTCGGAATGGCTGAAGGCCTCGCCGTTTTTTTCGCCGGTTGCCGTCCCGCTATGCGACCCGGACGAGAGCGCCTTCTATCAGGAGCTCGAGTCGCGTGGCCACGAAGTGGCGCTGCACACGCCGAGCGATACGTCGAACACCCGCACGGAAGTCATCGAGGCGTTTGAACTATTCAAGTCGCTCTTCAGCCACTACCCCACGGTCTACACCGAGCACTCGTCCCGATCGAAGAAGGACGCGTTATCCAACCAAGGGTTCGACCCGAGCAGCCCGTACTACTGTCGCGACGTGCTGCTTCGCTACGACCCGTGGATCTGGGTGGACGGTGAGGGCGGACTTCGACACCACAAGGACGCAAAGCATTTCGAAATCCTGCCAGGCACGACGCCGCTGAACGAACGGGCAACCGCGCGGTACGGCCTCCCGAAGATTTTCATGCGCACGGGCCGCTGGGTCGGCGGCGATGGCCGCGGCTTTCTGGAGACATACTCGAAGGAAAACATCGACACGCTCGAACGCGACGGCGGCACCGCGCTCGTGTATACGCATCTCGACCACGGCTGGCTCGATCCTGCGACCCATCGGATGCGCGCCGACCTCGAGAACCGGCTGCGGTACCTCGCTGCGAAGCCTGGCTGGTTCGCGCCGGCCGGCGAAATTCTCGAACGATGGCACCACGTCGATCGCGCTCGTACGACAGGAGTCTGCGCGCAGTGACCCACCGCTCGTCCTTTCCTGCACTCGATCGTCCAATCCGGATCGCTTGCGTTCACACGCAACGCAACCTGACCGGCGAGGTCGTCGGGGCCATGAATCTCATCAGCTTCCTCCGCCTGTCGGAAGCGTTTCAGCGCCGCGGCCACGAGGTCGACATCGTCGTCAACGGCAGTGCGGCGACGTTGCCGCTCGACGCTCGAGTCGGCAGGGTGTCCCCCGCTCGCGTGCGCTGGGACGATTACGACATGGTGAAGACATTCCTGCACAGCGGCTTTGCTGCATTGACCGCGTGGAACGGCGACTCACACCCCTTCATCGTGAGCACTCTCGGGTCTGTCGTCGGGTCGTCGGACGCGGAGGGGTGCTATTTCTACGGGCCCATCCGGGAGCAACTCTTTGCGGTGCAGCAGAACGTCGCTGCCCGCAGCAAGTACGTGTCGTTGCTGACGAAACCGAACGCGGATCTGTATCGCTCGATGCACGGCGACAAGGGCAATCTGCTGCACATTCCGACTGGCGTCGATGCCGAGGTCCCGGCCCCGGGACGAAATCCTTACTCAGCCCGTGGCATCAAAAGGCCGGTCGCGATTTACGCAGGCAACCTCTACAACCGCGACAGTCAGCCCGAGGTGAATGTCTTCTGGCAGGACCGGCTGAATACCCTGGGACGAGCGCTCCTCGACCTCGGTGTCCAGCTGGTCGTGATGGGTCCAGGACAGACAGATCGTCTCGATCCGTCGGTGGTCATGCACGTTGGGCTGATCGATGTGCGCGAGTTCTGGAACTGGCAGTGGCATGCGAATGTCGGGATCGTGCTCGCCCAGGGACCAATCCAGGACAACGAGAGCAGCAAGATCTACTACTACCTGCGAACGGGCCTCCCGGTCGCGTGCGAGGCTCCGGTACCGAACGCAGGCCTGATCCTCGAAACTGGCCACGGTACCGTCGTCGAGTACCGGCCGGACCTCCACAAGTTGGCCGAAGCGGCGGCGCTGCTTGCGAGCCGGCCGACAACACCAAATGGCCTCATTCCTTACATGATTGCCGAGCATTCGTGGGACACGCGTGCCGCCGCGTACGCACGCGCATTCGAGGCGGCGCCATTCCGGCAGCCAGGGATCCGATGACGACACCGTCCGCGGCGAACACGCCGCCGGCGACTATCGTCATTCCGCTGCTCCGGCAACTCGACGGTTGGCTCCGTCGCGCCGTCCTTTCGGCGCTTGCGCAGACCGTGCCGGCAGAGGTCGTCGTCATCACGTCGCCACATACTCCGCGGTCCAATCTGGCGGTGCTTGCTGAGGTGGCGCGCCACACGGACCGGCGACTTATTGTTGCGCCGCGAACCCGCGTCGGATTCGCAAATGCGATCAATACGGGCTTTGAACTGGCGCGCTCGGAACGTGTGGGCCTGCTGCTCTCCGACGACTGGCTCACGCCTGATGCGCTCGCAGAGTGCCTGCCGATTGATGCCGACATCGTTTCCACAGGGGCCATGCGCTACGACGAGCGCGGCACATCGCTGCCACATCTGACGCGGGCTCTTCGCGCTGAGGATTACCTCGCCCGCGAAACCCTCGAACAGAAAGCGAGCTACCTGACGCACCTCCTCGTATTTCGCAGGAATCCGGTGCTCGCCGCCGGAGGACTGGACGAAACTATTGGCGATGCCCCCGGCGTTGACGATTACGACTTGATCTGGACTCTTCTCGAGCGCGGCGCAACCGTCGGCCTGACTTCGCGACCGCTGTACAACTTCACGGTTCATGCGGGAGAGCGTCTGACGATGCGCGCCGCTGCCGAGCAGTTGCAGACCTTGGGGCGGATTTTCGACAAGCACGGCTTCACCGGACCTGCGCGCGAGCAGCGGCTTCGGGAACACGGCCGCTGGTTCGGCCGTCCGGAGGACGCGGTCCTGGCGGAGATTCGCGCCTCGCAAGTCGCGCCAGAAACGGCAAGCTCCTGAAGCGGCGCTCCGGTCGAGGCGACCGTGGCGATGTCGCAGGGCGCCAGAGCGCGTGCGGGAATGCGGCGTTACAGCGGGGTCAGCGAGCCGTCGCCTGGCCAAGCAACGCTGCGAGCTCAGGGGCGGCGGTTTCGAAGGAGTCGCCGAACTCGCGGTCGGAATTGACGGTGAATTCCGCGAAATCCTGGCGCTCGGTCGACAGATCGGCGCCATTCATGTCCGCAAGGATCGTATCGACGCTGCTCAGCAACCAGTCGAGGTCGCGCCGAGATCGATATGCGTCATTGTTTTTCTCTGCCAGAAGCCGCTCGGCGGCCATCCGCTTGACGTCGACCGGCAGCGTCTGAACCGAGAGGTACGGTGGCCAGGAAAGCGGGTTCAGCAAAGGCGCGGGCAGCACCCGTTGAAATGTCGAACGGAGGTAGGTGTAAAGCTTGTCGAGGTCGAGGATGTTGTACACCTGCACGGTCGTTGTGATGTAGACCTGCAGCAGGTTCCACTCGTCGAAATGGTCGTCCAGCCGGCGAAGGTTCCGATTGATGTCGTGCCAGCGCGATGGGCGGCGGATGTAGTCGTTCAGCCGGCCGTAGCCGTCCACGCTGCAGCACAAAGACACCGACTTAAAACGAGGCCACAGATCCGCGACGTCCTCCGGCAGGACCGTAATGTTGGTGTTGTAGCTGAGATCGATTCCTCCAGCGACGCCGGCGTCGACCGCCATGCGGAGGATCTGAATCATCTCCGGGATGATCATCGGCTCGCCACCAGCGAAGTGCAGCCACTCGATCGACGGCAGGAGTCCAAGAAATCTCGACCAGACCGCAGGATCCTCGACCCACTCAATGCGCTTGAGGGACGTCAGACGATCGGCGCTCAGGCGATAGGAGGCAGGCTGGACGCGATTGTAGGGAGCGATCCACAGCTTGGACGCTTTCGGGCTGCACATCCGGCACGTAAGGTTGCAGTAATTCCCCAGCCGCAAATCGACGTGACGAATTGCGGGATCTGTGACTGTGCCGTCTGGTGCCGTCATTGCGAGCAATTCAGGGATGCGACGGCGAAACCGGTTGTTGCGCCCGATTCGGCTCGAGCCTCCGCCGGCCGATTCGGCCGACAGGCACCTCGCGCACACCGAGTCCCATTCTCCGGCCAGCATCTTGCGCCGCAGCTCCTTGAGCCTTGGATTGTTGAGAATATGCGCTTCGCTGTCGCCATCCTGGACGTGGAGATGTTTTCCGCGCGCGTCCGTGAGGAAATTCCCCGCTCCTTCGGCAACGCAGCAGACTTTCAGAAAGCCGCGTTCGTCGACAAGCCGGTGAAGCCAGGGAACGACACAGAACGAGGAGGATTCGGCCGGAGCCACTTCCGATAAGCTTACTACCCGTGCGTCCGGTCGACATCGGTCACAGGAAAGGCGTAGACGCCAACCGACGGTCAAGTCCCGCGGAAAATCCCCTCGAATCGACGCTCGTTCCTGATGTCGTTGTCGCGCGGCCGGTCAATCTGGCAAGCGTCCGGGATCTTCTGTTCAACCTCGTAAGAGCCGAACTGACGGCGCGCTATAAGACCGCGACCTTTGGCATGCTCTGGTTCCTTCTTCACCCTGCACTGATGACGGCGGTGCTCGTTGTTGTTCTGCAGGGCGTCATCAAGGTGTCGATCGAACGCTACGACGTCTTCCTGCTTGCGGCGCTCCTTCCCTGGACCTATTTTCAGATGGGTTTGTCGAACGCCGTGTCCTCGCTGACGCGTGCTCCTGGAATGATGAAGCGCGTGAAGATTCCGCGCATGCTGCTGCCCATCGCCCCCATCCTGGCGAGCCTGGTGCACTTCACGCTTGCGTTGGTGCTCCTGCTCGTCGTGTTGAGGGCGACTGGGATACGACCGGGCCTCACGGCGCTCATCATGATTCCTTTCATCGTCGCGCTGCAGACCGTGGGTTTGATCGGTGCAGGCCTGCTTACGTCGAGCCTCAACGTCCTGTACCGCGACGTCGAGCATTTCGTGGCGGTGCTGCTGCGGCTCGGCTTCTGGCTGACGCCGATCTTCTACCCGATTGACTATGTCCCGCAGAAATGGCGGCCGATCGCGCTCCTCAATCCCATGACGGGGATCATCGAAGCGTATCGCGCGGTCCTCATTCGCCACACGTTTCCTGACTTCACTCAACTCGCCCTGAGCGGCATCCTCGCGGTCCTGATGCTGCTGGCTGGCATAGTCGTCTTCGTGCGGCTGGATCCGCAGATGGACGACTATGTTTGACGCGTGTTCGCCACGCAGGCAGAACCTCGACATCTCCGTACTTATTGCCACGCGTCGACGAGCGACGCTGGCCGCTACCCTGCGAAGCCTGGCGGCGATGTCTGTGGGCGCCCTGAGCTGGGAACTGCTCGTCATCGACAACGCGCCTGTTGCGGACAGCGCGCCGGAATCCTGGACGGAGGCTGTCGTCGACTCGGCCGCATCGTCACTCCCAATCCGGCGCCTCGCCGAGCCGGAATCCGGCAAGAATCGCGCGCTCAATAGGGCGCTGCCAGAAACCTCCGGCAGCCTGATCGTTTTTACCGACGACGACGTAATCGTCGACGAGCGATGGCTGACGGAACTCTGGGACGGCGCCGCGCGCTGGCCTGACGTGTCCATGTTCGGCGGACGGGTATTGCCCCGATGGCCGGAGATGAGCAGCCCGCCTGGGGATCACCCCTTTTTCGGCCATGCGTACGCGATTGCCGACTTCGAGCACGGGGAGGGACCGTACTCGTCGGGATACGTTTACGGCCCGAACATGGCGATTCGGCGATCAATTTTCGACGCCGGATGGCGATTCGACACGCGGATTGGACCGGACGGCACGATGCGCTACATCAGCGGCAGCGAGACCAGCCTCACCGTTGCCCTTGAAAAGTGCGGACATCGAGCCGTGTTCCTCCCTGACGCGCTCGTGCACCACCAGATCCGCCCCGAACAGCTGACCGAACGCTGGCTGCACGGACGAGCGTTTCGCATGGGACGCACCAAAGCGCGTCAGCGCGGGCTGAGCGGCGGCTGGCGGAGCGTGCCGCCCGAACTGCTCGTCAGCGCCAGACGCGAGTACGCCTCGTGGCTGGAATGCCGGAGAAGGGGCGACGACCGCGCCGGGCTGGATCACGCGCTCGCGTACTGGACGGCGCGGGGAATGATCTACGAGTGCCGAGTCACGCGCGAGCCGCCGGAGCCTCTCAGAGCGGCGGGACCCGGGGCCTGATGCGGATTGTCTCGGTCATCGAAACGCTGCGCCACGGCGGTGCCGA
>JADMIO011664297.1_pt1 | contig 15429 bp, 11 predicted proteins | sample 8958161 | NCBI WGS metagenome assembly JADMIO01 (sample SAMN16585339, study PRJNA669376) | soil metagenome | isolation source: Crop rotation soil | place: USA: Cullars Rotation, Alabama | collected 2011
CAGGGCGTCGGCGCTATCTCAAGAATGCGCCGACGCCGCCTGCCTCCTTGAGCCGTGTAGCCGCGTCGCCGCGGACTTGCTCTACTACGCCGCCCATCGCAACCACGCGCCTTGCCGCACGCCCAATCAGGTCTTTCACCGCATAAAGGACAGCGCCACAGTACCCGCAGGCAGGTTCGCCATTTCCCGCCAGACTCGAACAGTTCGAGCACCGGCTGCCGCTCGCGGACCACCCTTCGGCGTAAACGAGCTGCCGGACCCGCCCCGCCTGCACAGCGGCAATAGTCGGCTCGAGGCCAATGGCCGCCTGGTCCGGCTTCCCGGCAGCCCCGATGAGATGTTCGACGATCTCAATTTCGCCCGTGCGCTCCGCGGTTCTCATGAGCTTTAGTGTCTCATCGAGAACCTGTCGTTCGCTGGTGTCCATGGCCAGAGCCAGCGTGCCAATCACCTTGGCGCGTAACGCCTTCGACAATTGGCGATAGACTTCAGTCGTCGCCTCAACAGGCCCGGCCAGCACCAGGCGGTCAAAGGCCAGCCGATCGGCCAATCCCTCCATACTCTCCGCGACCTGCTTCAAATGCCCGAGGGCGCGGGTATCGGCCCGGCGCTGGTGCCCCATCTGAGAACGGATATGGTCCCGTCCGGAACTCTTGAAACGCGTCACATCGGCCACCGAGAGAGCTTCGCGGTATTCCTCGATCTCGCCGAGGAAGATGGAGAACAACCGTGCCTGAGACCGGTCAGTAAGGATCACCCCGTAGCGCTCGTGCTCGTCAATGATTTCGAGCAAGGGGCGCAAGTAGGGCATTTCGCTCCATCGCACTTCGGTTTTCACTGGAACCTGTATCTCATGGACTCGGAAAAAATCCTCCGAAGAATCACAGAAGATGACCAGCCCCGTGGCTTGAGGCCGGTAGCCTTCGACAAATTCCAGAACCCGAATGGCGTCTGCCACGAAATCTTTGCGCCGGAAGTTATCGAGTGTCTCATCGACCTCGCGCAGGGCGTTCGACAGCGCCACTTCAAACATACGGTTGAGGTTCGCCGCGTCCGATTGATCGATATCCAGGTAAACACTTAAGGTGGGACTGCCCGGCACGGCTTGGCGCCCTAAAAGCTCTTTCAGATCCAGTTTCGTTATCATATTTGCTCTCCTTTTACACTGCTTACTTGACTGCTTAGATACCCTTGACGCACTTCTACACGTCCCTTTGATCAAACATCACTCACTCCCCGGGAAGACGGGCTGCCCTCAGCAACTCAGCAGTCTTCCCCTCAAGCGTTGGGTTCTGAACTCTGGTTGTTTTTCGACAAATCGTCGGCAACTCTTGAGCAAGATTGAGGGTCACGCCCCAAATTCCATGGCGGCGGATCGCTGGCGGGAAAAGAGTCCGCCAGTATGTCGTCAATCACCGCCTCCGAAAGCGACGCACAGTTTGAGTAGTCAATCATTGGTTTGCTCCTTACGATTTATTCAAAACAACCCTCAACAGATGGCTGGTCGGAGTTCGGAGTCAGGGGCAATTTTGTTCACTGAGAACGGCGCGACTTGGGTCGCTAAGATATTGCGTTCTTGACTCCGAACTCGATAGTACTCAGTGCAAGACAAGTGCCAGCTCGAAATGCATTTCTTTCGTGAAAAGGTGGCGGGTGCGCCTCAGGAAGTGTCAATAATTTGCCACCGGGTGTGCGAATTCTCTCGCCGACGGCCTGCAATAGGATGCTTTTTTACACCCGGGAAACCGATCTTAACCCATAAGGCTTACCAGGTAGTTGTTAAATATTCTCCTGCGTAGTGGCTGTAATTTTACAGCCGCCGCTGCATAGCGCTCGAAAATCTAAGAGTTGCGGAGCGGCACGTTCGTTGCTCAGTACATAGAAGACATGGGAGACATAGCGGATAGCAGTTCTCTTTGCGCAATGGTGAGGAATAGATTATGGGGAAAAATAAGCGAATAATATTTGAACGAATCCTCTGGCCGACGGATCTGTCGGCGCAGACCAATGACGGACTTGAATACGCAGTGGCGTTAGCGCGCGCTTACGGGGCGAAGCTTTTTCTATGTCATAGCGCGGGGCCTCAAGCCACTAACGGCGCCTCGGAAGCCGCGAGGCAGGCGCTTGACGAAATGATGGAGAAGCATGTCCGGGCGAATCCGACTCTGGATTGGGAAAGTATCGTTGTCGAAGGAGAAGCGGTCACGAGCGTCGCGCGCGTGGCCGCCGAGCGCCACGTTGACCTGATCGCCATGCACTCTCACAAAATTTCACGGGCGCCTCTGCTGGATTCCACGGCGGAAGCGATCAGCCGTATGGCGCCGTGCCCGGCCCTGATAACCAGCGGGCAAGAGCGAGGGCGGACCTCAGGGGTAACCGACGAAGCTGGTTTCAAGCGCATACTGGTAGCTTACGATTTTTCAGGTGATTCGGAGTTGGCGCTCACCTATGGGCTCTCACTGGCCCAGGAATATCAGGCCGAGCTTCACATGATCCATGTTTTAGCGACAGCCCCGAAAGCCGGCTTCCCGGAGCCGGCCATAGCGCTGGCGGATGCTGAGACTGCGTTTCAGGCGGCGGCGAAGCGACTCTGGAACGTCGTGCCGCCCGAGACCCACCTGTGGAGTGAAGTCAAGCAAGTGGTGAGTCAAGGGCTGCCTTACCGGGAGATCCTCGCCTACGCCAAAGAACAGGACATTGACCTGATCTGTATCGGCGCGAGCGGCGCTGGTTTTGGCCAGTGGGCGCTCTTCGGGTCCAATACGGACAGGATTCTCCGCCAGGCGTCGTGCCCCGTCCTGATCGCTCGACCGCTGAGGCCGGCAGCTCAGGAAGTAAGCCTCGCGGTGGACTACAAGGCGGCGAGTTGAGGAACGGGTATTCACTATGAACAGAGAAAAGATGATCGAGCAGATTTCGAGATTTGTGGCGCACGCTTCATACGAAGATTTGTCGTCAGAGGCGCGGCGTCAGCTCAAAGTGAGAGTATTGGACTCACTGGGGTGTGCCATCGGCGCGATCCGGCTTGAGCCTATGCGCAGGCTCCGGGATCAGATAGAAAAATTTGGCGGCAGGCCGCTCGTCACGATGATCGGTGGCGGCAAAACGTCTCCCGACCGGGCCGCGTTCTACAACGGCGCGCTGGTGCGTCATCTGGGCTTCAACGATAGTCATCTATCTGGGAAAAGGCTTTGTCATCCGAGTGATGGCCTGCCGGCAATTCTCGCCGCGAGCGAGTACGCCGGCGCATCCGGCACGGAATTCTTAACGGCGCTGGCGGTCGCCTATGAGGTGCAATGCCGAATTTGTGAAGCTCCGCCTGAGGAAGTGTGGAAACTCGGTCGTCGTACACCGGGCTCCTACGCCGTCGCGGCAGGGGTGGCCAAAGCCCTGAAGCTGAATCAGGAGCAAACGGCAAACGCCATTGCCGCAGCCGCCATGGCTACTGGCGGGTTAGCGATGCCTGAGGTAAGTGCATCGCCCCGGTGTCAGGCTGTCCTTTATTCGGATTCCGCCTTTTCCCTGGCTCAGTACGCCTTGCTCGCAATGAGCAGTGCGACGGATGCCAGCGAAGCAATCGGGTCCGGCGGGGATTCGTCGGAATCTGCCGCCTTTGAAATTGATTGGGATAAGGAGGGTTTGGAGGCCGTGCGCCGCACGGCGATAAAAAAAATTAATGCCCCGATCCACTCGCAGTCTGCACTCGAAGCCGTACTCTATCTTCGAGAGAGGGAACCGGCCCCGCGCGACTGGATCGAGCGGATCGAACTCGATACCTTCGACGTAGCATATGACCTCCTCGGCGGTAACGGAGGGAGTGAACACCGGGTGCGCACCAGGGCGGAAGCCTACCGCAGCCTGCCCTATCTGTTGGCCGTAGCGCTGCTGGACGGCGAGGTTGGCGCCCCACAGTATGAGCCGGAGCGGATTCGCAGAGAAGATGTGCAGACGCTCATGCGCAAGGTAGTGATCCGCCCCGATAGAGAGTTCTCTCGCCGTTTCCCGGAAGCAATGCCGGCGCGGGTACAAATCTTTGTTCGTGACGGGCGAATCCTGCGTAGAGAAAAGGTCGACTACGAAGGATATGTCACAAGGCCCATCCCATGGCAAATGGCCGTCGAAAAATTCAGGGACCTGACCGTGTTGCCGATAGGCTACGAGATCGGTCAGCGGCTTATCGAGAAGGTTCTCGATATCGAGGACATCCGGGTTCGGGAGTTGACTGATCTCCTTGCCGGGCCCATCACGCCCGCGCTTGAGCAGGCAGAGGAAAATATTTTACCTCTTCGGAAGTATAAACTGGCGGCCTAGTGCTCGCCCGCCGGTAAAGGAGGATCCATTTATTTCTCTTCTAATAAGAGGAAAGTGAAAAGAAGGAGTCGATTATGATACGAGCAAAAGCTATTCATCATGAAGCCATTATGAGAGGGGGCGGAAATCCCGCAACGGATCAGGCGGCGCGGAAAGGCCCTTCGTTATATGACAACGTCATCAAGCAGTTCGACAAAGCGGCCGACAAGATGCAGATTGATCCGAACATCCGAAAGATCCTGGAAAAGACGGTAAACGAAATTATCGTTCACTTTCCCGTGAAGATGGACGACGGGCGTGTCGAAATGTTCACGGGCTATCGCGTTCAACACAACAACGCGCTCGGCCCGTTTAAGGGCGGCCTGCGTTTCCACCCGTCGGTGGATATTGATGAGGTTCGCGCCCTCGCGACCTGGATGACCTGGAAGACGGCCCTGGCGGGCGTGCCGTTTGGCGGAGCGAAGGGCGGTATTCAAATTGACCCTGCCAGGTACTCAACGGCAGAGTTGGAGCGCATAACCCGCCGCTTCACCTTCGCGCTCGGCAACAATATCGGGCCCGAGTACGACATCCCGGCGCCGGACGTGAACACGAACGCGCAAATTATGGCGTGGATACTGGACACCTACCTTTCGACGATGCCCCCTCACGAGCGCTTTCGGTCGACTCATGTGGTTACCGGCAAGCCCGTCAAGTCGGGCGGCAGCCTGGGGCGCGACAAGGCCACCGGTCAGGGCGTCGTCTACCTGATCCAGGAGTGGGCAAAGGATCGCGACTTTTCGCTTAAGGGCGCGACCTACATAGTCCAGGGCTTTGGCAACGTCGGTTCCTGGGTCGCGAGACTTATGAAACCGCTCGGCGCGAAATTAATCGCCGTTGAAGACATCACGGGGGCAATTGCTAACCCGGCGGGGCTTGACCCTGACGATCTGGCCGAGTATGTGAAACGGCGTGGAGGTGTCGCGGGTTATCCAAAAGGCTCTCCAATAGATCATGCGGCTTTTCTGAGCACCGGCGCTGACATCTTCGTTCCGGCGGCAATGGAAAACCAGATCACGGCCCGAACCGCGCCGCTATTGCGGGTCAGGTTGGTGGCCGAAGCCGCCAACGGCCCGACCGACCCCGAAGGTGACGAGATTCTCCAGGCAAGGCGAATTGAATTGCTTCCCGACATTCTCAGCAACTCCGGCGGCGTGATTGTCAGCTACTTCGAGTGGCTTCAGAATAAGCGGAGTGAGTTCTGGGATCTCGAGGAAGTCGATTCTAAACTCCGTAAGAAGATCGTTGGTTCGTATGAACGCGTGCGCGCCGCGGTTGGCGATTTTGGGACGGACTGGCGTACGGCCGCTTATATGGTGGCGCTGTCGAATCTGGAGAACGTTTACAAAGAGCGCGGCATCTTCCCGTGATCGAGTACAGGTTTGTCCGGAAGGTAACCGGGCTTTGTGGTAGTGTTCCGGTGAGCCGGGACTAATATTCCTGCTACCGACCATCGGTAAACTGTGAAAGGGGGCGCACCATGAAGTTGGACGAGTTCCGCATCTCGGGTTCACAAAAAGATAGGATACGGGCTGCTTTAGAGCAGAACGGATATTCTGAAGATGATTTCGAGTGGGTAGAAACAGAAAATGCCTTTCGTAGCGGAGAAAGGCCAACCACAGGTACAGAAGCCATGTATGTGATTTACAAGCCGACGGGTTTTCGGCGAATGTATGACGGGACGAGCTGGCCAACAGGATTTGAGGAGGATGTAAGGAGCCAGATATTCAAGCCTGGTTCGTAAGCGCCTCTACCAGGCCGGAATCGCTTAGAGCGTGTTTTCGAATGCCGCCAGAAAATGGAATCCCTTGCTCAATAGAAGGGAATAGACCCCCCGATTACGAAGAGGACGCAGAAACACCGGATTCTCACAGATCAGACCTGTGTCAATCTGTTTCATCTGCGTCATCTGCGTCATCTGTGGCCTATTCCCTTCTATATGCAGGTGCGGAAGGTCAAGACAGACGGCCGTCAGGGAGACAGGCCAAAGCTCAATCGGGCACCGGAAGAAGTAATTCGGGTGAGGGTGATTCAAACAGCCTCTCATCAGCGACCGGGAGTTCACTCAGGTTCAGCAGTTAATGGAGTTGAAACGTCAGAATTAGGCGACATCCATTGAGTTGCCATGATCGAACCCCATGCGGGTACGCGTCCCAGTCCGGACATACGCGCTGATGGGGAGTTCACTTCTTGGTTGCTGCCCAGGAGCCGGTATCGACTTCGCTGCCGTCGCCCTTTTGCCTGACACTGTAGGTTCCTTTAGCCGATTTCCCATCCAGCGAGGCAATCAAGGTAATCTCGACTTCGCCCTTCGGGTCCTCAAACTTTACCGTCAGCTTTCCCGAGACCACTTCCACACTCCTCAATGCAACCGTATAACCATCGCCTTGATCCGGCGCCGGTGAGATGCTTCCAGAGAGCTTACCGTCGGCGCCCTTCGAAAACGTCATCCCGACCTTTCCCGTACTTCCCCCGCTCCAGGTGCCCTCCCATTTGCCGACCAGGGCATCGCCGTCATCGGGCCTGGCGATAGCTTCTGGTGCGGCAAGGAGGGCGACTCCGGCGATCAAGAGGATGGCGACTAGAGAGATTTGTAGTTGTCTTGGCATTTCATCTACCTCCGAATGATCCTGGCAATCGAATTACTGGGTTGTCAAACTCGGACAGTAGGGTTTACGTGCGTTCATAGAAAATGTTTCGGCCTCAACCGTCGAACGGCGATTTATCCTGCAGCCAACGCCCGGTTAATTCCCCGCCGGCAATCTGTCGCCGCGTTTCAGATTGGCGTATGGCGAACTGCTTACCCACGAAGGCATCTCCTGCTGCTCGGCAAGGCGTAGTCCGACAATCGCCATCAGGTCGGCGACGGTCTTGGCTCCCTCCCAGTACCAGGTTTTTTCGATGTCATCCGCCGGTTGATGATAAGCAACCATCATCCAGCCCATAATGCGTTTGACCAGGGCTTCTCGGGTGCCTTCCGGCGCCCCCATCAACATCAAGGCGGGAATGCCTCTGACCACGAACGGATAATGATCCGAGCGTTTGAAGATGCCCTCTTCGGGAAGCGGGTCGGGCATCAGACTGATGCCATAAGCTTTTGCCACATCCGCCAGCATCGGACCGAGCGTGGAGTGCTCGGCGCCGAACCCGACAATGTTTTTGACCGGCCCAAAGGTCTCCGTGCCGACCCCGTCGAGGTTCATCACGCCGGCTATCTTCTGTAGATCCCAGGTCGGATTGGCAACCCAGTGTTTGGAACCCAGAAGCCCGCTCTCTTCCGCGGTCACCGCGAGAAAGACCAGCGACCGCTTCGGCTTCACCTTCATTTTCGAAAACGCCTTGGCCACGGCCAGCATCTCGGCGGTGCCGAGGGCATTGTCGGCCGCCCCGTTGTATATCTTGCCGTTGAGCAGACCAAACGCATCGTAGTGCGCCGTAAAGAAGACCGCCTCGTTTTTCAACGCCGGATCAGACCCTTCGAAGTAGCCGATGACGTTGCTTGCCGTGCCTTTGGCGGTCTTCACCCGGGTCTTGATCTCCGCCCGAGCCTTCAGGTCGAGCGGTTTGAAATCGTCGCGCTCGGCTTGCGCCAGCGCTTCTGTAAAGGTCATGCCGGATTTTGCGAAGAGTTTTTCGGCAGCCGCGGTGCTGAGATAGAGAATCGGCGGCGGCTGCTGCCCGCCCTCGGTCGTGACAATCTGTCTGCGGGTGTTGAAATCAACCACCATGTCGAGCGGGCGTCTCTCCAAACCGTTGCCTACATAAATCAGCCCCCTGGCGTGGTTGGTAAAGACCGACGAGACGGCGAGCCCCGCGCCGTTGGCTTTGTCCCACTCTTCCTGTGACGTGTTGGCTAAACGCCCTTGAATCACCACCACAATTTTGTCTTTGAAATCGGCGTCTTTCACGTCATTGCGTTTCCAGGCGTCCGAGACGATGGCGTGTCCGGCAAAGACCAGATCACCGCTGTACTGGCCGTCTTTGAGATTGAACGCCAGCGGCGCCCACTCCTTCCCGAGCGCCAGGGCCGAGCCGTCCAACGTAAACGCCGTCTCTTCACCTAACGATTTTTCAGTGAGGGGAACGGCTTGCAAATAAGATTCATTTCCGCCAAGCGGCTTCAGGCCAAATGACTTCATCTGGTCAGCAATCCAGCGGGCCGCCTGGTCGCCGCCGCGCTGCATGGCGCCGCGTCCTTCCATCGCGTCTGCCGATAAGATCGTCGTATAGCTTTTTATCTCTTTCAACGCCACCTGCTTGACGAGCTGTCGTTCGGAACCTGAAAGCCCGCTTGCCGTTTGCGCCATCGCCTGCGAAGCAATCACCATAGACAACAGGCAGGCGACCAGTTGACGTTGAGTCATGATAAAGAAAGAGCGCATCCATCTACCCTCCATAAGCGGCTGAACCTCTCTGTCGGGTCTGGCATTTCAGCAATTGCCGAGAACCTTGACCACGGCGGAGGCCGACAGGACGTTTCGTGAAATGTCCTGCCGCCCCCTGAAGATTCGGTGAGTCGGCGGCAAGAGTGGCCGGATTTGATGCCGCTACATGGCCGGCTTCGTCTGAAAGAGTTGCGGCGCGAATTCGCTCAGGTAGTTGCGCCAATTGATCCACGTATGGCCACCTTCACTCTCCCGCGAGACCGGAGTAAAGCCGTGCTGCTTGAGAAGCTCCACCGTGCTGCGGCTGCTGCTGAGCGGGAAATCGTCCTTGCCGATGCCGACCCAGAACAGTTTCAACCCTTTCTTCAAACTGGCATTGTCGAGCTTCGCTTGATGCTGTTTGAGCCAGGCTTCTCCGGCGGGCGTAATCTGTGCCGGAGCATTCGCCGCGGGCGGCCCGCCTCCGGTTGGAGTCTGGCGCGCAAAGACATTCAACAAGCCCGAACTGAAGACGCCGACGTAGGCGAACCGTTCCAGATTCGGCAGCGCGATGTTCAGCGTCTGGTTGCCGCCCATCGACAGGCCGGCAATCGCGCGGTTTTCGCGGCCCGCGAGCACCCGGTAGTTCTTTTCGACATACGGCATAATGTCGGTCAGAAAGTCTTGAATGAATTCATCCGGCGGCGGGGCGGCGCTGCCAGCCGGCTGCGCCGCGCCCGGCAACGGCCCTCGGCCCGTCTGGCGCGTGTGGCCGGCGGGCATGACGATAATCATCGGCCGGGCTTTTTTCGCGGCGATCAGGTTATCGAGAATGAATCCGGCGCGCCCGACCGAGCTCCACGAATCGTCACAATCGCCGGCACCGTGTAGCAGGAAGAAGACAGGGAATTTGCCCTGCCCCGCTTCGTAACCCGGTGGCGTGTAGACGTGCATGCGGCGGAATCTGCCGAGCGCCGTTGAATAATAGGTAACCGCCGAGACCGCACCGTGCGGCACGTTCCTGGTGTCGGAGAATTCCGAACCCGGCACGTGAACCAGGCTCCAGACGTTGTTGTTCGACTCGCTGACCAAGGGGTTGCGCGGGTCGATCACAGCTACGCCGTTGACGTTGAAGTTGTAGCGGTAGGAGCCTGAAGAAATCGGGCCGATGGCGATTTCCCAGATGCCCTTGTCACCCTTGGTCATCGGTTTGCCTTGCCCCATGCCAGGAATATCGCTGCCCGTGAGCCGGACGTTTTCGGCTTGCGGCGCGAGCAGCCGAAACGTGATCTGCCCGTCTGCCGAAACTTCCGGTGAAATGACCACGGGCGGCGGCGTTTGTTGCGCTGCCGGAGTGGCGGTTTGCCCCAAAGCCAAAGGTATGAACTCACATACAACTAACAACACAGCAGCGCGAATGATCAACTTTCCAAGGTTCATCTCGTTAGTTCCTTTCTCTATTTACTGGTAATCTGCTTGCTCGTTATCAGGATGCACGACACGTGTTCCGCTCATTTTCCACATTTACCTGGTTTTGCTTTCTAAATTTCATCATTGGGCATTTCTTCCCGGCCCGGACATCTCCTATTCGGCTGCCAGCCTGACGATCTATCCGACACTTACGCAAGCCAATTTGACTAGCCCGGCCACCGCCGTCAGACATCTAGTTGTGTGAAAACTTCTGCTCATTGTTTTTCTCCCGCTCCCGGTTTGCCCTGCGTGCTTTGATTGGCAACTCGAAATTGAAACCGACCAGAGCCGATTTCATAGACGATGCGACCGCCCTCGACGCCGATGTATTTGACGGAATCCGCTTTATCCGCAATCCCGGCCCGACCCTTACCAATTTCGGTCACAGCCTGTGAATTCGACGCCGGCACATAAACACGCCCGGTCGCGTTGACCGGAACGGTCACATCAAGCTCCAAACCTGTCGCTGTGCGCCTCCACGCGATGGCAACGCGGCCGCGAATGCTTTCGTATGAGGCCGACACCCTGTCCAGACCGGTCGTCGGAATCTCAGGCTTGAATTCGATTTTACGAAAGCCCGGTTCAAGCGGTCGGATGCCAGCGAGGTCTTCATAAAACCATTGCACAATCGCGCCAAAGAAATGATGGTTGCGCGAGCGTGTGTCAGCGGTCCAGTGCTCGCCGAGGGCGGTGAACTTCGCCACGTCCGTCCAATAGCCCCAGCTTGGCTCGGTCGTCTGCGTCGCTACGGTGTAAGCGACGTCGTGATGGCCGGTCGCCGTCAGCACAGGTAAAACCCAACGTGCACCCAGCACGCCCACCCAGGCGTGGCCGCTGCGGTTTTTCATAATGTCATCTGCCAGGCGGTCTGCTACGGCGGCGCGTCGTTCATCCGGCACCAGGTCGAAGGCAAGCGGGAAAATCTGCGCCGACTGCACAAACGGATCGGTATCCTTCTCGCGATAGAAGCCATCGCGCCCGAGGAAGCGCGCGTTGAAGTCGGCGTGAATTTTTTTAAATAACTCGTCGTAGTGCGCTGCATCCTGCGGTTTGTCGAGCGCGCGAGCCGTCTCCGCCGCAAGGCGCGTGAGGTAGGCATAGTAGGCGCTCGAGGTCAGCGCGTTGATCGTCGGCACGCCCTGCGGCGCAACCCAGTCGCCCAGGCCCGCTGTCAGCGTCTGGGCGAATTGATCTCCGTCCTTGTTCGTCCACTGTGGAATCCAGTCGTCGAGATACTTCCGCATCGCCGGATACGTCTTTTCCAGTGCCCGCCTGTCGCCGTAGCGCATCCAGCTTTCCCGCGGAATGACAAACCAGAACGAATCCCACGCCGGCGTCGCGCCGCAACAGTTCACGGGTTTGAAGGCGGGTTTTCCGATATAGCCGTAGTTCTCATTGCTCGGCGCCAGCAGCGGCACTTCCCCCCGCTCCGTCTGCGCATCGAGCATGTCCTGAAACATTTTCCAGTAGAGCCGCTCGGTGTCGAACAACAGCGACGCTGCGCCTGCCGTCAGACTCGCATCCCCTGTCCAGGCATTCTTTTCATAGACCGGGGTGTCCGTGATGATGCCGTGCACATTGTTTTGAATCGCCCACGCCGTGTTGCCGTGAATACGATTGAGTGTGCCGTTACTCGCTTCAAAGCCGGATGTGCGCGCCAGCTCGGTTCTGACTTGATGAATGTGTTCGACCGTCACCGAACAGTCCTTTGGCAGCGGCTCTCCTTTTGGACTGCTGAGCTGCACGTATTGAAAACCCTTGTAGCTGAAGCGCGGTGTCCAGACTTCGTTTTCCGCGCCTTTGGCAATGTAGTAATCGGTCTGCAACTGACCGAAGATCAGATCGTTCCCGGCCGTGCTGGCCTTGCCCGCCGCATTGAGTTTTTCGGAGTAGAAAATCTCAATCGCCGTACCTGCCGGCGCCTTGATCTTGATCTCTACCCAGCCGGTCAGGTTCTGCCCCGTGTCATAAACGATCACGCCCGGCACAGGCTCCGTCCGTTTGCCCGGCTGCCGCACATCCACGACACGAACGGGTTCGTGCGTCTGAGCCCGCAACACTCCGGCTGGCGCGTTTACCACACGCGCCGCATCCCACGCCGCATCGTTGAAGTCTGGCTGATCCCAGCCGGCGATTTCACGCCGTGCGTCGTACGTCTCACCGAGGTAATAACTGTCGTAACGCCTCGGTCCGGCGATGCTGACCTTCCACGAGCCGTCGGAACTCAACACCTGCTCAGTTCCATCGGCGTACGTGATATACAGGTCAAGCCGCAGTTGTGGTGTCGCGCGCCACTCGGCCTGCTCCCAGCCCCAGTCCCACGTCCGCGTCGCATCGTCGTAATGACCGGAGCCGAGCTCCGAAGCGATGACGTTTTCTCCTTGACGGAGCCGTGCCGTCGCGTCCTCGGTGGTGTAAAGCACAGTCTTGCTGTAATCGGTAAAGCCGGGGTCAAGCACGCTGTCAGAAGCAGGTTTGCCATTGACCGTCAGATGATTGTAGGCCAGTCCCGATGAGTAGATGCGGGCCCTGGCGACAGGCTTGGAGATTTGGAATGATTTGCGCAGTATCGGCGCCGGACGGATTTCGCGGCACTCGCCCTGATTGTTCTTGATGCGAGCCGCCGCAAAACCGGAGGTTAACCACGCGGTCGGGCGACAGAATTCTCCGGCCCTGCGTATCACATCATCATCGGTTTGACCTTCGGCTTCTGATAAGACGCCCGAACGTTTCGGCCCGGCGATCCATTGGCCTTTCCATTCGTTCGCGCTGAGAAGCGCCGTTTCAAACCACGCCGGCTGTGCCCAATCGCTTGCGAGGCCGTATGTCGCCCACACTCGCACCGTCCAGTAATAACGCGTGCGAGACTTCAAGGCCGGACCTGCGTACACAATCCACGGATCAGATGACGTGACCTGCCTGGAATCCCAGATGTCCGCTCTGCCCTCGCGGGCAAGTTCGGGTTTCGACGCGACCAGAACGCGGTAGGCCGTCTGCGCCACGCCACGCCGAGCGCTGACCATTGCCCAGCTCAACCTTGGAGTACGATCATCAATGCCGAGAGGCTGCTGGGCGGCGTTTGTCTCCAGGTGTGCAATCGTCAGACTCGCTGGCTGCGCGGACATGCCCCAGTCGGCCTGCCCTGCCAGCAAGGCAATCAGCAAAATTCGCAGCATCACATTGCGCGTTCTAATCATCTACAGGTTCATCCGTCTCCGTTCACAAAGACAGTTTGTTCAGACCGCCCTTGAGCGGTCGCCGCGCTCCGCGCCAGACGAATTCGCCCTCCACCGACTGCGGCAAACTGACTTCCGCAGTTAGCCTGCCGCCGCTGAGTTTCAAGCTCACCGCGATCTCCCCTTTGGGATGCGGGATCGAGCCGGAGGCCTCAGTCAATTTGCCGAGGTATGGGCGAATCAAGACACGGTTGAACCCCGGCGCCGCCGAGTCAATGCCGAGCACGGTGCGGAAGAGTTCATAATTCGGACTCGCGCTCCAGGCGTGGCAATCGGAGCGCGACGGTTCCGGGGTCTCGGCCCAGGTCGTCAGGCCGAGCGCCAGCATCTTGTCCCATTCGCCGAGCAGGTCAAGGTAGCGGTCGCCTTCGCCTACCTGGTTCACCGCCGCATGCAGGTAGTGGCGGAAATAATACGTCGACTGGGTCAGCGACGAGTCGCTAAGCAGACGATTGACGAGGGCGCGCGCCCCGTCGCCCTCAACGGCGCGGGCGAGAACAGCGAGTGAGTTGGCCTGCTGCGAGAACTCTTTCTTAGCGGGCGTGTCTGCGAACAGTTGCCGCCCAGAGTCCCAGTAGATCTGCCGGATGGTGGCGCGCAGCCTGACGGCTTCGTCGCGGAATTCAGCCGCCTGGCGCTTCGACCCTAAGGCCTCCTCAAGGTCAGCCGCCCAGTCGAGCGCTAACAGGTGTTGAAGGTCAATCACGGCTGAGGAGCCGTCCGTCTCCATCGGCGGCACACCGGAAGTCCGCCCCCACGCCCAATCGACATAATTCCACCAGGGCATCTGCCGAAGCGAGCCATTCGCCTTCTCGTACTTCGCGTAAAACCCCAGCACGGCGCGCACCCCCGGCAGCATGTCGCGCACGAACGCGGCATCATCCTGATACCACCAGAAGTCGTGCACCATGCCGATCCACCAGAGCGAGAAGGGTGGTATGTACTGTTGCTGGCGAGTCGGGGCACGGCTCATGGTCGCGCCTTCCGCCGTGCGCGAGTCGTTAATCTGGGCAATGGCGTTTTTCATCAACCGGGCGTCGCCCGCGTTATAGAGCGACACCAGACACTGTATGCGGGTGTCGCCGACGTACTGCAACTGCTCGTAGTACGGGCAGTCCATGTAGGTCTCGTGGGCACAGAGCCGGGCCGTGCGCCACCCCGTCTCGAGGATTTTGTTGAGCCGCTCGGACCCGGCGTCGAACTTCGCCTTCATCACGAAGGGGTAGCCGGTATAGACGCCGCGCAAATCTTCGACCACGAGCGCCTCTCCCTTCGTCTCAATCTTCACGTCCAGGTAGCGGTAGGTGCGCCACCAGAGCGGTCGGAACAGGCGATGGGCGCCGCCGTCGCTCGTGAAGATGTCGTAATAGCCAATAAACTCCTTGCCCTCGACGTCGTTGCGGTTCCCCTTGGCGCCGCGTTGCGCGCCCGCAGCGAAGAGCGATTCGGCGTAGCCGAGTTCGATCACGGCGCCCTTGCCGCCGCTGACGATCAATTCGGGGAAAGCGGTCGTCAGGTGCGACTGGTCAAGCAGCAGTCGCGCTTTCGTGTTTGCCGGAATCGTGAAGGAAGCCTGTTGCCGCGGAAAATCGGCAGGCACGCGGACACCACTCGACTGCCGCACCGCCGCGAGCCGCTCAGGTTTCTCCTCCATTAATGGAATGCTGCGCGGCACCAGCAGCCAGCGGTTCGGCGCGTCGCGTGAATCACGCGGAGCCCCCCGCCAGCGGCCGTCTGTCTGCGCTTCGGCCCAGGCCGAATCATCAAATTCAGGTTGTTGCCATCCCCAGGGATAGCTCGCCCCGTCTACCTTGTCCCCCGGCCCGGCGACGAAATAACCACGCATCTGGGCGTGCGTGTAGGACAGCGGCTGATAGGCCGGATTGCGCGTGCATCTCCACTGGGTGCCGGTATCAACAAGGCGCTCGGTCGCGGTGTCGCCTTGCAACAGGAAGGCCGTGCGCTCGGTGACCTGCGATTCCGGCGCGAATTGCCCGAAGTTCCACACC
>JADMIO010852425.1_pt1 | contig 15428 bp, 12 predicted proteins | sample 8958161 | NCBI WGS metagenome assembly JADMIO01 (sample SAMN16585339, study PRJNA669376) | soil metagenome | isolation source: Crop rotation soil | place: USA: Cullars Rotation, Alabama | collected 2011
CGCGACAACTTGTCCACGTGGAATTCTAAGCTTAGGATCCCAATGTGCTGGAAAGATAAACGCGAAATGAATGAGGCTTTAGTTTCCGGGAAGCGCGGATAATTCTTAATGACCTTCCCGGTAAGAAAATTCAGATCAACGGAATTTTGTGAAACAGCAAATTTTGATCCTGTTATATATATCAGCAACAGGATAAAAAATCTCTTCACGACGGAAGCGATTTGATTATTTCAACAAAGCTCTGTGCTTTTAAAGAGGCCCCGCCGATGAGTCCGCCATCAACATCAGGTAAAGCAAATAACTCTTTTGCATTTTTTTCATTGCAGCTGCCACCATATAATATGGAGCATTCTGTTGCAGCCTTCTGGCCGAATTTCTTTGCAACCAGTCCGCGGATAAAAACATGCATCTCCTGTGCCTGTGCAGGAGTTGCCGTTTCTCCAGTACCAATAGCCCATACCGGTTCATAGGCAATAACAACTTTACCAAACTGATCTTCATTCAATTTGAATAAAGCAGTCTCAACCTGGTTTTTTACAATATCGAAATGCATACCTGACTGTCGTTGTGATAATACTTCGCCGCAACAAAAAACAGGGGTCATGTCGTTTTCAAGCACCCTGTTTATTTTTTCACCGATCACCTCATCACTTTCAATAAAATAAGTTCGTCTCTCCGAATGGCCTACAATTACATATGATGCGCCGGCAGATTTTACCATCTGTGCGGAAACTTCACCAGTAAATGCACCTGAAACCTTATCAGAACAATTCTGCGCAGCAATATGAATACTCCTGCTATTATTCAACACGGAAACAACAGAAGCAATGAAAGGGAATGGCGGAGCAATGAAAACAATGTCGGCATGGTGAGCCTGGCCTTTTAATAACCCGTCAATGCCTTTTGCCAAAGAAATTGCATCATCATTCAATCCATTCATTTTCCAGTTACCTGCAACGATCTTTTTTCTCATACTGCGAAAATAAAAAAATGAAGGCAGCAAATTCTCTCAGGTAATAAGGTGTAAACAAACTATTTTTGAGGCGATGTACCGTTATTTTCTTGAGCTGGCTTATAAAGGAACCCATTATTGTGGCTGGCAATTACAGAACAATGCTATTACCGTTCAGAAGAAACTGAATGATGCATTGGCAATCCTGTGCAACCATGAAACAGAAACAACAGGTTGCGGAAGGACTGACACCGGTGTTCATGCACTCCAGTTTTTTGTGCATTTCGATCAGAAAAAAAAAATTACTGATCATGCCAAGTTTATTTACCAGCTGAACTCATTGTTGCCAAAGGATATTGCAGCATATAACGTATTTCATGTTGATGGTGAAGCTCATGCAAGATTTGATGCTACAGGCAGGACTTACCGTTATTTTATTACTTCTAAAAAAAACCCGTTTCTGAATGAGACAGCCTGGTACTGGCGGGCACTTCCAGATGTCGATGCGATGAACAAGGCTGCTTCACTCTTCTTATCTCATATTGATTATGCCTGTTTCAGCAAATCAGGCGGACAACAGTCGAGCACCATTTGTACCATTTCAACGGCACAATGGAGCATTCAACCCGATGAATTGCTTGAATACACAGTTACTGCAAACAGGTTCCTCAGGGGAATGGTAAGAGCAATGGTTGGTACACTAATACTCGTCGGGCAGAAAAAACTGTCGATGAAAGAGTTTGAATATATATTAATGAAAGGAAAAAGAAGTGACGCAGGAGAATCAGTACCACCTGAAGGTCTGTTCCTTTCTTCAATACAATATCCATATATTAATACAGTCGAGAGAAAGGTCAATATATATTAATAGATGAGCGATGTAAGCGGCAAAGCGTTTGACAGTGCACTTCTTGCGAGGATATTTTCATTTACAAGGCCTTACAGGCGGTTATTTTATGTTGCTGTAACCCTTACCATACTTATTGCACTTGTTGCTCCGCTGCGTCCCCTGCTGACACAGTTCACCCTTGATCATCATGTGCCCTCAGGAGATATGAAGGGACTGCAGAATTTTACGATACTGCTGATAATATTATTACTTGTTCAATCGGCATTGCAGTATTACCATTCATATCTCACAAATCTTATCGGCCAGAAAGTGATCAGGGATATGCGCATTGATCTATTCAGGCGAATGGTGAATTTCAGGCTTGCTTATTTCGACAAGACACCAATCGGCACAACAGTTACAAGAAGTGTTTCTGACATGGAAACTGTTGCTGATATTTTTTCTGAAGGTTTGATCGTGATAATTGGCGATCTGTTACAATTAGTTGTAATTATTGCCGTAATGTTCTGGGTTGACTGGCGGCTGGCATTGATCAGCCTGAGTACAATTCCGTTTCTTTTATTGGCTACAAATATTTTTAAGAATAAAATAAAGGCTGTATTCGGCGATGTCAGGACACAGGTTGCAAGGTTAAACACTTTTGTGCAGGAACATATTACTGGCATGCGCATCATTCAGCTTTTTAACCGGGAAGCTGAAGAAATGAAAAAGTTTGACGCGATAAACGCAGAACATCGTGATGCCAATATAAGGTCTGTGTGGTACTACAGCATATTCTTCCCTGTTGTTGAAATACTTTCTGCCATATCCATCGGTTTAATTGTTTGGTGGGGCGCCGGTGGAGTTATCCGGGGAGAAATTTCATTCGGCAACCTGGTTGCATTCATCATGTATATCAACATGCTTTTTCGACCTATCCGTGAGCTCGCGGATAAGTTCAATACGCTGCAGATGGGAATGGTGAGCAGTGAAAGGATATTTAAGGTGATGGATGAGAAACAGGTAACACACCCCGGTGGCAACCATATTAATGATGATATAACCGGCGAAATAGAATTTAAGGATGTATGGTTCGCCTATGATTACAATGAAGGTAAAAATGAATCGCCTGAGTATATATTAAAAGGCGTTTCATTTAAAGTCAATAAAGGAGAAACTGTTGCATTCGTCGGCGCAACGGGTGCGGGCAAGTCAACGATAATTTCGCTTTTAAACCGGTTTTACGAGATCAGCAGGGGTAATATATATGTTGACGGAACTGATATCCGTGAATATCCTGTTGATGAACTGCGAAAAATGATCGGAGTTGTTCTGCAGGATGTATTTCTTTTCTCTGATACGATTGCAAACAATATCAGGCTTTCCAATCAATCAATCACTGAAGAGCAGATAATAATTGCAGCAAAAAATGTAGGCGCGCACAAATTTATCAGTCAGCTGCCTGAAGGATATGAATTCAATGTTCGTGAACGTGGCACCATGCTTTCCATGGGACAACGTCAGCTGATATCATTTATCAGGGCCTATGTTTTTGATCCTGCTATTCTTGTTCTTGATGAAGCAACCTCATCTGTTGACAGTGAAACCGAAGAGATGATCACCAATGCAACGCAGACACTGACACAAAACCGTACTTCCATCATCATTGCTCACCGGCTGGCAACAGTTCAGAATGCTGACAGGATAATCGTTCTTGATCACGGTAAGATCATGGAAAGCGGAACACACAGCGATCTTCTCAGGCAAAACGGATTGTATAAATCACTTTTTGAGATACAATTCCGTAACCTTGTTACATAATAAAAATGCTGGTGCAGTTTCTTACTGTGTTGTAAAATCAAAATAAATATTCGAACCGTTAAAAAGCACAGGATTCTTACTCCATGTCTCAATGGAATTATTGGGGCGTATAGCAATATAATAGCCTTTATTGCTAACTGAAGTTGGCAAATGTGCCAATGCGTTTCCGTCAGTATACCACATTACCTTAGATGTTACCACCAATTCATAAGGTTCTGAAGTCTCATGCAATTCAATGGTGAGAGAATCACACATATTGGGTTCATAGATTAAGGTGGAGAAGTTGTAAAGGAACGGATACATTTGACCATTACCAATGTAATAACCTTCAGAAAAAGCCTTTAAATGCAGCGTTATCGTAACGCAACCATCATCGATTTCTCCATCACAGTTATCATCTATACCATTACCGCAAATTTCTTCAGCACCAGGATGAATGGAAGCTACTGAATCATTACAATCATCATTATTGGAAACCGATCCTGGAGGTTGATTGCATGCAAGAATAAAAACAGCAGGGTTACCATAACCATCATGATCGGCATCGGCAAACCAAATGGCACGACCTGTAACTGAAGGGTCAGCGTTATCTGTCAATCCATCACAATCATCATCAATTCCATTGCAGACTTCTATTATACTTGTATGAATTGAGTTATTCGAATCATTACAATCAATATGATTAAGTACAAAACCCGGAGGTTGAGTGGCTGAGCTTATTGAATCATTTGGATTTCCAAATCCATCTCCGTCGGCATCATGATAAAAAATTGTTGTTGGCTCGTTGCAATTATTAAGTCGAACCAGTTTCCTGCTGACGCCATTGCCGCCGGCATAATTTGTCCCGGTTACAATCTTTCCATCAGACTGCAAAAGAATACCCATCTGGCTGTTCGTACTCATTACATCAGTCGGTAAAAAGGTAATATCACGGGAACCATCGCTGTGCAGGCGAAGCAACCCGGGTGCATCACTTCCATTATATGCCGTGAAATTTCCACTGACAACTATTTTACCATCGTCTTGAACTTTTATTGAAAAAACATTGAAAATATTAAACCCTGTTCCGATATGAAAAGATGTATCGATACTTCCATCTGTATTTAACCTGGCAATTCGGTTCATTGGAGTATTATGATAATAAAGAAATGCTCCGCCAATAATAATTTTCCCGTCAGGTTGAAGTGCAGAAGCATAAATTACACCACTGTTCACATTACTGATACTGTCAAACGTTCCACCATGTGAATCAAATGTATTATCAATGGAGCCATTGGAGTTTATGCGAACAATGCAACGGCTGGGTATGTTATCATAACTTGAGAAATCTCCTGCAGCAATAATTTTTCCATCAGGTTGTAAGGCAAGTGTATAAACAGGTGTGCTGTTTCCTGAAGCATTATCCCAATTAATTCCTACTCCACCGAATGTATTATCTCTTGTTCCATCGGTATTTAGTCGCATGATGTTATTAGCCGCAATTCCATTGTAAGTTCGGAAAGCACCTCCGACAATAATTTTATTATCCGGCAGCATGGCAAAAGACAGGACTGATGAACCCGAACCTAAATGTGAACCACCATTGTTAAAGTTTGTGTCAAATGTGCCATCACTAAATAGTCGTACCATTCCTCTCTTGCTGATTCCTTTATAACTAAGAAATCCTCCTCCTACTAAAATTTTTCCATCAGGTTGCAATGCCATTACCTTCACATTTGCAGTTAAAAAACCTGTACCTGTATTAAAAGAAGCATCTCGCGTGCCATCAATATTAAAGCGGTCTATCCCCATCCAGTGAAATGGAGGCGGAAGAGTTGTGCCAAATAGTCCTCCAATAATAATTTTCCCATCGGTCTGTTGTACAATACAATGAATTGTACTGCTATGAATTGATGTACTGAATGAAGTATCCGGGCTTGCAGGATAGACAGTTGGATTTGCATCATCACAATCACCGCCAATGAATGCAGTGCTAAGTGTAGGACAGGAATATCCCAATGAAGTTGTACCAAAATGATCACCGTCATTATCAATAAAATATTCTGTTGTCGGAAAACCTTCATCTTTCAACAAGTCACAGTCATCGTCTAAACCATTGCATATTTCTGTTGCTATGGGATTAATGAATGGGTTGGCATCGTTACAATCATTAAAATTGGTAACATATCCTGCCGGTTGCGCACATGCTAATATCTGTAATGCTGAATTACCGTATCCATCTAAATCCGCATCAGCATACCAGTCCGTAGGTCCGCCAACTATGGCAAGCTCGTTGCTGTTTTCAATTTTAACTGTTACAGGACTGCTGCTTATTACCCTGATCCGATAACCTGTTGCAACTCTTGTATTGCCTGGAATCGTTGCGTTAATTATTCCCGGTGTTTTTGCTTGACGGGTTCCTATAACTACGGGATTAATAAAGCTTCCGTTTGAATCACTCAACTGAGCGGTGAATACATTGTCCCATAAATAATAGCCACTGGTTCTATATGGAACGGAAATGGATTCGCCCTGACAATATGCAGACGGTGAAATTGTTTTGGTAACTATCCGATGAACATTACCGCCATAAGGTTGATGATAACCTGCAGTAATTTTAATGTCGCCTGAAACTTTACTTTGGCCGAATGGTTCTCCTAATGTCCATGATAATTTAATTGCACCTGCTTTTGATACACCACCTGAAACAGGAATTACCTGGGGTTTGATAATTTGACCATGAAGGTTTGTTACCCATGAACAAATAATCGTAAAGCAAATAAATAACATATTCTTCATCGGCCAATTATATATATATTCAGAATCAAAAATATCATACAACTCTATTTCTTAAATACAACGAAATTGAAATAATTTTGTAGATAAACTAAAGGTATTCCATCATTAAATTGAACGGAAATATAGTTTCCAAGACCTCTCCCAATTGCTTTCCTATAATAAACAGTTGGAGTTACTAGCACAACATAATTTGAGTGATCAGTCTCGCCATTAATTAATATTTTATATTCTGAATCCTGGCTATCCCATGTACAGGTAAAATTTCCTGATCCATAGTTAATGGTGCCATCTTCAAAAATATTTCCATAAGCTATTGGTAACATATTTGCGGAGCCAGTCGCTGGTGTACGTACTTCCCCATCAACATTTAAATTTCCAGCTATTTTTCCTGCCAAGGCAATGTCACCACTTATTTTTACATTTCCTACTACATCAAGGTTTTCAGCAGGTGCTAATGTTCCAATACCTAATCTCCCGGCGGAAGTAAGAACCATTTTAACCGAGGCTCCACCTGTTCTAAAGCTAAGTCCTTCGCTTACGATTGAACTATTAAATGTAATTCCTGATTTTGTTATTCCATCATTGTTACCGAAAAGCAAACCACTTTCTTTTGATGATGGAGTAAGCATTCGCAAATATGTGTCATCATCATCTTCAAAAACTGCAATATCACTTGATGTCATACTCGCTCCCGAACTTCCTTTTCTAACATGTAATGGTACAAGTGGACTTATGGTCCCAATTCCAACATAGCCTGTTGAGGATATGGTCATTCGTGGAATATTTCCACCAGTATTAAAACTAAGACCACCAGCAAAGATATTACTGCTATTAAAAAGGATTCCTGCTTTGTACGGATTGACCGTGGTACCGAAAAATAGTCCACTTATACCAATATTCTCGGTAAGCAAATGTAAGTAAGCGTTATCAACATCTTCAAAAACTGCTACATCTCCATTAAAGGTGTTGCCTCCAGAAACATGAAATGGAGCAACTGGATCTATTGTCCCGATTCCAACATAGCCATTCGAACCTAAAACTCTTAAACGTTCAATATTATTTGTCCGTAAATTAAAGTCTAAAGAATTGGTTGTCCCTAAAAAATTTGAACCTGAAGCAGCGTTACCAGTCAGGCTCCAGGAATTTCCTGAAGAGAGTGCATAAGGAACACTCAGCATTTGCTGCGTACTAATGTTAGTGTAGGAAGTCCCACCGTTGATGTCAATTTCAATTTGCAGGTACTTATTGCCAATACTCCATGCAATGGTTCCAAAGTTCCCGTTCTCTACAGTACCCTGACCAATATTTACATTGAACAATCCCAATTCATCTGTAGTTGTCACATGCCTTTCTCTGTAAACGATTGTACCGGTTGGGGAATTATCAAGAATGCTGAAACGGATGGCGATGGTTTCATTAGCGAGTAAATTACCTGATGTATCACGAGCTACTGCCTGGAATGCAATAGCCTGAGGCGCCTGGGCTTTTGAATTGTGAATTAAGAATGCAAAATTAAGAATGACCAGTAGTTGAATTACTTTTTTCATATTATATATATAATAAATTAATACAAAATAGCAATCACCCTTTAACCGGGAAATTATTCAACAACATTAATAACTGGCAGATCTACAACAAATAACCGGTGGCAGTGGTTTGATAAATCAAAAATAAAAAATGATTTGATGAATTGCAAGCAATTTAAGATTTCATCAATCAATTAATTAAAACTCAGATTGGGAAAGCCTGAATTATATTCAGTGAACCTGTAACTTCTTGGTCATCGAATCCGTGATCGGATCACTGTATATACCATAAGCATTAACAAGCAGCCCTTTAATGTTTAATGCAGGTGCTGATATCGCATAGAGAATGGCCTGTTCTGACGGATCAGTATTATCCTCAAACCTGTAAAAATTATCTACGTTGAAATCTTCAGGATGCAATTTAATGGTAGTCTTTACCAGAAGATGATTTTCCTTCAGATTAAGGTCTTCAGTATAACCCATCTTCTTGAGGTCATTGATTGCCTCTACCATTGTTTTATAGGCCTTATCCTTTGCTGTTTCTTCCATAAAATTAAATATTGGTGATGTAAAGGTAGTCAGATCATCTAAGTGGAATTTATATTTAAAAACACTTTTCGGTAAAATTTAAAATCAAATCATGTAAACTTTAATTCTCACGGAAATAATTTTATTGATAAAGTCAGGCTAAAAATTTGAATTTTGCATTCTGAATTCTGCCCTCCAAACCCCTATCTTTGCCGCATGAAAAATAAAGGCCGGGTATTGGTAGCAATGAGCGGTGGCATCGACAGTTCTGTATCAGCGATTATGCTGCATGAGCAGGGCTATGAAGTGATCGGCATTACCATGAAAACCTGGGATTATGCATCAAGCGGAGGAGGTAAAAAAGAAACGGGCTGCTGCAGTCTTGATTCAATCAACGATGCGAGAAGTATTGCTGTTCAATATGGTTTTCCTCATTACATCCTCGACATTCGTTCTGAATTCGGTGAAAGTGTAATTGATAATTTTGTTGAAGAGTATCTTGCAGGCCGTACGCCCAATCCCTGTGTGATGTGCAATACCCATATCAAATGGGAAGCATTGCTTCGCCGTGCCGATATGCTGGACTGTGAATATATCGCAACCGGTCATTATGCAAATGTGCGTGAAGAAAACGGGAGATTTGTTATTTCACGCGGACTTGACTCGAATAAGGACCAGAGTTATGTTTTATGGGGCGTCACACAGGAATGTTTGTCACGGACGATGTTTCCTGTAGGCAACTTCACAAAACCTGAAATAAGGCAGAAGGCAATGGAAATGGGATTGCATGAGCTTGCCAATAAAAATGAAAGCTATGAAATCTGTTTTATCCCGGATAATGATTACAGGGCATTCCTGAAAAATAAAGTTGAAGGGCTTGAGGAAAAACTTGACGGAGGACTGTTTGTAAATAAAGATGGCAAGATCCTCGGCAATCATAAAGGTTATCCTTTTTATACCATCGGACAGCGGAAAGGACTTGAGATCGCTGTTGGCAATGCTTTATATGTTACTGAAATTGTTCCTGAGACAAATACAGTGATACTTGGAGAACTGGAAGACCTTCAGCAGCAACAGGCATGGGTCCGCAACATCAACCTTGTTAAATATTCATCTCTTGATGAAATGGAAGCACGAACGAAGATCAGGTATAAAGATCCGGGAACGATGAGTACCATATCACAACAGGGAGACAGGATGCATGTGATTTTTCATCAACCTGTGGCTGGCGTTGCACCCGGGCAGAGCGCAGTATTCTATGAAGGCGATGATGTAATTGGCGGTGGATTCATTGACAAAAGCAGTTAAACTATTTCTTCTGTTATGCGTATAAACTAAGATAACTTCGCCGGATGAAATTCAGGTCGTCACTTTTAGTTTTAATTACAGGTATGGTATCCTTCTTTGCCTGTAAGAAAGATGAGAGTACAACAACAGTTGATCTTGGTTACAATTATTTCCCGCTTAACATTGGGAGTGAAAAAATATTCCAGGTTGATTCAATAGGCTGGCTGGGCTTCACGTTCAATCCACAGGATTCAACGGTTGAGATTGATACGGTATCCTACCAGGTTAAGGAAATTGTGGAAAGTTTCTTTACAGATAACTCTGGCAGAAATACGGCAAGGATAGTGAGATACAGGCGTGCCGATTCTTCACATCCCTGGGAAATCTATAAAATTTCATCAGCCAACCTTACTGCCACCACAGGTGAGACATTTGAAGACAATACCCGGTATATAAAGCTTGTCTTTCCGGTTAAGGAAAATGAAACGTGGCATGGCAATGCATTTAATAGCAAAGATTCAAGTGTAGTATGGGAATATTCCTATGAAAATGTAAATGAACCTTCATCGATCAACTCCCTCAGCTTTGATTCGACCCTGACTGTATTGCAATATGAAGAAGATAATTGCGTCAACTACAGGAATTATACTGAAAAATATGCAGCAGGCGTGGGTCTTTATTCTAAAGAATACAGGGATTATGAAGTTATTTTCTGTTCAACCAGGCCTAAGAACGGCTTTATATATAAGGAATCACTGCTCAGCTTTACCCCCTAATTTTTCCTGTTTATATCATATAATTTTTACGATTTGTAATTGCGGCTTTCAGGAGAGATTACGTATTTTTACATTCAGTATCTGAATTGGTACTGCATAACAAAATCTTTACCCTGAATGATTAAAAAATTACTCATCGCAATTGTTGCTGTTTGTATTGTAAAGAATACATTTTCTCAAAACCGTTACATCGTCAAATTCACAAATAAGACCAATACACCTTATACAATTGGTAATCCCCTCGCCTATCTTTCACAGCGGGCAATTGACAGGCGAACTAATTATGGAATTCCTGTTGATGCAAGCGATCTTCCTGTTGACCCTGCATATGTTCAGCAGGTGAAGAGCATTTCCGGTGTAACAATGCTTAATGTTTCCAAATGGTTTAATGCAGTTATAGTTGATGTTGCAACACCATCAGCATTAACAAACATCAATGCTCTGCCGTTTGTCGCTTCTTCATCCAATGTTGGAAAGACAAAAGGTCCGGATGATGCAACAGTGGATAAATTTCACTTATATGACCAGGGGCCTGTTAAAGGAAATAATACTGTTGCAAGGACTGCAGGTTTTAACTATGGAAATGCATTGAACCAGACAACAATGATCAACATCAATTCATTGCACAATCTGGGATTTAGCGGACATGGAATGCTGATTGCCGTCATTGATGCAGGCTTCCAGGATGCGGACATTATGAATTGCTTCGACAGTTTGTTTAATGACGGACGTGTGCTGGCAACATGGGATTTTGTGAGCAATGAAATTAATGTTTATGACGATTACTGGCATGGCGCTTCAGTACTCGCTACAATGGCAGCCAATGTTCCGGGTGATATGGTGGGCACGGCGCCTGAAGCACAATATATATTGCTGCGTTCTGAAGATGCGTCATCAGAATATATTATTGAAGAGTATAACTGGGCGGTTGCAGCTGAATATGCTGACAGTGCAGGTGCAGATGTGATCAATTCATCTCTCGGATACACTGAATTCGATGACCCGTCACAAAATCATATATATGATGATCTTGATGGCAATACCTGCCCTGTTACAATAGCAGCGGACTGGGCTGCATCAAAAGGAATTATTGTGGTTAACAGTGCAGGTAATTCCGGCAATTCAGCGTGGCAGTATTTAGGCGCGCCGGCAGATGGTAACAATGTTTTTGCAATAGGCGCCGTAAATTCTTCCGGTCAATATGCATCATTCAGCAGCCAGGGTCCCAGCTATGATGGACGAATTAAACCTGATGTTGTAGCACAGGGACAGGGAACAGTATTATTCATGCCGGGTAACCCGTCAAGTACACAAAGCAGCGGTACTTCATTTTCGGGTCCCATCATTGCCGGATCTGTTGCATGCCTTCATCAGCGTTTTCCCGCAAAAACAAACATAGAGATAATGGATGCGGTGAGACAAAGCGCTTCACAGTACACCATGCCGGATGCATTCCTTGGATATGGTATACCTGATTTCGGTGTTGCAAGTCTTGTACTAGGAGGCTATGATATTGATCTGTTTGATAATGGCTTAGAGTTTATAGAGTTTTTTCCCAACCCTGTTAAGAGCGGCAGTGAACTTAAGGTCAGCTTTTTTTCTCGGCTGAAGGAAGAAGTAAAGATTGAAGTGATGGATGCGACTGGAAAGCTTATATATAGCCAGGCAATTGAATCATCTTCGTCCGTTATGCCATTTGATATGGATACTCATCTTCGTGCAGGAATATATTTTATCCGTGCATTTACGAGTGAGAAATCTGTACTGAGGAAACTAATTGTTAACTGAGATCATTACCGGTTTTCTTTTGTTAACGGAGCTGAATTCCGGCATATGTGGTTATATAATAAATTTGTCATAGCTTTTACCGTATATGACTATAACTTATATTCTGCTTGGTATTACCATTATTGTTTCACTGATTGCATTATCAAATGCTGAGATAATGCAAAAACTGATTTTTAATCCTTACATGGTGAACAAAAAACAGGAATGGTGGCGTTTCTTTACCAGCGGGTTTATACATGCAGACTTTATTCATCTTGCCATAAACATGTTTGTATTATATGGCTTTGGCCGAGCTGTTGAATATTATTTCGGAGAAGTTTATGGGGATAAGGCAACATGGTATTTCATCATCCTTTACTTCGGTGGGATGCTGATCAGCAATGCCCCAACATATGCCAAAAACAAGCAGAACTACCTGTATAATTCACTGGGGGCTTCCGGAGCTGTTTCAGCAATTTTATTTGCCGCAATATTATTTAACCCGTGGTCGAAGATTTATATATATGGTGTTCTGGGAATTCCAGGGATAGTGCTCGGTCCGCTTTACCTGTTTTATGAATATAAAGCTTCACATAAGGGCGGCGACAACATCAATCATGATGCACATTTATGGGGTGCATTGTTCGGCCTGTTGTTTCCAATTCTTCTGAAGCCTGCAATTGCGCTTGCATTTATTGATGTCTTATTAGCTGGGCCCGGATCATGATTGATAATTATATATATGTCAATGGTGAGTTAAAACCGTCTTCCGAAGCTGAATTACTTCATAACAACAGGGGATTTACGCTTGGTGATGGTTTTTTTGAATCGATGCACTGGCATGACGGACACATTTTATTTTTTGATGATCACTTTGAAAGAATCAATAAAGCGTTTTCCATGTTGAAAATGGTACCGAACGAAACTCCCGGCTCATTGCTTAATAGTATCGCTTCAATCATTGAAATGAATAAGATTGAAGGTGATGCCAGGGTAAGGATTACGTTTTACCGCATTTCAGACGGATCTTACATTCCGGGTAAAGAAAAAACAGGTTTATACATTCAGACAAGTGCATTAAAGGTGAAGGGTTTTGAATTCAATAGTAAAGGACTGACATCAGGGATTTATAAAGAACAACTTAAAACAAGCTCATCTGTATCAACAATAAAATCACTCAGCAGTCTTGTTTCTGTTATGGCAGGAATTTATGCTCGTGAAAACAAACTGGATGATGTTTTACTAATGAATAATGCAGGGAATGTAATTGAGAGTTTTAATTCAAACCTTTTCATTGTAAAAGACAATATCATTTATACACCTCCGGTTACTGATGGTTGTCTCGACGGTGTTATGCGGAAACAGGTTATTAATGCTGCTGTTAAAAATAATTTTGATGTCACAGAAAAGAGCCTCAGCGAATCTGACATTGAGGATGCCGATGAGTTATTTCTTACAAACACTATTCAGGGTATCAGGTGGATTGGTAAAATAGGCAATGTTAATTTTCAGAATGAAATGACTAAGCTTATTTTTAACCAGTTATTATTAAATATAAATCACTTAAAAACAGCCTGACAAAAGGAAATATAGTGGCTAAGAGCAACGATTTTGTAATCAGAATTGCAGACATCTCCGATATTGAAAATCTAAAATTATTTTTTACTCAAGCTTATGGTGTGCAAACAGTTTTTCAAAGTGAAAGATTCCTAAAATACTACTTTAATAATTTTGACAATAAGAAACCTCCTCTTAGTAATAATATTATTGCTTTGGACTCTGTTGGCAACATTATTTCTCATTATGGAGGAATTAAACAGGAATTTATATTAAAAGATAAGATTATATCAATCATATGGGGTGTAAATGCATATACCTTACCTGAATGGAGAGGGAAAGGTATTAATACTGAGATTGTGGAGCTGATGCAAAGGAATAATGAAGCAAATGCTGTTATAAGCATGCCATCTGATGCACCATACTTCTATGAAAAAATAGGATACAATATATTTCAAAAGGATAGGTTGGATCGTTTTGTTTATATAACTGACACAAAAGCCTATGATGTTGTCCAAATAATTGGACAGGATTATGAAAGAGCAAAATCACTTCTTCCTATTAAGAAAAAAAATATCGATTCCAATAATTCTCTAAATGTTATTGAAATAACTAAAAACAATTTCAACACCTTCAAATGGGATTTCGAAATTGATAGTATTTCAACGACAAACAGGAGCGAAGAATTTTTAAAGTGGCGTCTATTTGAAAACCCGTTTATAAACTACAGTGTATTGGGATATATAATCAAGAATCATGTAAAGGCATATATTGTTATAAGAGAAGAAATATTGGAACCAACTAATTTCAATGTAAAGCGCATCATTGACTTATTTGGAGAACCACAGGGAATCAAAACGCTGCTTAATTTTGTTATCCTTAATTCTGATAATAAAGCTCAACTTTATTTTGATTTTTATAAATATGGCAAGTTATATGAGGATGAACTTCTTTCTTCAGGTTTTATCAAATTAAAGAATGAAGATGTTGCCTTATTACCACAAGTCTCATCACCAATTGAAAACCGGCCAAATCACGAATTTGTAGTGGTTCAAAGCAAGATTCATAATTCATATATTCAAAATCTTTCAGCAGAAAATGTTTATTTTACAAGATTGGATAGTGATAGAGATAGAATAAACAGGTTGAGTCAGATTAAAGCCGAAATATGAATCAATCAAAGCAATCGTCTAAGGTCACAATAGTGATGTACCACTATGTGCGTGACATGACAAAATCAAAATACCCGGGAATAAAAGGCCTTGATTTACCATTATTTATTGAACAACTGGATTATATCCAGCAACATTATTATTTGATCTCAATGGAGCATCTGATTCATGCAATTGAAAATGATGAATTATTGCCGCCTAAATCAGCCTTGCTTACTTTTGATGATGCCTATGCAGATCATTTTTATAATGTTTTTCCTATTTTGTTAGAAAGGAAAATCCAGGGTTCTTTTTTCGCGCCCGCAAAAACAATACTGGAAAACAAAGTACTTGATGTAAATAAGATTCATTACATTCTTGCTTCTGTTAAGGAAACTCATGCTTTGATAAACAGGACATATGAAGAGCTTAACTATTATCGGGGGGGGGGGGGGG
>JADMIO012779240.1_pt1 | contig 15428 bp, 11 predicted proteins | sample 8958161 | NCBI WGS metagenome assembly JADMIO01 (sample SAMN16585339, study PRJNA669376) | soil metagenome | isolation source: Crop rotation soil | place: USA: Cullars Rotation, Alabama | collected 2011
TTTCCCTGTCGATGCGCGTCGCGTCACGATCGTCGTTCAATACGATGCTGCGATTCCGATAGAGCCCGATGTCAGTGAAGACGTTCGTCCGCTCGCGAAGCGCCAGCATCTCCCCGATGGAGCCGATGATGCTCGCGTTGATCCGAACCAGCTGTCCGGGATCTCTGTAGGGAAGGGGCGCGAGGAGGAGCGCGTTGACAAATGAGAAAATCGTCGTGTTCGCGCCGATCGCGAGTCCGAGCGTTACGATCGCAGTGATCGCGAACGATGGTGCGCGACGCAGCGAGCGAATGGCGAACTTGACGTCTTGGACAACGTCGCCGAGCCAGTCGGCGCGCTGTTGACGTCGTTCTCGCGATCCGTCGATGTGATACAGCTCCGCAACGACGCCCTCGACGTCGCCGAAGCGCTCGCGCGCGAGGGCGTCGGCGTCGGCGGGATCCGCTCCGGCGCGCAGGGCTTCTTGGCGACGATACTCGAGGTGGAGGCGGACTTCTTCATCGACGTCGGCGGCGGGGCGGCGTCGCACGAGATCGCGATAGCGGCGCCAGAGAGGGGTGTGGTCGCTCATGCGGACACCGGTTGGGCGTTGGACTTGAGGACCTTTCCGACCGCCGACGCATAGCGCCACCAATCGCGCGTTTCATCAGCGAGCTGCGCGCGGCCGGTCGCGGTGAGTTGGTAGAACTTCGCGCGGCGGTTGTTCTCGGATGTCCCCCAGGTGGCTTTGACCCAGCCTTTGTCCTCCATTCGATGAAGGGCAGGGTACATCGACCCTTCCTCGAGGCGGAGAACGTCGTCGGCGGTCTCTTGAATCCAGCGGGCGATGGAGAAGCCGTGCTGGGGTCCCCAGGACAGCGCCTTGAGGAGGAGGAGCTCGATCGCTCCGTGACGGAATTCGACGGTGGAGGCCATTGTACTCCCTAGACAATTCTAGGGGGAAAATGGTTGTTCCCCTAGAAATGTCAAGGGAAGAGGTCGCAGAGGTACCAGCAGATGAACCGCGCCACTGCGGAACTGCGGAACGGCGGGAACCGCATTTCTTGACGCAGAGGGCGCAGAGGAACTGCCGCAGAGACGCAGAGGACCGCGTAAAAGCAGTTAAAGAAACTTAAAAAAAATCACAAAAATCTCCGTGATCGAGGAGTCGATCGCGGCTGAAAAAACGCCGGCTGTGAAATCACGTAGTCCTCTGCGCCTCTGCGGCAGTTCCTCTGCGTCAAAGACTGGGGTTCCGATGTTCCGTAGTTCCGTAGTCCCCGAGCAACCACTTGATTGCCTAGTGATTGAGTCCTAACTTCCCTAGCACTAGACCGTCTAGTCATCACTCATGACATCCAAATCACCCACGCTGCTCCAAGGCACGCTCGATCTCATCGTGCTCCAGCTTCTCCAAGCCGAGCCGACGAATGGTTATGAGCTCGCGCAGCGCATTCAGACCATCTCGAGCGACGTGCTCAACGTCAACGCCGGATCACTCTACCCATCGCTCTACCGACTCGAGTCGAAAGGGCTCATCCGTGCCGAGTGGCAGGAGTCGAAAACCGGACGGCGCGTGAAGGTCTACTCCGTCACGGTCACCGGCCGACGACACCTCGCGAAACAGCGCGAAGAGTGGTCGCTTTTCTCCGGCGCGCTGTCGGCGATTCTCAAGGTGACATGATCGCGCTCGCGCGCGGGAGAGGTTCGCTCGATGCTTGATCGAATTCGCTATGCGCTTCGCGCGATCTTCAATCGATCCGCGCTCGAACGCGAGATGCAGGACGAGATGCAGCGGCACCTCGACGAGCGCACCGCGGCATTCGTCGCGTCGGGAATGAGCGTGCGAGACGCGCAGCTCGCCGCACGACGCGAGTTTGGAAACGTCGCGACGCATCAAGAGGCCGGACGCGACGCGCGGCCCGCGCTACTCATACACTCCATCATCGCGGACATTCGCTTCGCGCTTCGATACTTCAAGCGCAAGCCGCTTGCGTCCGCGACGATCGTGCTCGTGCTCGCGTTTGGCATCGGCGGACACGCATTCGAGATGTCGCTGATGGTCGGCATCCTGACGCGGCGCGCTCCCGGTATTCCGAGCGATGTCCCCATCGTTCGAATCCGCGGGATGCAACGCCCCAGCGATGCTCCGAAGTGGGCTGGCTCGAGGTTGTCGTACGTCGCAGTGCATGAGATCGAACAGCTCTCGGGTACCTTCGAATCCATCGGCGCGTCGGCAACGAGTGACGTCGTCACGAATGTCAGCAAGGACATCGAAGGCGAGGCGACGCTCGTCAATTTCGTGAACGACGCGTTCTTCCCAGTGCTCGGCCTTCATGTCGCCGGCGGACCAGGGTTGCCGAAAGGCGCGAGCGAGCCCGCGCTCTTCGCGGTCATCTCGTACGCGATGTGGGAGGACGCCTTCGATCGAGCGGACGTCGCGAATCGCGAGATCACTGTGAATGGTCTTGCCGTGCGCGTCGTCGGAGTCGCGCCGCCACGGTTTGGAGGTGTCGGCGGCTCGGAGCGACGTCGCATCATTTGGATGCCCGTCGCGTCCCGAGCATCCATTCTTCGCGACTTCCGAGCGTCACCGCTCGCGCTCTCCAGTCCAGACTCGTTGCTCTTCGAAACCGCCGGGCGACTCGTTCCGGGAGTGTCGACCGAGCGAGCGACAACGGCTGTCCACGATGTCGCGCGTCGAGTTGCGGCGCGCATGACGCCTCTGCCCTCCAAGCCGAGAGCAGTCGCAACGATCTACGATGCTGACGTCGTTCAGATGCGTGGCATCACGGAGATCGGGTCCGACATGCCACTCATCACGGCGGTCTGGGGCGTCATCTCGTTGCTCATTCTGCTGATCGCATGCGCGAATGTCAGCGCACTCGTCGTCAGCGCTGCCGTTGCGCGCCGGCAAGAGATTGCGGTCCGCCTCTCGCTCGGCGCATCGCGACGAAGGGTCATCCGGCAACTGGTAACCGAGAGCACGCTGCTTGCGCTCGCGGGCGGCGCGTTAGGTCTGACCATTTACTGGGCGGTGATTCGCTCGCTATCGGCGATTCCCGAAGTCGATTTCGTGAAGCCGAGTCTCGCGACCGTGGGCCTGACGATGCTCGTCGCGCTCGCGACGGGGATTCTCTTCGGGTTGACGCCGGCATTTCATGCGACGCGCGCCGGGGTGGGTGAGGTGCTCAAGAGCACGACGCAGGGGGCAACGCGTCGATCACGTCTTCAGGCGCGATTCGTCATCGCGCAGATCGCGTTGACGCAGCCATTGCTCATGGTCTTTGGATCGCTGGTCGGCGGCCAGTTGCTCGAGCGCCAGATCGTCTTGCCGAAGGGGATTGCTGAGCGTGTGCTGGTGCTGCGGTCGGATTGGCGATCGATTCAAGGGACGGATCAACAGAGAGCTGCGCAGCTCGAGCGTCTCGAGGGAGCATTGCGCGCGACGCCAAGCGTCGTTGGCGTCTTGCCGAACAATAATTTTCAGCTCACGACTCGCCTAGCGGCGCGCGATAGTGGTCTGTCGGCCGCTGCCGCTCGAACGATTCCGGCGAGTATTTACACCATTCGAGAAGGCTACTTCGCGCTACTTGGCGCGCCGCTCGTGCGCGGTAGTGACGCAGCGCTCTCAGACTCGAGCAACTCGATCATCATCAGCAGCACTCTTGCCCGCGAGCTGTGGGGAGAGACTGATCCGATTGGACGACGCTTCGCGCAGACGATTCCGGGGACCTCCACAAACGCGGAACAAAGTCGCGACTTTATCGTTGGCGGCGTCTACGATGCTCGCTACATCGCGAAAGGTACGAACAACGCGCGAGTGTTCCGGCCGAGGCGCGGATGGTTCAATGATGAAATTCTCATTCGGACGAGTGGGCCGGCGCTCGATTTGGCGAAATCGATTCGGCGGGTTGGGCGCGAGACGCTTCCAACGGCGCCGATCGATGCGTCGACGACACTAGCTCAGTTGGAGGCTGCGGACGGCAAGGAAATACGGAACATGTGGCTCATAGCCGTGGGATCGCTGAGTATCGTGCTGCTCCTCACGTCGATCGGTTTGTATGGCGTCGTGGCGCTTGCCGTCGAGCAGCGCCGGCGAGAGATCGGCGTCCGTCTGGCGCTCGGCGCGCGCGCGGGACAGGTCATTCGGATGTTCTGCACCGACGGCTTGAGGATCGGAATCGTGAGTCTGGCGATCGGATTGTCGCTGAGCTTCGCTGGGGTCGCTCTTTTACGCGCGAACACCGTGCAGCCCCCGGGTACGACCGAGCCGAGTCTATGGGCCGTTGCGGCTTTCATGGTGGTCCTTGTGTTGACTGTGGCCCTCGTCGCGACGTTCCTGCCTGCGAGGCGGGTGTCGAAGGTCGATCCGATGCTCGCGCTTCGGAGCGAGTAGGCCGCCCGCGCGCAAATGTTGCATTGCTCCGTCGGCGAAGTCGTAGAAGAGCTAGAAACGAGGCGTGAGGCCGTGTATGAATTCGGGACCACGCAGAACTTCGCCGTTCAAGGACACGGGGCGCACGGAGCGGTCATAGATGTCAGCACATTCACGAAATCGTCGGCCAGTTGTCGGGATCCCAACGCAGACCCTCCAAAGCCTCGGTGGAGTGTCAGCGGAGATTCCGCCCTCGTGGGTCATGAGCCAGCGATACGTGTTGACGTTGTCGGACGCCGGGGCGATTCCGCTCCTCATTCCGCTCGTGGACGACGAAACGTTGCGTGGCGCATATGAAACGCTCGATGCGGTTTTTCTCCCTGGCGGCGCGGACATCGATCCGGCGTCTTATGGGAGAGAGCCCCATGCGCTCTGTGACAAGACCGACCGGGATCGCGACCGTGTAGAGCTCGCGCTCGCCCGATGGGCGATGGCCGACGGCAAACCCGTGCTCGGCGTCTGTCGCGGGATGCAGCTCATCAACCTCGCGGCGGGCGGGTCGCTCTATCAGGACATCGCTGAGCAGATGGACGGGTCGATCAAGCACGACTACTTCCCGTTCAGCGGCCAGAATTTCACTCGCGACTATCTCGCCCACGACGTGACGGTGAGCGCCGGGACGCGCCTTGCAAAGATTTTTGGCGAGGGCAAGCTGCCGGTGAACAGCATGCATCATCAGGGCGTTCGAGACCTCGGGAAGGGTCTCGTGGTCTCCGCGACGGCGCCCGATGGCCTCGTCGAGGGCCTCGAGGGCGAAAACGGACGATACGTCGTCGGTGTGCAGTGGCATCCGGAGGCGCTGACGGAGCGCCAGGACGCCGCGCGCCGGTTGTTCGACGAGTTCGTGGAAACGGCTGCAGCCTGACGGAGAGCGGCGCAATCGTTTAGCAGGGCCCGCAACAAACCGATACTGAAGAGAGATGGGTGCGCACTTACTGTGTGCCCCGGGTGCTCCAACGTGTGCCGTGCGTGACCACGATCGAGCACGGACCGTCTCTCGTTCAGCAATGCGGCCTCTACCGGTCGTCCTTCCTCGAAGCAATGACTGCACAAACTCCCGCCGGCGCTTCAAGCCTCAACCTTCGCGTTCTGCTCGAGGAAGTCATCGAGCGCGGCGCCTCCGATCTGCATATCACCGCCGGCGAGCGACCGATGCTCCGTATCGACGGCGACATGACGCGGTCGAATATCGAAGTCGTGATGCAGCCAAAGGACACGCTGCAGCTTGCGTATTCGGTCCTCACGGAAAATCAGAAAAAGCGCTTCGAGACCGAGGACGAGCTCGATTTCTCTTTTGGTATTCAAAATCTCGCACGCTTCCGCGGTAACTGCTTCAAGCAGCGGGGCTGCGTGTCGATGGTCATTCGTCAGATTCCGTTCAACATCAAGACCTTCGACGAGCTGAAGCTCCCGAAGATCATCGCGGATCTCGCGGATCGGCCTCGCGGCCTCATTCTCGTGACGGGTCCGACCGGCTCTGGTAAGTCGACGACGCTCGCGGCGATGCTCGACAAGATCAACAAAGAGCTGAAGGGCCACATGATCACGATCGAAGATCCGATCGAGTTCATTCACAAGCACCAGAACTGTATCGTCAACCAGCGCGAAGTCGGTTCCGATACGAAGAGCTTCCAGGCCGCGCTGAAGTACGCGCTGCGTCAGGACCCCGACGTCGTGCTCATCGGCGAAATGCGAGATCTGGAAACGATTCAAGCCGGCCTCACCATCGCGGAAACCGGACACCTCGCATTCGCGACGCTTCATACGAACAGCGCGGCGGAAGCGATCAACCGTATCATCGACGTTTTCCCGAGTCACCAGCAGTCGCAAGTCCGCGCGCAGCTCGCGTTCTCGCTCGAGGGCATCGTCACGCAGACGCTATTGCCGAGGATCGGCGGCAAGGGTCGCGCGATGGCCGCGGAGATTCTCGTCGTGACGCCCGCCATTCGTGCGCTGATCCGCGACGACAAGATCCACCAGATCTACTCGATGATGCAGTCCGGCAAGAAGTACGGCATGCAGACGATGAACGACGCGCTCTATCAGCTCTATATGAGCAAGACGGTGTCGCTCGACGAAGTGCTTCGCGCGAGTCACGACCAAGCGGAGCTCACGCGCATGATCGGCATCTCGCCCGAAGGCGAGAACGGCAACGGCGCGAAGAATGGATCGGGAACGCCGGCGATGGCGAAGAGATAGGGGCCAGCGGTCGGAGGCCAGAGGTCAGGGAATCGGAGTGCCGTCCTTTCAGTGAGACGAGCATCCGAATTCTCCGCCCCCGACCTCCGATCTCTGGACCCAGAGCCCTAACAGACCACGAGTAACAGAGTCCTCATGCCTCAGTTCACATATACAGCCCGCGCCATCAACGGCGACCTCAAGTCCGCAACGATCGAGGCGCCGAGTCGCGACGAAGTGATGAAGCAGCTGCGCCAGCAGCGCCTCAACGTCGTGAAGATCGACGAGGGCACCGCCGTCAAGAAGAAGCGCGCGGGGCGCATCAAGATGCGCGACATCGTCATCTTCACGCGTCAGTTCTCGACGATGATCAACGCGGGTCTTCCGCTCGTGCAGGCGCTCGACATTCTCGCGACGCAGAGTGAGAACCCGGCGCTCAAGGACATCACGCGCCAGGTCGTGTTCGACGTCGAATCCGGAAACACGGTCGCCGACGCGCTTCGCAAGCAGCCGCGTGCATTCTCTGAGCTCTATGTGAACATGGTCGCCGCCGGTGAAGCGGGTGGTATTCTCGACACCATCCTCATGCGTCTCGCCGTGTTCATGGAGAAGAACGACGCGCTCATTCGGAAGGTGAAGGGCGCGATGATCTATCCGAGCGTCATCATGAGCGTCGCGGTCATCGCGATCACGGTGCTGCTCGTGTTCGTCATCCCGACCTTTGCCGACATGTTCGCCAGCGCGAACATCGCGCTGCCGTTGCCGACACGACTGGTCATCGCGTTGTCGGGCTTCTTGAAACACTTCTGGTGGATGATCATCGGCGCCGCCGGCGCGACGTTCTACGCGTTCAAGCAGTACTACGCGACGCCGGGCGGCAAACTGAACATCGACCGCACGATGCTGAAGCTGCCCGTACTCGGCGACGTCCTCCGTAAGTCGTCGGTCTCGCGCTTCACGCGTACGCTCGGCACGCTGATTTCGTCCGGTGTATCGATTCTCGATGGTCTCGAGATCACGGCAAAGACGGCGGGTAACCGCGTCGTGCAGGATGCGATCATGGAATCGCGCGCCTCGATCGCCGGCGGTGAAACGATCGCCGCCCCGTTAAAGAAGTCTCAAGTGTTCCCACCGATGGTCATCTCGATGATCGCGGTCGGCGAGCAAACGGGTGGTCTCGACGAAATGCTCGCGAAGATCGCCGACTTCTATGACGAGGAAGTCGACGCGGCCGTGTCCGGATTGCTCGCGCTCATGGAGCCGGTGATGATCGTGTTCCTCGGTATCGTCGTCGGCGGCATGGTCGTCGCGATGTACCTGCCGATCTTCGACATGGTGAACGCGGTTCAGTAGGCTGAAGAACAGTGGCAGTCGAATCTCTCACGGCGCCCCGGCGATTTGCCGGGGCGCACGTGCAAGCGGCCCTGGTTGGCGTCGCGGTGGCAGTGGTCATCGCGACGCTCTCGGTTTCGCGGCATTTGCTTCCGGGGGTATTCAACGACGACGGCGCTTACCTCGCGCTGGGTCGTGCCCTCGCGAACGGTGACGGCTATCGATCGACGTACCTCGCTGGCGCGCCGCTTCAGGTAAAATTCCCGCCGGGGTTTCCCGCGCTTCTCGCCGTGTTCTGGCGAGTCGGGCACACGCCTGGCGCGGTGCAGACCATAGCGACAGCGATCAACATTCTCGCCTGTGGAATCGCCGCGGCCCTGTTCTGGTGGATCGGACGCGAGCGTCTCCGATTGCCGGCAACGATCGTCGCGCTGTTTGTCGCGGCGCCATTCGTCCTCGAGTCGGCGATCCAGTATTTCACACTCGTCCTGTCCGAGCCACTCTTCATGCTCGCGATGGCGGTCGCGTTTGTTCTCGTCGACCGACGCGACCGTCGTACAACGACAAACGCCGTCACGCTCGGCGCCGTACTCGCGATCTCGGTCTTTCTGAGGACGCAGGGCATTGCGCTGGTGGGTGCCATCCTTCTCGCGCTGGCGCTCGATCGCGCGCGTCGGCGAGAGTTTGCGATCGTTGCTGCCGCGTCGATCGTCCCGCTAGCCGCGTGGCAAGCGTATCTCAGCGCCGCGTCCCGACACGGGTCGCTCGCGACGCAGGCGAGCGAGTCGAGCTATATGAGTTTCCTCGCGGGTGGCGGAACGCGCTTCGTTTCGCGCGAGGTCGCTGTGGTAACCGGTAACGCGCTCGACTATCTCCATTTGCTTGGTGGCTACGTCAGCAGTTCGGCGAGCGTCGGTCTTGCGCTCGCCGTTGTCCTGGCCCTGTTGGCAATCGTCGGGGCTGTTTTGCTCTTCCGAGTCAGCGCTGCACTCGGGCTGGCACTCATTGCCAACGGTGTGATGCTCCTCGCGTGGCCGGCATATCAGGACCGCTATCTGATTCCGATGCTCCCACTCGCGGGCCTCGCCGCCGGCTTCGCGTGTCATGTCGGTCTTCAGTGGCTCGCCCGCGGCGTGAACGCCTCGACACTCGCCAGATGGGAAAGCGTTGCGGCGGCGGCCGCACTCGCAATGATCTTGCTGCGTCAGCATGACGTTCGCCGCGAAGTCGACGTCGCTCGGGCGACGGGGAAGGCCCCGTCGGTCTCGACGCCGAGCTTCTGGCTTCAGGGCAACGCGTGGTTCGTCGATGCGACGGCTCGCTGGACGATCAAGTCGACGTCGAGGGCCGATAAGATCGCCGTGGTGAGCCCGGCGGGCCTTTGGCTCTACACCGATCGACAGACTGTGCCAATGGAGGTCGTCGAACCCCGTGGAGCGCCATCGGTGTTCGACGTCGCCGGTCGCTATCTCGCATCACAGATCGCGAATCAGAAGGTGACGATCGTCCTCGTGGAGAGCCCGTCAGGAATCACCGCCCGCGAGGTTGTCGCTCTTCGCTCAGCGTGTCCGGCGGCGCTCGAAAAGCTCGATGAATTTTCAGGCATCGCTGCGTGGCGCGCCAAGGCGGACGATCCGTGCATCGCCGCACTCGAAAAACGCCTGAGCCCGTCATCCTGATGCGAGCGTAGCGAGCGGAGGACCTGCTTTTCCGTTTTGAGTGACACAAAAGCAGGTCCTCCGGCGGCTTCGCCGCCATCAGGATGACGCGAGACTCGCGTGTCTCTCCGGTACAACCACCGCGAGATCTCGATGCTCGATTCGCTTCAGCGGGATGTGTCGTTCACAGGCCGTTCGCTCCGCCGAGCCCCGACGTTCACGATCACCGTCGCGCTGATCCTCGCGCTGGCGATCGGAATGTCGACCGCGATGTTCACCGTCTTCCGGTCGGTCCTCGTCACGAGGCTACCGGTCGTCGAGCAAGATCGCGTTGTCGAGCTCTCGGGGATTGCCGCCGGTGCGGCGACCGAAGTGCCGATCTTGCCGGCACAGCTGAAGCGCTTCATGAGCGAGTCGCACACCCTCACGAAAGCAGCCGGTCTCGCGCACTGGAGGTCCATCGAAGAGGCGCTGACCGATCGCGACCGGCGTCTGACGCTCAAAGAGGCAGTCGTCACCGACGAGTTTTTCGACGTACTCGGCGCGAGGCCGGCGGTGGGACGCTTCTTCCGAAAGGGCGAAGCCGCGCCCTGGGGCGCAAACGAGTCCGGCACGTCCATCCCGATCGTCCTCAGTCACTCGGCGTGGCAACGGGAGTTTGGCGGCGACTCTTCGGTGATCGGCAAGCCGCTGCGATCGCCGAAGATGAATTGGACGATGAACGTCATCGGCGTCGCACCGGCTGGTCTCGACTACCCGCGCGGCGCTGAATTCTGGATCGCCTCGGAGTACAGCGGCGTGGATGTCGTCGCTCGGCTTCAACCGAACGCGACGACCGAAACGGCGCGGCAAGAATTCAAGGCGTTTCTCCATAACGATCCGTTCTACGCGGGCAGAATCGGTGCACTCGACGCGCAGGTTCACACGCTCACTCAGATGGTCGTCGGCGACGCGAAGCCCGCGCTGCTTGCGCTCACCGCAGCAGTGGCCTTGCTCCTCATCCTCGCCTGTACGAACGTCGGGAATCTTCTCCTACTGAGATCCGCGGGCCGAGTACGCGAGATGGCGATCCGGCGCGCGATCGGTGCGTCGGCAGCTGACATTGTGCGTCAGCTCCTCACCGAGAGTCTTCTGCTTGCCGTGACGGGAGGTGTACTCGGCGTCGTGCTCGCTCGCGTATTGCTCGACGGTCTCGTTCGATTGGCGCCGAGCGGTTTGCCGCGCACAGATCTGATCGTGATGGCCGGGACGCCATTGCTCGTTGGCGCGGCCGTCACGGCGGCGACGGTGGTGTTATTCGGTATTGTTCCGTCATTCGCGGTGTTGCGGTTCGATCTGTCATCGCCGCTCCGGTCAGACTCGCGATCCGGAACCGAAGGCAGACGGCTGCGGAAAGTGCGGCAACTGCTCGTCGCGTCGCAGATCGCGTTAGCGGTCGTCGTGTTGGCTGGTGCCGGGCTCCTCGTCCGAAGCCTCGCGCGACTGACGGCACTCGACATGGGATACGCCACTGAGCATTTGACAATGCTCAACTTCTCATTGCCGTGGCGACAGATGTCAGATGACTGCCGCCCAAAGACTCTGAGCACGGCGGCGGATACCGCCGCGTGGAACCATTGCGCGGAACAGATCAACTTCGCCGGGCACGAGCGCGTCATGGCGAGTCTGCGGGCGATCCCCGGTGTCGAGCATGTGTCGCCAGAGGCGGTCCCGCCGTTTCTCGGCTCGAATGTCTGGATGGGGCGGTGGGCGGCGCAGGAACAATCGGACGCCGAGTCGCGGGCGAATCCGTGGGTTGGGTTCGATGCGGTCGGCCCGGACTATTTCAAGGCAATCGGAGTTCCGATCATTGCGGGCCGAGCCTTCACCGATGCTGATAACGAGAACTCGCCTTTCGTCGCGGTCATCACAGAAGGCGTCGCGAAACATCTATGGCCGAACCAGTCAGCCATTGGGAAGCGATTGCGCCCGGGCGAAAGTCATAACGTCGATTCGATGATCACCGTCGTCGGTGTCGTGCGCGACTTTCACTATCGACTGCATCGTGTCAGCACACCGACGATCTTCAGACCATACCGGCAGGAACTGGCGCAGGGTTATCTCGTGATCCGGACGCGCGGTTCGGCGATCGCGACCGAGACTCTACGCAAGGCCGTCGAGGATGCGGGCGGAGGCGCGGTCTTCATTCGTGCGCAGGCGATGGACGATCTCATCGCACCGCAACTCTCGACGCCACGCTTCGACGCGATGTTGCTTTCGATCTTCGCGCTCGCGGCGCTCGTCCTCGCGGCGGTTGGACTCTATGGAATCATGGCGTCGGCGGTCAATCAGCAAACGCGTGAGCTTGGAATTCGAATGGCGCTCGGCGCGACAGTTGGCGGCGTGCGAAACATGGTGATGCGTCAAGCATTGACCGTCGCGATTGCGGGAACGCTGGTCGGACTCGTCGGCGCCATCGGCGGCGCGCGTCTCTTGACGTCGATGTTGTTCGAGATCGCGCCGTTCGATCCGGCGACGTTGGGGGGAGTCTCGGTGCTTCTATTAATGATTGCGAGCCTCGCCGCTTACATCCCGGCGAGACGCGCAACGAAGATCGATCCGGCGAGGGCGTTGCGGTCGGAGTGAACGATTTGTCATCCTGATGCGAGCGTCAGCGAGCGGAGGACCTGCTTGTCCGTAGTAAAGGCGTGACATAAAAGCAGGTCCTCCGGCGGGCTAAAGCCGCCATCAGGATGACGGGAGGGCAGGTCCTCCGCTCGCTTCGCTCGCATCAGGATGACGGAACGTTGGCGACCTTGATCACCGTCTCCCACGTGCGCGTCGTTTGGTCCTTTCCGAAGCTCTTCTCGATGAGCTTCATGAAGACCGGACCATTCGCCGTTCGCGTGTAAGCGCTAAAGGCTTCACCACCCACGACGACGAGAACGCGGGCGCCGTCCTCCTCGAGCGGCAGTTTCACTTTCGACTCGCCGGCGGAGCGCAGAAAGGTCACGACGCGCTTCGCGTCGGGGGCGATCTTGAACGCTCGATACGGGTCGGACTCGAGAAGCTCGCGAAGTACGTTCACGGGCCGCACCATCGTCATGAATGTCCGCCCGAGTTCCTCCTGCATTGCCGCCTCGGCTTTCCGTTCGAGCGACGCCGGCTTCGCGTTCGGTGCAGTAAAGACGACGTTGCCGCTGCCAAGGATGGTCTTGACGTCGCTGAAGCCAGCACGTTCGAAGGCGCGCTTGAGGTCGGGCATCTTCGCGTTCATCGGCATCACGCCTCTGAGAAATGCGGCGTAGCGCGGCATAGGCGATCAATCTAGCGGCCGCCGACGCGCTACCCCAATCCGCGATCCAACCCTTTTGCCCTTTCGACGGTCTAAAGGAGAGCGCTCGACCTCGAGGACTCTCATGCCGTCGTTGATGACCCGCATCCGCTCAGGGCTCGGTTACGTCGCATCGCTGTACCGGACCGCAGAACGGGACGCCCGACTGAACGAGGAGATCGATTTTCACCTCGACATGGCCGCCGAACGGCAGAAGAACTCTGGCGTATCGGAGAGCAAGGCGGCTCGGGTGGCGGCGGTGCGTTTCGGCGGACGTCAGCAGTGGCGCGAAGCGTCGCGAGACGAGTTTCGCAGTCGACTTCTCGCGGACATCGGCCAAGACCTTCGATACGCGGTGCGCGCCGCCAAGTCCGCCCCCGCCTTCACGATAGCCTCCGTTCTCACCTTGGCGCTCGGTATCGGTGCGAACACCGCGATCTTCAGCGCGGTCGACGGCGTCATGCTCAAGGCGCTCCCGTTCTCGCACGAGGATCGTCTCGTCCGTCTGTACGAGAGCGACCGAAAGAAAGGGATCGATCGGGAGGGGGTCGCGCCCGGAAACTTCAATGATTGGCATGCGCGGACGAGCGCCTTTTCCGCGATCGCGACCGCGGAGCCGTTCGGATTCAGTCTCAAGGGCTCAGAAGGCACGGAGGAGATTCGCAATTGGAACGTGACGCGCGACTTCTTCGCCGTGCTCGACGCGAAGCCCATTCTCGGACGACTCTTTCAGCCCGCCGACTTCGTGCCAGGGCCGCCGCAAGCCATCGTGCTGACGTATGCGTCGTGGCAGAAACGATTCGGCGCGGATCCCGCCGTAGTCGGCAGACGGCTGACGATCAACGGCGCGCAAACGACGATCGTCGGCGTTCTACCGCGCGAATTCAGCTTCCTCGAGACCCGGATGCAGCAGGAGTTCTTCGCGCCGAAGGTCCTCGACTCGATGGAAGTCTCGCTCCGAACGTCTGGGTGGTACAACGCGGTCGCCCGTCTCAAACCGGGTGTGACCATCAGCGGCGCCAGCGCTGATCTCAGCCGCGTCGCCGCCCAGCTTGCACGCGAGCATCCGCGGTCGAACACGGATCGAGGGATCACGGTGATTCCTCTTCGAGACGGGATCATCAGTGACTCGTCGCGAGCGCTCGGCCTGTCGTTGGCCGCCGTTGGACTCGTACTGCTCATCGCGTGTGGCAACGTCGCGAATCTCACGCTCGCGCGCATGAATCGTCGGAGCCGAGAGTTCGCGCTCCGCGCGGCGCTTGGGGCGAGTAAGTGGCGAGTCGCGCGGCAGGTTCTGACTGAAAGCCTTCTCATCGCAACACTCGGCGGGGCAACCGGAGTGGCGTTCGCCCATTGGGGTGTCTCGATCATACGTGCGGCGAGCCCCGCGTCGATGCCGCGCGTCGAGGAGATCGCAGTTGATGGGCGCACGTTCGTGTTTGCGTTGCTCACGGTCATCGTGACCGCGCTGCTCTTCGGAGTCGCACCAGCGCTCCGTGCCGCGGAACTCGACGCGGGCGACGAACTGAAGGCGGGCGCTCGATCAGTGGGCAACAAGCGTCAGGCGCGCATTCGCGGCGCTCTCGTCACTGGGCGTTGCCTGGCGTCGTCGCTGCGGGCGCGACGTCATCGCCGCCGCTCGCGGGATCGGTCGGCATCGACGAGAGTGCGGTCGCCATCGAGGGGCATCCGCAGCCGCCCGGGCAAGCGCCTCAGGTCCACGTCACATCGACCACTCCTGGCGCCATCGACGCACTTCGCATGTCCGTCATTCGCGGACGCTCATTCAAGAACGAAGATGATTCGTCGAGTGTGCCGGTCGTGCTCATCAATCAAACGATGGCGCGAATGTACTGGCCGGGGGAGAATCCAATCGGTCGACGCCTGCGGATCGGGTTCTACAGCGCGCCGGTCACGAGGGAGGTCGTCGGAATTGTGCGCGATACGAAGCAGAGCGCGCTGGAGTCGCCATCTGAGCCGACGGTGTATTTGCCGCACGCTCAAGCGCCAACGGGTTCGATCTGGTTAGTGATCCGCACGGCAATGGAGCCGTCAGCGCTGACGCGAGACGTCAAGCGAATCGTCGGTGAGCTCGCACCGAGCGTCCCGATCGCTGCGACGCCCGCACTCGACGAGATCGAAGCGGAATCGCTCAAGCCACGACGATTTACGCTGTTGCTATTCGTATCATTCGCCGCGGCCGCACTGCTGCTGGCGATGGTAGGCGTGTACGGCGTGCTGAGTCAGGCGACGGCCGAGCGTGCGCGGGAGTTCGGTGTTCGAATTGCGTTGGGAGCGCGTCAGCGTGACATCATCGGTCTCGTGATGCGACAAGGCTTCGTATCGGCAGCGATTGGTATCGTCGTCGGTCTCGTCGGTGCTGTTGGGGTGACGCGGCTCCTCCGCGAGATGCTCTTCTCGGTGACGCCGTTCGACTTTGTCGCATTTGCTGCGGCGAGCGGTGTCATGCTGCTCACGGCGCTTGCGGCGTCTTACGTCCCGGCTCGTCATGCGACGCGCGCGGGGAAAG
>JADMIO010991070.1_pt1 | contig 15427 bp, 21 predicted proteins | sample 8958161 | NCBI WGS metagenome assembly JADMIO01 (sample SAMN16585339, study PRJNA669376) | soil metagenome | isolation source: Crop rotation soil | place: USA: Cullars Rotation, Alabama | collected 2011
GCACCGCTGCCCGGAATGTGAGGCTCCGTTCTCGTCGACGTTCGCCGTCGACTGCGAGGAGTGCGGTGCGCGCCTCCGCGAGCCGGAGCTCCTCGGCATGAGGATCAGGCGGGAGGCGCGACGCTGATGGGGCCGTTCGACTACGACCGGTACCTCGTCGATCAGCTCATCCGCCCGATCGCGAACCTCTACCGGGTGACGCCGCTCGCGGCCGGCGAGACGCCCGCGGGGTCGCCGGTCGCCTACGTCCGGCAGAGGAAGCTCGCGATCAAGGAGCACATCCGCTTCTTCGCCGACGAGAACGAGACGCAGGAGCTCTTCCACATCCAGGCGCAGACCTGGCTCGACACCGGCGGATCGCGCTACGACGTCGTGGACGCCCAGGACGGCAAGATCGGGCTCCTGCATCACATCTTCGGCAAGTCGCTCCTGCGCACCACGTGGAACGTGCTCGATCCGAACGGCGAGGAGATCGCCACGGCGCGCGAGCGTTCACAGGCGATGGCGATCCTCCGCCGCGGCATCGACTTCGTGCCCGACGTCGGCGGCCTGATCCCCATCCCATACAACTTCGACATCCTGAGCGGCGAGCAGGTGATCGGGAAGATGGACCGGAAGTTCCAGCTGCGCGACCGCTACGTGCTCGACCTCTCCGGCGATCCCGACCGGAAGCTCGACCGGCGGCTCGCGATCGCGCTCGCGATCGGGCTCGACACGCTGCAGAACCGCTGAGGCGACGCCGTCAGCAGCCCGCGTGGCTCGTCGTCAGGAACAGGTACTGCGCGGTCTGGAGCCAGCCGGCGAAGGCGAAGTCGTCGTACGACCGAAAGGGCTCGCCGTTCAGTGTCCCGCTTGCGAACCCGAGGCGGAGCTTCTGGTGCGCGTTCGTGTTCGCCGTGAGGCAGCGGTCGTTGACGTGGCGTAGCGCGTCGGCACCTGCGAGGAACGGTCCATCGTTGCCGTCGACTTCACGTCTGGACGTCGGTGTCCAGGTGACGTGAAGTTCTGCCGTCGTCCCGTCGCTCATGGGCACGGCTGCGTCGAGCGAGGCGAAGTCGAGGTGCCGCTCGTCGAACGTCGTCGTCAGGGCTGCGATCGAGCCGGTTGCGTAGTCGATCGGGCCGAGCGGCGGCACGTCCGGGTCGTCGCTCGTGAACTCGAGCGTGTACTGCTCGACGACGACGTGCCAGGTGTCGGGTTCGAGCGGCCCCCCGTCCGTCGCGCCTTCCTCGTGATACAGCTGGACGTGCGTCTCGCGGCAGGTCGTCCCCGCCGGCGAGAAGAACCCGGCACACCCGAAGAACGCCTCGGCGAAAGCGTCCACCCGGATCCGCTCGTGCGTCGTCTGGTCCGCCTGCGCGGTCGCGGCGAGCACCAGCGCGGCCACGACGGCGCCGAGCGCGGTGAGCCTCACAGCAGGCCGAGGCTCGGCTTGATCGCCGAGAAGCGGATCACCGTGACGGTGTCGTCCTCGACGACGTCCCGGTTGTAGAGCTGGCCCAGGAAGCGGCAGAGCTCGTCCGTGTGGCGGATCTCCGGATTGTCGTGCTCGATCTCGTTCGGCGACAGCTCGGCGATCGTCTTCACCTCGACCTTGTCGATCACCGCGTCGAAGATGTGCTGCCGCGGGCTGAAGCGGGCGCCGGCGAGGACCGAGACGATCATCCCCTTCTGGTACTTCCGCGACTTGTCGCCGAGGCGGATCGTCGCCGTCTTCCGGTGTGCCTTGAGTTGCGCCTCGACGATCGGCGAGTAGAAGTTCAGCGCGAAAGCGGGCACGGCGCGTCGATCATAGGCGCTCGAGCGCCTTTTGGGCCATGTCCCGCTCGCCGCGGTAGGCGAGCAGGCTCGGCGCCTCGGCGAGCGGCAGCCAGGTCACCTCGGCTACCTCGTGGCGATGCTCGGGCGGGATGTCGCCGAGCCGGCCGCCCTCGTAGCGGACGAGGAAGAAGGAGACGACCTTGAACACGCGCTCGCCTTCCCAGTTGAACCAGTAGCGGACGTCGCCCAGCTTCCCGAGCGAGCGGCCGCGGGCGCCCGTCTCCTCCGCAACCTCGCGGAGTGCCGTCTCCTCGCCCCGCTCGCCCTCGTCGATCCGCCCCTTCGGCAGGGCCCAGGTGCCGGGCTTCTTCCCGGCCGGCCGGATCGCGGCCATCATCCAGCGCCCGCGAAGCCGCCGCACGAGGACCCCACCCGCCGAGAACTCGCGCCTCAAGATTTAAGCCCGTTACACTGAGATTGTTGCGGAGTTGGCACTCGAGTCGGTAGAGTGCCAGCCGCACGCACAATCGTGTCACAAGTGGAGGTCAACAGATGAATTTGCAGCCGCTTGGCGACCGCCTGATCGTGGAGGTCCTCGACGAGGAGGAGACCACGGTCAGCGGCATCGTCCTGCCGGACACGGCGAAGGAGAAGCCGCAGCGCGGCCGGGTCCTCGCCGTCGGCCCGGGCGCCCGTGACGAGGATGGCAATCACATCGCCATGGATCTCGAAGAGGGCGACGAGGTCATCTTCAGCAAGTACGGCGGCACCGAGATCAAGGTCGGTGTCGACGAGGTCCTGATCCTTCGGGAGTCCGACGTCCTCGCGAAGGTCGTCGGCGACCGCGCGGCGGTCTAGGAAGACAAGGAGAGATAGAGAGAGATGGCTCACAAGGAGCTCAAGTTCAACGAGGATGCGCGGCGCTCGCTCCAGCGCGGTGTCGACATCCTGGCCGACGCCGTCAAGGTGACGCTCGGCCCGAAGGGTCGGTACGTCGTGCTCGACAAGAAGTTCGGCGCGCCGACGATCACGAACGACGGCGTCACGATCGCTCGCGAGATCGAGGTCGAGGACGTCTTCGAGAACCAGGGCGCACAGCTCGTGCGCGAGGTCGCGACGGCGACGAACGACGTCGCCGGCGACGGCACCACGACGGCGACGGTGCTCGCGCAGGCGATCGTCCGCGAGGGCATGAAGAACGTGTCGGCCGGTGCGAACCCGATGGCGCTCAAGCGCGGCATCGAGAACGCGGTCGACACCGTCGTCGAGAACCTCAAGTCCCAGTCGACCGAGATCTCGGGCAAGGAGGACATCGCGCGCGTCGCGACCGTCTCCTCGCGCTCGTCGGAGATCGGCGAGGTCCTGTCCGAGGCGATCGAGAAGGTCGGCAAGGACGGCGTCGTGAACGTCGAGGAGGGCCAGACCTTCGGCCTCGAGCTCGAGTTCACGGAGGGCATGCAGTTCGACAAGGGCTACCTGTCGCCCTACATGATCACGGATGCGGAGCGCATGGAGGCCGTGCTCGACGACCCGTACATCCTGGTCGCGAACCAGAAGATCGGGGCCGTCAAGGACCTCCTGCCGGTGCTCGAGCAGGTCATCCAGGCCGGCCGCCCGCTGCTCATCGTCGCCGAGGACGTCGAGGGCGAGTCGCTCGCCACGATCGTCGTCAACAAGCTGCGCGGCACGTTCCAGGCCGTCGCGGTCAAGGCGCCCGGCTTCGGCGATCGCCGCAAGCGCATGCTCGAGGACATCGCGATCCTCTCGGGCGGCGAGGTGATCACCGAGGAGATGGGTCTCAAGCTCGAGAACACGAAGCTCTCGCAGCTCGGCCGCGCCCGCAAGGTCGTCGTCGACAAGGACTCGACCACGATCATCGACGGGGCCGGGGAGGGCGAGGCGATCAAGGCCCGCATCAAGCAGCTGAAGTCCGAGATCGAGAACACCGACTCCGACTTCGACCGCGAGAAGCTCCAGGAGCGCCTCGCGAAGCTGTCCGGCGGCGTCGCCGTGGTCAAGGTCGGCGCAGCCACCGAGACCGAGATGAAGGAGACCAAGCACCGCGTCGAGGACGCGCTGCAGGCCGCGCGTGCCGCCCTCGAGGAGGGCGTCGTGCCGGGCGGCGGCGTCGCCCTGCTGAACGCGGCCGACACGGTCAAGGACGGCCTGCTCGAGAAGCTCGAGGGTGACGAGCGCACCGGTGCGCAGATCATCATCAAGTCGCTCGAGGAGCCGCTCCGCCAGCTCGCGACGAATGCCGGCCTCGAGGGCTCGGTCGTCGTGCAGCAGGTGCGGTCGGCGAAGCCGGGCCAGGGCCTGAACGTCGACAGCGGCGAGGTGACCGACCTCGTGAAGGCCGGCATCACCGACCCGACGATGGTCACCCGCTCGGCGCTGCAGAACGCCGCGTCGATCGCGAAGAACATCCTCACCACCGAGGCGATCGTCGCCGAGGCTCCCGAGAAGAATCCTGTGGGCGCCGGCGCCGGGATGCCCGACATGGGCGGGATGATGTAGGTAGGCAATTCCGCTTCGCGGAATCGCTAGCAACAAGCGAAACGGGCGGCCAAGTGGCCGCCCGTTTCGCGTTCTGAAGCGAGAAGACCCGCCGGGGAAGCGGGTCTTCACGGGGATGGGGGAGGGTTGTACGTGTGGTGTCGGCGGCTCGATCGAGCGGCTCATCCCTCGATCGAGTGAACTAGAACCCGTACCGCTCCTCTTTCCAGGGATCGGCGTCGTTGTGGTAGCCGTAGCGCTCCCAGAAGCCCGGCTTGTCGATCGAGCTGAGCTCGATCCCGCGCAGCCACTTGGCGCTCTTCCAGAAGTACTTGCCGGGGACGACGAGCCGGAGCGGGTAGCCGTGATCGGGCTCGAGCACGGCGCCGTCACCGTGCGTCGCGAGCAGCGCGTTCTCCTGCTCGAGGAACGAGAGCGGGATGTTCGCGGTGAAGCCGGCCTCGGCGTGCGCGATCGCGAACCGCGCGGTGGGCTTCGGCTTCGCCAGCTTCGCCAGCTCGCGCCAGTGGACGCCCTCGAAGCGCGTGTCGAACTTCGACCAGCGCGTGACGCAGTGGATGTCCTGGACGTTCGACGTGCGCGGCAACCGGTTGAACTCCTCCCACGAGAGCTCCAGCTCGTTCTCGACCTCGCCGAAGACACGTAGCGTCCAGGTCGACAGGTCGCGATACCGCGCGACCGAGCCGGCATGGAGCACCGGCCACTTCTCCGTCAGGTGCTGCCCCGGCGGCAGGCGCGCAGGGTCGTAGCCCGCTTCGCGCATCTTCTGCTCCGCCTTCGACCTGAACATGCTGTCTAGTCTAGGGAGGCATGCCCACCGTTACGCCCGCCGCAGCGCGCAGGCCACGCGCGTACGTGCGCGTGCAGGGGCCCGACGCGGTCGACTACGTGAACCGGATGCTCTCGAACGACGTCCCCGACGAGGGGTCGGCCGACGCGCTGCTCCTCACCCCGAAGGCGCGTGTCATCGCGCCCGTGCTCGTCTGGCGCCGCGGCGCCGACGACGTGCTGCTGCTGACCGAGCCGGAGCTCGGCGACGCGCTCCGCGCGCACCTCCTCCGCATGCGTTTCGCCGCGAAATGCGAGATCGAGCAGGAGGACCACACCTCGACGATCGTGCTCGGCAGCGGCGACGGGATCCCGAACCGGGACTACGGCGTGCCGGCCGTGGAGGTGCTCGACTCCGACCTCGACGGCGACGCGGACCTCGAGCGCCTGCGGATCGAGGCTGCGACGCCGCGTTTCGGCCGCGAGCTCGACGATCGCGTCCTGCCCGCAGAGGCGGGGCTCGAGGAACGGGCGATCTCGTTCACGAAGGGCTGCTATCCCGGGCAGGAGCCGATCGCACGACAGCACTTCCGCGGCAAGGTGAACAGACGGCTCCGGGTGCTCGAGGTCGAGGGGGCCCCGGCGCCCGAGACGCCGGTCGTGCACGGCGGCAAGGAGGTCGGGCGGGTGACGAGCGCCGTCGACGGCCTGGCGCTCGCCTACGTCCGTGTCGAGGTGCCGGACGACGCGGAGCTCGACGTGGCCGGCGCGCGGGCGCGGCTACACTGGCCGACCGAGCGCCCGTAGCTCAGGGGATAGAGCGCTGCCCTGCGGAGGCAGAGGTCGCACGTTCGAATCGTGCCGGGCGCATCGTGCAGCTCTACGAGTACCGCGTCGTCTCGCTGAACGACGGTCAGTACACGACCTCGTTGAACGACTACGCCCGCGACGGCTGGGAGCTCCTGACGGTCGTCCCGGACACCCAGGTCGTCCCCGAGAAGCGCGAGGGCGGCGGGCTGCCGATGCCCGCGCTCGGGGGCAAGCTCGGTGCGGCCGCCTCGAAGCTGAAGGATCTCGAAGGATCGAACGACCCCGCACCGGGCACGATCGTGACCACGCTCATCTGGGTCCTGCGCCGCCCGTTCGACGGCGACGACTTCGACCTGGGTTAGCGGAACGTTCTCAGCGGAGAGAACGTCGGGGATGGCAGACATCCCCGACGGGATCATCCTCAAGCGCCACCGCGACCTGGAAGGCCTCCCCGAGACCTGGCCGCGGCGGATCGTCCTCGGCCTGATCGTGGTGGCCGCCCTGCTCGCGCTCCTCAACGTCTTCGGCCAGAGGCCGTTCACCACGACCGCCCGCGCCGACGCCGCCAGCCTCCACCTCTACGCGCCGAACCATCTACGAGGTGGGCTCCTCTTCTCGGCGCGGTTCCACATCACCGCGAACCGCGAACTGAAGGACGCGATCCTCGTGCTCGACCCGGGATGGGCGGAGAGCATGGCGATCAACACGATCGAGCCGAGCCCCCTCGGCGAGGCGTCCCGTGACGGGAAGCTCAGCTTCGACCTCGGGCACGTGCCGGCCGGGCAGTCGCACGTCCTCTACATGCAGTTCCAGGCAAACGCGACCAACGTCGCCTGGCGCCGCGCCGCCGGCGTGACGTTGTACGACGGCACGACGCGCCTCGTCCACATCGACCGCAAGCTCACGATCTTCCCGTAGATGGACATCGTCCTCCGCGCAGTCGCCGTCTTCTTCTTCCTGTTCATCCTCGTGCGCGTGATCGGGCGGCGCGAGCTGTCGTCGCTGCAGCCGTTCGACCTCATCCTCCTGATCATCCTCGGCGACGCAGTCCAGCAGGGACTCACGCAGGACGACTATTCGCTGACCGGTGCGTTTCTCGCGATCGGGACGATCGCCGTGCTGCAGGTCTTCGTCTCGTGGATCGGCTACCGGTTCCCGCGCACACGCCCGGTGCTGGAGGGAACGCCGATCGTCGTCGTGCAGGACGGTGACGTGATCGAGCGCAACCTGAGCCGCGAGCGCCTGAGCGTCGACGAGGTCCGCGAGGCGGCGCGCCTCCAGGGGATCGCTCACCTGAGCGAGGTGAAGTGGGCCGTGCTCGAGACGAGCGGCCAGATCACCTTCATCAAGAACGGCGGCTAGAGCGTCGTCTTCGCCTCGTTGACGAGGCTCTCGCCGAGCGCGTGGAGCACGTCGGGGCGGTCGAGGAGCCGCTTGATCTGCTCCGCGGTCAGGCGGTTCGTCACGTAGTGATCCTCGATGACCTCGCTCAGGGGGCGGCCGCGGGCATGCTCGCGGATCACGTACTGCGCGACCCGCTCCTCGGACTGTGTCCGGGAGGAGAGGAACGAGAACGCGCCCTTGATCGCATCGACGAGGCCCAAGGTGGAGGGATTGTATAGTCGCGGCGTGAAGGCTCCCGCGAGGGACGGCCGCTTTGCCGAGCGCGTCGTGGAAGGTCTCGACGACGGTGGGAGCCCCGAGCGCGTCGTGATCTGGATCGAGCGGCGCGCGGGTGCGCTGTGGGCGGTCGGACGGCAGGTGAACCCGCAGCACCGCCAGTCGGACGAGCCTCGGGTCGACGACTACGTCTGGGAGGGCTACGAGCTCGACGACTGCCTCGCCGCCGCGAACGACGCGCTCGAGGACGATGCGGTGGTGTCGGAGGTGGACGGTGCCGACGCCAAGGTCAGGCCGTTCCGCCGGGACGAGTTGCTCGCTCCGTTGGAGAAGTTCTTCTTCGGCCGCTGAACGCGTTCAGCGAGCAGGCCACTCGAGGTTCGCGTCGGGGATCGGGTCGCCGTGCGGGTCGTGCGTCGGGAACCCGAGCGCGCGGTCGATGCGGGCCTCCAGCTCCTCGGAGATCACGTGCTCCAGCCGGTCGGCCTCGTCGTGGACGTCGTCGACGTGCACGCCGAGCGTCTCCGCGAGATAGAGCTCCAGCAGGCGGTGGTGCCGGATCACCTCGAGCGCCACCTGCTCGCCGGCGCCGGTGAGATGCGCGCCCCGGTAGGGCTCGTGCGTCAGCAGATCGAGCGCGGCAAGCTTCTTCACCATCGCCGAGGCAGAGGCGGGCGAGACGTGCAGGTCCTTCGCGAGCGCACCGATCGTCACGCGGCCGTTCGCCTCCTGCAGCTTGTACACCGCCTTCAGATAATCCTGGATCGACTCGCTGAGCACTGGGCGCAGGGTAACCTCGCCGCCGATGCCCGTCCGAGTCGGTCACTCTGCGGACCCAGACGACGCCTTCATGGTCTGGGCGCTCGAGGCGGGCGCCGTCGACCTCCGCGGGCTCGAGCTCGAGCCGGTCGTCTCCGACATCCAGACGCTCAACGAATGGGCCCTCGAGGGGCGGCTCGAGGTGACTGCCCTCTCCGCCGGCGCCTATCCGGCCGTTGCCGACCGCTACCTCCTGCTGCCGCACGGCGCCTCTTTCGGCGAGGGCTACGGCCCGGTCGTCGTAGCGCGAGGGGATATCGACCTCGGTGCGGTCGAGATCGTCACCCCCGGCCCGCTGACGACGGCCAAGCGCGTCCTGCACCTCGCGCTCGGCGAGGAGATCCGCACCCGCGACATGCCGTTCGACGCGGTGCTCGACGAGGTCGTGTCCGGGCGGGCGGAGGCGGGGCTCCTGATCCACGAGGGGCAGCTGACCTACGCGGACGCAGGCCTGACCAAGGTGCTCGACCTCGGGACGTGGTGGGACGAGCACGTCGGGCTGCCGCTCCCGCTCGGCCTCGTCGGCGTGCGGGGGGACGTGGATCGCGCGGGCGACGTCTCCGCCGTCCTGCGCGAGGCGATCGACGCCGGCCTCGCGAACCGCGAGCAGGCTCTCGCATACGCGATGCAGTTCGGCCGCGGCATCGACGAGGCGACGGCCGACCGGTTCGTCTCGATGTACGTCAACGACCTCACGCTCGACATGGGCGAGCGCGGCCGCGCGGCGGTCGCGCACCTGCTCGGGAGGGAGCCGGTATTCGTGCAGTGATCCTGAGCGCGGTGCGGACGCCCGTCGGCCGTTACGGCGGCGGTCTCGCCGGCGTGCGCCCGGACGACCTCGCGGGCCTCGCGATCGCGGCGGCGGTCGAGCGCGCCGGCGTCCCTCCGGACGAGATCGAGGACGCCTACATCGGCTGCGCGAACCAGGCGGGCGAGGACAACCGCAACGTCGCGCGTATGGCGGTCCTGCTGGCGGGCCTGCCCGACTCGGTCGCCGGCGTGACGGTGAACCGGCTCTGCGCGTCCGGGCTCGCCGCGATCGTCGGCGCGTGCCACGCGGTGATCGCCGGCGACGGCGACCTGTTCGTGGCCGGCGGCGTCGAGTCGATGTCGCGTGCCCCGTTCGCGACGCCGAAGCCGGACGCCGCGTTCCCGCGCGGCGATCGGGTGCTGTACGACACGACCCTCGGCTGGCGCTTCCCGAACCCGCGGCTCGAGGCGATGTTCCCGCTCGAGTCGATGGGCGAGACCGGCGAGAACGTCGCCGAGCGCTGGCAGGTCGCGCGCGAGGAGCAGGACGCGTTCGCGCTCCGCTCGCAGGAACGTTGGGCGACCGCGAGCGAGGCGGGGCGGTTCGACGACGAGCTCGTCCCGGCCGGCGAGCTGGAGCGCGACGAGCATCCGCGCCCGGGGACGACGCTCGAGAAGCTCGCCTCGCTGAAGCCGGCGTTCCGCTCCGGCGGCACGGTCACCGCCGGCAACTCGTCGGGACTGAACGACGGCGCCGCCGCCGTGGTCGTTGCCTCCGAGGCGAAGGCGCGCGCGCTCGGCGCCCGGCCGCTCGGCACGTTCGTCGCGTCGGCCGTCGCCGGCGTCGATCCGCGGGTGATGGGGATCGGCCCGGTCCCGGCCGTGCGCAAGCTGCTCGACCGCACCGGCGTCGCGATCGAGGACGTGGACCTCGTCGAGCTCAACGAGGCGTTCGCCTCGCAGTCCGTCGCCGTCGCGCGGGAGCTCGGGATCGACGAAGCGCGGCTGAACGTGAGCGGCGGCGCGATCGCAATCGGTCATCCCCTCGGGATGAGCGGCGCGCGGCTCGTCGTCTCGCTGCTCCACGAGCTGCGCCGCCGCCAGGCGCGCCGGGGGATCGTGACCATGTGCGTCGGCGTCGGACAGGGACAGGCGGCGCTCTTCGAGCATGACGCCGGCTGAGCGCTATCTCCTGCTCGGGCTCCGGCTCGGGCGCCACGTCGAGGGCATCGTCGACTCCTACTACGGGCCGGCCGGCCTGAAGGAGCAGGTCGACGCCGAGGAGCCCGTCGCCCCGGAGCGTCTGGTCGAGGACGCAGGGCAGTTGCTCGCCTCGCTCGACGACGGCTACCTGCGCGACCAGGTGCACGGCTGCTGGACGTTCGCGCGCGTGCTCGCGGGCGAGCAGCTCTCCTACAGCGACGAGGTCGAGGGCAGCTACGGCGTCCGGCCGGAGCGAACTCCCGAGTCGGTGTTCGAGCAGGCGCACGCCGCGCTCGACGAGCTGCTGCCCGGCGACGGCTCCCTCGGCGATCGGCGGCGCGCCTGGCGCGAGCGACATGTCTGCCCCGGCGACCAGGCGGTCGGCGTGCTCGAGGAGCTGCTGCCGCTCCTGCGGTCACAGACGCTCGAAGTCGTCGACCTCCCGGCAGGCGAAGGTGTGCTGCTCGAGCCGGTGCGGGACGAGCCGTGGTGGGCGTTCAACTACTACCTCGGCGATCTCAGGAGTCGGGTCGTGCTCAACATCGACCAGCCGACGACGGGGCTCGACCTGATCCACCTCGCCGCGCACGAGGTCTACCCCGGCCACCACACCGAGAGCTCGGTGAAGGAGCACCTGCTCGCACGCGAGCAGGGTCGTTTGGAGGAGACGATCGCGATGGTCCCGACGCCGGCGGCCGTGCTCAGCGAGGGCATCGCCGAGATCGGCGCCGACCTCGTCCTCGACGACGCAGCACGGGACGAGGCGTATGCCATCCTTCGCCGCCACGGGATCGAGCTTGCCGACCCCGACCTCGCGCGCCGGATCGGCGACGAGCTGGAACGCCTGGGCACGGTCAGCCTGAACGCGGCGCTCGCGATCTTCGAGGACGGCATGTCCCTCGACGATGCGCAGGCCTATGTCGAGCGCTGGACGCTCAACACGTCCGAACAGGCTGCGCACACGATCCGCTTCGTCACGGATCCCACCTGGCGCGCGTACACGATCACGTACTCGGCGGGCCGCGAGCTGTGCCGCGCCTACGTCGGCAGCGACCCTGCCCGGTTCCGGCGGCTCCTCACGGAGCAGGTGAGGGTCTCGGAGCTCGTCGCATGACGGCCACGGGTTGATCCCGACGCGGTGGTTCGTCCTCGCCGCGGGGACGTTCGCGCAGGCGACGTACTCAGCCATCTGGTTCGGCGTCGCGGTGATGGCGCCGTCGCTCCGCGACGACTACCACCTCTCGCTCGGGCAGACCGGCGTGCTCCTCTCGGCTTCGCTCTCCGGCTCGGTCGTCTCGCTCATCCCGTGGGGGCTTGCGTCCGACCGCGTCGGGGAGCGGTGGGTGCTCCTCGCCGGCGTCGGCGGCTGCGGGCTCGCGTTGCTCGGCGCCTCGCAGGCGGGGACGTTCGAGACGCTGCTCCTCATGCTCGTGCTCGCCGGGTTCCTCGGGGCGAGCGTCCAGTCGGCGAGCGGGCGCGCCGTGATGGCGTGGTTCCCGGGCTCGCAGCGCGGCGTCGCGCTCGGCATCCGGCAGACGGCGATCCCGATCAGCGGCTTCGCCGTGTCGCTCGGGCTACCGCCGATCGTGCAGGGAGGCGGCAGCAGCTGGGGCTTCGCCGCGATGGGCATCGCGTGCGTCACCGCGTCGCTCGTCGGCGCGCTCGTGTTGCGCGAGCTCCCGGCCCCGGAGGGAGAGACGGACGCCGACGTCGCGCCGCTCCGCGACCGGCGGATCTGGCGGATCTCGATCGGGAGTGCGCTCGTCGTGGCGCCGCAGATGTGCGTCGTCGGGTTCACGGTGCTCTTCCTGCACGAGCAGCGCGACCTGTCGTCGGGGCACGCCGCCGCCCTGCTCGCCGTCGTCCAGCTGCTGGGCGTCGGCGCGCGCATCGCCGCGGGACGATGGTCGGACCTCGCCGGCAGCCGCCTTCGCCCGCTGCGGACGATCGCGGTCGCGGTGGTCGTCTTCGTCATGAGCTCCGCGGCGCTCCTCTCGGCGCCGCTCGTGCTGCTCATCCCGGTGCTCGTGCTCGCCGGAGTCCTCTCGATGAGCTGGAACGGGTTGTCGTTCGCGGCGGCGGTCGAGGTCGCGGGGCACCGCCGTTCCGGTGCCGCGATCGGGCTGCAGCAGTCGCTCTTGAACGGGAGCGGCGCGATCTACCCGGGCCTCTTCGGCGTGCTCGTCGGGGCGACGTCGTGGTGGTGCGGCTTCGTCGCGTGCGCCGGTCTCACGCTCGCCGGCTGGCGCGTGCTCCTAGCATTGCCCGAGTGAGCTCCCGGGCGGTCGAACGGCTCGACGCGATCTACGCGATCGCGCAACATCGCGCCGCGTACTCGCCCGGGGAGGACGCTGCTCACGAGCTCGCCGCCGGCTGGATGCGGGAAGCGGGGCTCGAGGTATCGCGCGACGGCGCGGGGAACCTGTTCGGATCCCGCGGGGACGCGCGCGTCTGGGCAGGCTCGCACCTCGACAGCGTCCCGACCGCCGGCCGCTTCGACGGGGCGCTCGGCGTCGTCGCCGCGATCGAGGCGGCCGACCGGCTGCGCGACAACCCGCTCGCCGCCGTCGCGTTCCGCGCCGAGGAGTCGGGGCCCATGGGGAGCAAGCGGATCGAGTCGACGCCCGACGCCTACCTCGAAGTGCACATCGAGCAGGGGCCGGTGCTCGCGCGGCTCGGGGAGCTGCTCGGCGTCGTGACGTCGATCGCGGGGCAGGCGCGCGGCACCCGCGTCTTTCAGGGCCGCGCCGACCACGCCGGGACGACTCCGATGGACGCGCGGGCCGATGCGCTCGTCGACGCCGCGAGCTTCGTGCTCCACGTGCGCGAGTGCGCGGTCGAGGGCACGGTCGCGACCGTCGGGGCGATCGAGGTCGCGCCGAACGCCACCAATGTCGTGCCCGAGCGCGTCACGGTCTCGGTCGACGCCAGGTCTGCCGACGCGGAGCTGCTCGACCGGCTGGTCGACGCGATCGGCTTCGAGGTCGGCTGGCGCTCCGACCCCGTGCCGATGGGAGACGCCTTCGCGGCCGTGCTCCCGGACGCCCCGCGGCTTGTCTCCGGCGCCGGGCACGACGCGATGTTCGTGCCGAACGCGTCGATGCTCTTCGTGCGGTCGCTGAACGGCGGCGTGTCGCACCATCCCGACGAGCTGTCGAGCGAGGAGGACATCGAGCTTGCGATCGATGCGCTCACGGCGGCACTCGATAGGCTCACCGGATGACCGAGCGTGAGGTCATGACGTGGGACGACCTCGGGACGGGCGCACGCGACCTCGCCGAGACGGTCGCCGCCGACGGCTGGGTGCCCGACATGATCCTCGGCATCGCCCGCGGCGGACTGCTCGTCGCCGGCGCGATCGGCTACGCGCTCGGCGTGAAGAACACGTTCACCATGAACGTCGAGTTCTACACCGGCGTCGACGAGCGCCTCGACATGCCGATGATCCTGCCGCCCGTTCCGGACCTGGTCGACTTCGCCGACTTCAAGGTGCTTGTCGCCGACGAGGTCGCCGACACCGGCGCCACGCTGCAGCTCGTGAAGGAGTTCTGTGCCGGGAAGGTGGCCGAGGTGCGGTGCGCCGTGCTGTACGAAAAGCCGCGCTCGATGGTGAGCTGCGAGTACGTGTGGCGGCGTACCGACCGCTGGATCACGTTCCCGTGGAGCGCGAAAGACCCCGTTCTGCAGGGGCTTCCGACGGAGGCCTAGAAGGCCGCCGGAAGGTCGGTTAGATTCGACCTTCCCCCCGGAAACCCGGCTCGCAAGGAGAGGAACATTGCAGAACAGGAAGCTCGCGCTCGGCGCGGTCGTGCTCGTGATCGCGGCGCTCGCTGCGGTGCTCGCACTCGGGACGTCGGCCGGCTCGGCGAAGTCGTCGGCGGCGTTCAAGGCAGCGTGGATCTACGTCGGCCCGCACAACGACGGCGGCTGGTCGCAGGCACACGACCAGGGCCGGCTGTACGTGCAGAAGATGCTCGGCTCGAAGGTGCAGACCACCTTCAAGGAGAACGTCCCTGAGGGGCCGCAGGTCGGTCAGGTGATCGAGCAGCTCGTCCGCGACGGCAACAAGATCATCTTTGCCACCTCGTTCGGCTTCCAGCCGGCGATGGCAGCCGCGGCCGCCAAGCATCCGGACGTCAAGTTCGAGATGGCGACCGGCACGATCATCAAGAAGAACATGGCCGAGTACTACGGCGCGGGCGAGGACGCGATCTACCTCTCCGGGATCGCCGCCGGTGCGGCGACGAAGAGCGGCACCGTCGGCTACGTCGTCCCGTTCGCGATCCCCGAGGTGATCCGGCATACGAACGCGTTCGCGCTCGGCGTCCAGAAGGCGCACCCCGGCGCGAAGGTGAAGATCATCTGGACGAACTCGTGGTTCGATCCGGCGAAGGAGAAGAAGGCTGCCGAGAACCTGAAGGCGGCCGGCGCGGATGTCATCGGCCAGAACGTGGACAGCCCGGCAGCCGGCCAGTTCGCGCAGTCGGCCGGGATTCCCTGGGTCGGCTACGACTCGAACGCCCAGAAGTTCGCGAAGACCTCCTGGCTCACCGCCGCCGTCTACAACTGGGGCCCGTACTACCTCAAGCGCACGAAGGCCGCGATGAACGGCACGTGGAAGACGGGCAACTACTACGGCAGCATGAAGGACGGCTTCACCAAGCTCGCCCCGTTCGGGCCCAAGGTCTCGGCGGCGACGAAGAAGCTGATCGCCGCGCAGACGGCCTTGATCAAGAGCGGGAAGTGGAACGAGTTCACCGGCCCGATCTACGACCAGAAGGGCAAGGTGCGGATCGCGAAGGGCAAGCGCCCGACGTTCAACGACCTCTACTCGATGAGCTACCTCGTGAAGGGCGTCATCGGGAGCCCCAAGGGCTAGAGGGCATCACGGGCGGGCGGGGCGTCAGGTCCCGCCCGCCTTCTTTCTATGGCTGCCGCCGTCGAGCTCCGTGACATCACGAAGCGTTTCCCGGGTGTCGTCGCGAACGACGGGGTCCACTTCGAGGCGGCTGAGGGCGAGGTGCACGCGCTCCTCGGCGAGAACGGGGCGGGCAAGTCGACGCTCTCGAACATCCTGACCGGCCTCTACCGGCCGGACGGCGGCGAGATCCTCCTGGGCGGGACGCCCGTCTCCTTCGCATCCCCACGGGAGGCGCTCGAAGCGGGGATCGGGATGGTG
>JADMIO010835454.1_pt1 | contig 15424 bp, 11 predicted proteins | sample 8958161 | NCBI WGS metagenome assembly JADMIO01 (sample SAMN16585339, study PRJNA669376) | soil metagenome | isolation source: Crop rotation soil | place: USA: Cullars Rotation, Alabama | collected 2011
CGGGTCCATCCGGCCCATTGACGACGGTGAGTGCCGCCTGGCCGACGCGGCCGCGCGGCGCGGACGCCTTCGCGAGGACCGCGTCGTATTGCGCGGCGCGCTCGGCGCCAAGCGCGGCCCGGATCCGGTCGTTCACCGCTTTCAGCTCCTCGGCGCGCTGGGCCGCCACCTCGGCGGGCAGCGGGGTGAGCAGCTGGTACTTCATCTCGAAGGGACGGATCTCGGCGAAGATGGCCCGGAACTCCTGTTCCGTCGGCTCGAAGGCCGCCAGGTCGTTCCGCATCTTGTTCGCGGTGGAGGATGAGCGGAGCTGGTACTCCTCGAACTCCGCGGGCGGGAGGACGGCGGCGAAGTCCTTCTGCCGTTCGCCCTCGAGGAACACCATCTTCTGGAAATCTTCCGGCAGGTTGATGCCGAGGGTGGACTGCCGGAATGTGCCGAAAATCTCAATGTAGTCCGAATTGATGGCCTTGATCTGGTCGACGCCCTCCTGGGAGATCGTGCCGTAGATTTGCTGGTCCAGGGCGTTCGCGAGGGTGTCGCTGCGTCCCAGGAGGTTGTTGACCGTCGCGATGTTTTCGCGGGTCATCTGGCGGTACTTCGAGGCCAATTCCGGCCTCCCGACGAGCGCCGCGAGCTGGGAACCGGAGCTCCAATAGGGCACCGGCGGCGCGGCGGCCATCAATTCGGCGCGTTTCTGCAAGAGCTGGTTGTCGAGGTTCGTTTGCAGGATCGCGCGCACCAGCCCATCGGGCATCCCGGCGCCGCGCAGGGCGGCGACGAGGTCCCGGGGCTCGAGTTGCGCGAGCTCGGACCACTTGACGGCTTCGCCTGCCGCCGTGGCGGGCGGTACCGGCCGCGGCGCGGATGGGAGGGCGACGGAGTCCTTGGACGGCTGGTCCTGCTTTCGTTCCAGGAGCGCGCGGGCGGGCGCGACGGTTGACGGCGCGAACAGGGCGAGGGCGAGAACCCCGTTGGCGAGCACGGAGAGCGATAGGACATAGGCTTTCATTGCGCTATGTTCAGGGCGCCGCCGCCGCGCGGCGCGGCGACCGGCGCGGCCTGGCCGCTGAGGGTGGGGGAGCTCAGCCAGGATCCGCCGTATTGTTTGTACACCTCCAGGCCGCTGGCGCCGACGATTCCGCCGATCCGGGCGCTGGCCTCTGCCCGGAGCGCCGCGATCGCGGTCTCGCGGTCCGCGGGCGCGGCACCGCGCGAGGCGGCCTGCGCCTTGGCCTGGATCTCTTTCTGGACGGCGAGGAGCTCGGCGACGCTCGAGGTGGGAAGTTGGAGGCGATTCACCATCTTCGTGAGCTGGGCGGAGCCCGGCTCCAGGGAGAGCGTATAGTCGTTGCCGCGTTCCGGCCCGAGCGCGGCGACAATCTGCTGGCGGAGGTCTACCTGCGCCTGGGCGCGGGACCGCGCCAAGTCGGGAGTCATTGGCTGTCCGGTATAGCGGTCGTCGAACTCCTTCTGCAGCTGGAAGATCGCCTTGTACTCCGCCTCGGTCGCGTTGAAGGCCTGCAGCTGGTTGCGCAGCGTTATCGCGGTGGGGCTGCTGCGCAGGAGGTAGTCCTCGTACTCCTCCGGGCTCAGGAGCCTGGTGATCGCCGCGTCGCGATCTTTTTGCAGCGCCTGCATCTTCTGGTTCAAGTCCGCGGGCGGCATCGACCCGCGGGCGCCCATCACCTCCGATTGCGCGGCGCTAAAGTCCTGCATCATTTGCGCGATTTGCGTCAGCTTTTCCGCGGAAACATTGCCATACTGCTGCCTGAGCGAGAGGAGGTAGGCCGGGTTGTTCACCAGGTCGGAGGAAGTGTTGCCGATCAGCTCCTTCTCGAGGGCGTTGCGCTCCTGTTGCAGCTTTTGCAGAGCCTCGCGCTTTTCCGGGGTGTTCAGGGCGGCGCTGATCCCGCCGCGCGAGGCCTCGGGCTTCCAGAAAGGCGCGAGCTCGCCGGTAATGCCGTAGATTTCCTTGATCCGGACCGCGTAGCGCTCGTCCAGCAGCCGGCGGACGACGCCCGCGATCTCCTGGCTGGAGAACCCCCGCGCCTTCAGCTCCGCGACCAGCCCCTGGAGGTCGCCGGCCAGGAGCGCGTTCCACTTCGCGGTGGCCGCCGGCGAAGCCGCCGGGCCCCGCGGCGAGGATTTTTCCGACCCCGTGGCGGACCGATTCGTCGTGCCAGCGGTGTTCCCTGTGCTACGGGGTTCCCGCGCCGCCCGACGGCCTGGCCGTTCGACCGCCCGACGGCACCGCCGCAGCCGGCCGCGTCAGCAGGAACCCGAACAGCGCAGCATTGGCGAGGAGCGAAATCAGCAGTCCGAGCGTGATCGGTTTGTTCATCCCGAGGCAGGGTAGCGGTTAAATGGGGTGCACTGAATCTGGAAGGACGGCTCGCCGGAGGCGAATCTAATCTACTACAAGAGTAATACGCAGGAATGGGACGAAAGTTTCGCTCGAGTTCTCTCCAAGGCAGCCGCCGAACCTATCAATCCGAACTCATTTGTGCGCATATGTGCGCATATGTGGTCCCCGCTTCCGCCCGATAGCAGGCTTGCCGCCGCTTCCGCCCGCTCCGTAATCTCGTTCCCTTAATGAAGAAAGCGCTCGTTACGGGAATCACCGGCCAGGACGGTTCTTACTTGGCGGAACTGCTGCTGGAGAAGGGGTACGAGGTTCACGGCGTCATCCGCCGCGCCTCGACTTTCAACACCAGCCGGATCGACCACCTCTACCGGGATCCGCACGTCAATGGCGTCAAGCTCCACCTGCATTACGGCGACCTGGCCGATTCCGTCCAGATGGTGAAGCTGCTGTACGCGCTGAAGCCGGACGAGATTTACAACCTGGCGGCGCAGTCGCACGTGCGCGTTTCGTTCGACATCCCGGAATATACCGGCGATGTCGATGGACTTGGCACCGTGCGCATCCTCGAGGCCATCCGCGAGGCCGGTCTGAACAAGGTCCGATACTACCAGGCCTCTTCCTCGGAGATGTTCGGCAAGGTGCAGGAGGTCCCGCAGACCGAGAAAACTCCGTTCTGGCCGAGGTCCCCCTACGGGTGTGCCAAGGTCTACGCCTACTGGCTGACGGTGAACTACCGCGAGAGCTATGGGCTGCACGCCAGCAACGGCATCCTCTTCAACCACGAGAGCCCGCGACGCGGTGAGACGTTCGTGACCCGCAAGATCACGCGCGCCGCCACCCGCATCAAGGTCGGGCTCCAGGATTCCCTCTACCTTGGCAATCTCGATGCCCAGCGCGACTGGGGCTATGCCAAGGAATACGTCGAGATGATGTGGCTGATGCTCCAGCAGGATAAGCCCGACGACTATGTGGTCGCGACCAACGAGACGCACAGCGTGCGGGAATTCTGCGAGGTCGCCTTCGCCCGGCTCGGGCTCGACTGGCAGAAGTACGTGAAGCACGACTCACGCTACGAGCGCCCGGCCGAGGTCGAGCTCCTCATCGGCGACCCCGCGAAAGCCGAACGCCAGCTCGGCTGGAAGCCCAAGGTCCGCTTCAAGGAGCTGGTCGAGATCATGGTCGACCACGACCTCGAGCTCGCCAAGCACGAGCTTCAGGTAAGCAAGCTGTAGGGCGGGTGTCTTGCCCCCGCCGCCCGGATCGACATGAAACTCTTCATCGCAGGCCACGCCGGCATGGTCGGCTCGGCGCTGGTACGCCGCTTTCAGCGGGAGCCGGGCGTCGAGCTCATTCTGCGGTCGCGGCGCGAGGTGGATTTGGCGAACCAGGCCTCAGTCGACGCGTTCTTCGCCGCCCACCGGCCGGACGCGGTGATCGTCGCCGCCGCGAAGGTGGGCGGGATCCACGCCAACAACACCTACCCGGCGGAATTTCTCTACGACAACCTCGCGATCGCGGCGAATTCGATCCACGCCGCGTGGCGGCACAAGGCCGGCCGGCTCCTGTACCTGGGCAGCTCCTGCATTTATCCGAAGCTGGCGCCGCAGCCGCTGCGGGAAGAATCCCTCCTGACCGGCCCGCTGGAGCCGACGAACGAGGCCTATGCGATCGCCAAGATCGCCGGGCTCAAGCTCTGCGAGTACTACCGCCGGCAATATGGCGTGCTGTTTCACTCCGGCATGCCCACGAATCTCTATGGCCCGGGCGATAATTACCACCTGCAGAACTCGCACGTCCTGCCTGCGTTGATCCGGAAATTCCACGAGGCAAAGGAGGCGGGCCGCAATGAAGTCGTCGCCTGGGGCAGCGGGACCCCGAGGCGCGAGTTCCTCCACGTCGACGACCTGGCCGACGCCTGCGCCTTCCTGTTTCGGATGCCCAATCCGCCCGACTTGATCAATATCGGCACGGGAACCGACGTCACGATCCGCGAGCTGACCGAGACTGTCGCCGCCGTCACGGGGTTTGCCGGGAAGATCACCTGGGATTCCTCCAAGCCCGACGGCACGCCGCGCAAGCTGCTGGACGTCTCCCGCCTCGCCGCGCTCGGCTGGAAGGCGAAGATCGGCCTCCGCGAGGGTATCGAGAAAACTTACGCCTCCTTCCTCGCGGAAAAAGCCGCCGGCACCCTTCGGGTCTAGGCTTCGGCTGTAGGGCTGGTGTCTTGCACCAGCCGTCTCTGGTCACCATTTAGGGGCGCCGCTTGCGGCGCCTGGTATCATGGACCCCGTCATCGCCCTAAGCCGCCGCTACCGGGACGCCCTCCGCACCGCCCCAACCCTCGCCGCCGCCCTCGCGGCTGTCGCTCCCGGGGGTCCCGCGGTCGCTCCGTCGCTCCCGCCGGAAATCATCCTTCCCTGGTTCGACGATATCCGCGCCTGCGACCTCGGCCCCGGCGTCGACATCATCCACGTCGAGCTCGGCGGCCCCACTGGCCGCTTCGACCTCTCCGCCTGGCGCTGGGCCGACCGGATCATGCTCATCGACGACGGCCTGATCGAGCCCGACTCGATCCGGCTGATCATGAGTCCCAGCCGGCCGCACCGCGTGGAATCCGCCGCCGTCGACCCCGTTGCCTGGCTGGTCCTCTGTTCGTTTGCTCCCATCGCCACCTTCGAGGCCGCGGATCTCCGCGCGAAGTGGGGCATCGACCGCGAGTTTACCGCGCTCTTCGGCCTGGACGACGCCATCTTCCACGGCGGCTTCATCACCCCCACCGGCTGGCGGCGCCCCAGCCGTCCGGTCGAGCTGCCTCGCCATTAGTCATAAGCGCTGCAGGGCCGGGGTCATGCACCGGCCGTCGGGACGTTCGGCCGCCGCGTCCGTCCCGGCAAACCCGCATCGGGCATCTTGACGCGAGAAAAGACAGCATCATGATGCCTGCATGAGAACGACGCTGACCTTGGATCCTGATGTCGCGGCGAAGGCCCGCCAGGGAGCGGCGCGGCTGGGGAAGCCGTTCAAGGAGGTTATCAACGCCGCCTTGCGAGCTGGATTGGACCGCATCTTGGCTCCCCCTCCCGGCAAGCGTTACCGCACGAAGGGACGCCCTCTCGGGCTTCGCTCAGGATTCAATTACGACAACATTGCCGAGCTCCTGGCGCAGGCAGAGGGCGAGGATCACCCGTGATTCTCGTTGACGCGAATCTGCTTCTCTATGCCGAGGACAGCCTTTCCGATCGGCACGAGGCAGCCCGGGACTGGTGGGATGCCCAGCTGAGCGGAGTGGATCCGGTGGCGCTCTGCTGGCCCGTGCTCACGGCCTTTGTGCGCATTGGCACAAACTCCCGCCTGCATCGTCGCGCCCTGACCTCGGCTGAGGCGCTCAGTCGCGTCCAAAGCTGGCTGGACCAGCCTTGCGTCCGCATAGTGGCGCCGACCGACCAGCACTGGACGCATTTCCGCGGAATGATGGCAGCCGGCGCCGCAACCGGGAACCTGGTGTCCGATGCCCACCTCGCGGCGCTGGCGGTGGAGCACAACTGCGTCCTCCACTCCACCGACGCCGATTTCGCCCGCTTCCGCGGCTTGAAGTGGCGGAACCCCATCGCAAAATAATGCCCCGTCTGCGGGCTGGTGTCTGACCCCAGACGGTATCGGTCGTTTTTGCCTCGGAGGCACGGCCTCCGTGCCGTCCGCGATCGATCTAGATTTTGCGACGGTAGGGCGTCCGCTGGCGGACGGCCGCTCCGCGTTCACTCAATGGACGCTCACCGTTGCGAGGGTCATCGTGTCGTTGCCAAAGATATCGATGACTTTTACCGCGATGGTATAGCGTCCGGGCTTGGGATAGATGTGCAAGGCGGTCGTCAGTTCGAGCTCGCGATTCTGGCGGGTGCGGAAGCTCTGCCATTCGTTCTCAAAGATATACGACCCGGTCCAGCGCTCCTCGAAGTCGAGAAACTCGCCTTCGTCTTTCGTCACTTCCGGCAGCTCGCCTTCCACGCCCATGCGCCGCGGGACCTTGATGATCTCCTTGCGGCTGGTGTAGTCGAAATCGACGGACCAGTAGTCGATCCAATCCGTCCAGTGCCTGGTCAGGACATCCCGTGAAACGACACCCGACTTGTCCTTCGCGATCTTGATCAGCTTCCCCTGCTCGCAAACCACCTCGCTCTTGCCTTCCTTCAGCTCGGCTGCGATCGCGTCGGCGATCCCCTGTGAATAGTAGACCGAGAAGTCAGTTAGCTCGAGGGCGACGCCGAGCCGGTTCTTTCGTTCGAACCGCGGCGTCACCTCGATGTAGGCCACGTCGTGAAAGCGGACCTGCCCACGCTCGACGGCCCGCCGGTCGAACACGTCGGGCGGGATGGTCTTGGGCGCAAGATCGATTCCCTTCTGCTTTCCCTCCTCCAGCGCGGCCGGGAACAATCCCATTTCGAATTCGAACGCCAGCACGTCCACACGCGATGCGCCGCGCTTGCGGCACTCGGTAATGACCTCCTCCACGAACAGCCGGCCGACGGGCAGGTTGATCGGACCAACCACGATCAGGCGTCCGGCTATCTTGCCGTGAAAGAAGCCCTCGTCCGCCAGCGGTTCCGCCCGGTAAGCCCGGAGAATAAGCTCGCGAAATTCGCGCTCCTTCCGGGCGAGCGCGTCAGCCTGCTTCTTCGCAGAGAGATCGGTGGCGATGTTGAGGTAAGCCTTCCGCTCATAACGGCCAAGATTTAGGACTTCGAACGCGCGGAAAGGCTTGCCGGCGGATTTCAGGGCGCGCTGGGTCTGGATCAGGCGCTTGCGCGAAGTGTGGATGCTGAACTTTCCCAGATCCGTCGCGATCCACTTGCGCTGAAGCCTTTCGGCTACGGATGCGGTCGTACCGCTGCCGCTGAAGAAATCTGCAATCAGGTCCCCTTCGTTGCTGCTCGCCCGGATAATGCGCTCCAAAAGGGCCTCAGGTTTCTGGGTGGGGTATTCCAGATTCTCATTTGAAATCGCCTCAACCTTCCCGAGGTCCGTCCAGAGATCTTGGACCGGGACCCCCGGGGATTCATCGAGGTACATCTTCAGACGCAGCGCTCCGCCGGGAGATTCGGGGAATATAAGGCGATTCTCGCGATGATATTTATCCATCCGCTCGCGGCTGACCGACCACCCGTTCCGGTGCGGGGAGTAACCATTGAAGTCGTAGACCAGATTTGGACGTGGATTTGGGCTGCGTAGAGTAACCGATTGGAAAAGCCGCCAGCCCTTTTCCGCCTTTTGGCCTCGTTTTAGCCGGATGGTTTCGCCGTTTGGCGTTTCCGCGTATGTGAATGACGCGGAGATCGATTCTTCCGAGCGTTCGGCAAACTGAGGGTTCCAAACGTAGTTTTCGGTCCGACAATAGAATAAGATCGTGTCGGTGATGGCTCCGAATCGTTGTGGGTCGTTGTGCGAACCGGTCCGGCGCCAGGAGATTTGGTTTACAAAATTGTCCCTGCCGAATGTCTCATCCAATATCGTTCGGATGTAGCTGTTAACACGTGAATCGCAGTGCACATAGATGCTGCCATCCGGGTGCATTAGGTCGCGCATTAGGAGCAGACGTTCATAAATCATCGCGAGGAACGAATCCGCTCCGCGCCCCCAGGTATCTCGATAGGCGATTTGCTCGAGCAGATTCGGCTCCTTGTGAAACGTCTCGCCCCCGATTTCGATATCCATCGAGAAGTCCGCGCCGACGTCGAAGGGCGGATCGATATAGACCAGCTTCAACCCGCCGGCATCCTCGATCTGGCGGCGCAGGGCCCCTGCTTTCAGGGACGAGAGGATCAGCTTGTTGTCGCCCCAGATGAGCTTGTTGGTCCAGCCCGACAGCTGCCGGCCGGTGGTATCGAGATCGAATTCGGCTTCGGCACTTTTCTCCCTTCGCGGTTCATCGATGTGCTCGAGGGTTTGAAACGGAAGGATCGTGGTGCACACCTCGCGGGTCTTCCCGTTCCACACCAGTTCGACCTCCCGCTTGTCTTCGAAGAGCCGGAAGCGATATTTTTCCGGGAGCGGCTTGCCCTGCTCGATGAGCTTGATGAGGTCGCGTTTCTCCGCATCGGAGAGCTCATAACCGTCGTTGTCGGTCGGGCGGCCCACGGCTACGGCTTGTATTCCGTGAAGCTCGCGGCGAGCGCCGCGAAGGTGGTTGGCCGGTGCTGCTCGAAACCGGGCTGGTCCACGTAGACAAAGTCATAGCGGCTCCCGGTCTCGGCGGCCTCGGCCGAGGTGGCGTCCGCGCACCATTGCCGGAGACGTTCCATCTTCTGCGGCAGGTCGAGTTCCTCGCGGCCCTTCGTCTCCACTACCCAGACGGTGCCGTCGGCGGTGCGGACAACGAAGTCGGGGTGATAGTTGGCGAGGTCGCCGTTGGCTCGCACGTAGTCGAGCTTGAATCCGACGGCCAGGTAGTTCTTGGCAAAGGCCGGCACGTCGGCCGCGCCTTCGAGGAAATTGGCGAAGCGCAGCTCAAAGTTTCCCGAGCGCGGTTCGCCGACGATCTTGTTGAAGAGGCTCTTCCGCGGGACGACGTGCGGGCGATAATCCGTGCGAAACGGCCTGGTGTCCTTGAGCCGGATCCTGTCCTCGATCCGCGTCGTTCCGGTCTCGCCAACGGTCAGGGCGTTGATGGCTTTCCGGAACGCGTCGTAGAGGATCTTCCCGGCCGCCGGCTCCGAAAGGTTGCGGAGCACCACCGGATCCTCGAGGTCCACGGGCGACGGCGTGAACAGCCGGTCGCGCATGAAGTCGCGGACTTTCGGATAAAGAACCTCATAGCCTCCGACGAGATGGAGGTCCTTCAGCAGCTGACGCGCGAAGAACGCGACCACGGAGCGGTAGTCGGCGACTCCCGTGCCATCGAGGGTAATCGTGTGATGCACGGCGGCGTCGAGCATCGTCTTGAACACGATCTCACGCGTCTCCTCGGCCGTGAACGGCTTCAGCGGGAGCGTGGGGTTGCCGAATCGCGACGGATCGAGCGCGGCGAGATTCTTGAATTCCCGCTGATAACGCCGCGAAAGCCGCGGCAGGGCGATGTCGAGGGCGTCGAGGTTTTTCGCGGCGTTGGCGGTGTCCACTTCCACCACGAGGGATTCCTGGCCGCCGGTGCCCTTGCCCATGGGCACCCGTTCGAAGCTCACGCCCTCGCTCTGGATGGATTCGACGAAATCCATGAACGCCGGCGTCCCGAGCACGGAAACGGTCTCTCGCCCGCCGGCGGCGCCGAAATACATGCGGCGCAGGCCGCGCCCCAGCGTCTGCTCCGGAAGGATGTCGCTTTTCGAGACGTAGGCGCGCAGCCCGCAGATGACGGTGACGTTCCGGACGTCCCAGCCTTCCTTCAGCATCAGGACCGAGACGATCGCCTTGCACGGGGACTCGGGCGTATCGATCGCGTTGGCTTCCCGGCGCAGCCTTTCCAGCTCCTCCTTGTTCTTGCCGGTCGCCGCCTCCGAGATCTCGCCGTTGTTCTTGGTGTGGATGACCAACACGGCGTCGTGCAGCTCCGGGCAGATTTTTTGCAGGTACAGCCCGACTTCGTCGCAATTGCGGGTGTCGTCCACCATGACGAACAGCACCGCCTTCTTGCCGGTCGCTTGATGCTCCGCGTGGCTCTTGCGCCATTCCTCGACTCCCAGGTGCAGGTAGTCGTGGTACTTTTCGGTGAAGATCGCGCTCTTGCGTTCGGCGAGCTTCTCCCGGCTCGCGGCGTCCGGCAGGACCGGATGCTTGACGACATTCTGGTGGATCGCCTCGACGAGAGGATAGTCCGAAACGGTCTGGACGAAGATCGCCCCGTTATCGTGCCGCGGCGTGGCGGTCACATCGACCTGCAGCGCCAGCCGCCGGTCTTTCTGGAGGAGCTTGTGGTGGATGTCCTCGATCGACTTGAACCAGGCCATCCGCTCGTCGTGGATGTGATGGGCCTCGTCGTTGAAGACGGTCAGTTCCTCGATTTCGCGGACGACCTGGCCAAGGTCGGTCCTGCTATCCGTGGCCTTCCCGGCCGGTTTCCGGCCGAAGGCTTCCGCGAGGAAGTAATCCCGGAGGTCATCATCCTCCAAGGACGGATCCCGCGTCTCCCCGAGAAAGACGCGATGGATGTTGGTCAGGAAAAGGTTGCCGGTTTCGCGGACCAGCCGGACGTCGTCCTGGATATGTAGGCTGAGCTGAAAGTCGTCGCGCCAATGGCGGCCATCCATGCCATTGGGTGGCAGGACCGGGTCATTGAAGAATATGCGGAGTCCGTCGAAGTCGGCACGCAGGCGGTCGAGGACGATGATGTTCGGCGCGATCAGCAGGAAATTGCGCGCGAGACTGGAATCGGGCTCGTATGTCCGGTGGAAGAAGCTCCACGCGATGAGCAGCGATAGGACCTTCGTCTTGCCCGCGCCGGTTGCCAGCTTCAGGACATAGCGCGGCCAGTCCTCCGCGAACATTCCCGTCGAGACGGCTCCCGACGCGTCGAATCGCATCAGGTCAAACTTGTCGCGGGCCCGACGCACTTCGTGCAGCCAGATGACTGTCTCGACGGCCTCGCGCTGGGCGAAGTAGTACCGAAACGGAGCAAGCGTGCGATCCGCGTTCTCAATCAGGTGTTCGGAGTCGAACCAGTGGCGGAGGAGGCCGACGGAAGTCCGGGACGCCCCGGCGTATCCGCGCCCGCGCCATTGCTGGACTTCGGTGCGGATCTGGGCTACGAGCGGCGGCAGCAGCTTGTCATAGGCTCGGTCCCGGAGTTCCTCCGCCGCGGGAAACCATCGCTGCTCTGGAAGGAGAGGCGCGTAGGGTGACGAGGGAAAATCGGGGTGCAGTCCCACCGAAAATATTCATCACACTACCGCAAGAGGGGTGTAAAGCCCACACTACCGGCAGAGGGGTGTCCGGATCCGCGAGGCCTGACTATTCTCCGCCGTGGCAAACGACACGGTACGGCGCTTGTTGGCGCGGGTAAGGGAGCTGCGCGAGAGCCGCGGGCTGAGCCAGGAGGCGTTTGCCGAGCGGGCGGGCCTGAAGTACAAGCACTACCAGGCGATCGAGGCGGGGCGGAAGATGGAGTTTAAAATTTCCACCCTGCTGAAGCTGGCGAAGGCCTGCGGGATGGAGCCGTGGGAGCTGCTGCACCCGGGCGCGATGTCCACCGCGATGGGGGAGGGGACTCAGGACAAGTACACCAGCGGCCCGCCGCCCAAGCGGCGGAAATAAGCGGCGGAGCCGCTTAGAGTTTGCAGGAGCTTACGTAAATACGACCGCTCATGAGCGAGCGGTACGGCGCGGCCCCCGTTCCAAGCTTCCTCGGCCCAGTGTTTGCGGTTTGCGGATTTCTCCGTCCTTACCCCTTGCCCCTTGCCCCTTCCCGCGGCAAGTTGGCCGCTCGCATGATCGCACCGGAGACATTCAACCACATCGAGAACATCAAGAAGCGCGCAGGGCACCTGTGGAGGTTTCTTTGACTGCGAGCAGAAGCTGAGGGAAATCGAGGCCCTGGAAGCCGAGATGGCGGCGCCCGCGTTCTGGGATAACAACGAGCGGGCGCAGAAACACATCGCGAAGCTCAATGCGATGAAACGGGCGGTGCTGCCGGTCGTCGCCTACCAGAAAAAGGTCGATGACACCGGCGTGATGCTCGAGCTGATCGAGGCGGCGGGGCCGGCCGAGCGCGAGCAGTATTCCCGGGAGCTCGATGCCACCGTGGCCGGTCTCGTCGAGGAACTCGACAAGCTCGAGATCGCCTCGTTCCTGACCGGGCAGTTCGATCCCAACAACGCGATCCTCTCCATCCAGTCCGGCGCGGGCGGCACGGAGTCCAACGACTGGGCGGACATCCTTTTCCGCATGTACAACCGCTGGGCGGAGCGCCGTGGGTTCACTGTCGAGTTGCAGGACGTCCAAGTCGGCGACCAGGCCGGGATCAGCAAGGCGACGATCCTCATCAAGGGCGAGAACGCCTACGGGTATGCCAAGGCCGAGCGCGGCGTGCATCGGCTGGTGCGCATCAGCCCCTTCGACGCGAACAAGCGCCGGCATACTTCATTCTGCGCGGTGGACGTTATCGCGGAGGTCAACGAGGACATCGACATCCAGGTTCCCGATTCCGAGATCCGCGTCGACGTGTACCGTTCCTCGGGCAAGGGCGGCCAGGGCGTCAACACCACGGACTCCGCCGTGCGCATCACCCACCTGCCCACCGGCATCGTGGTCGTCTGCCAAAACGAGCGCTCCCAGATCAAGAACCGCGCCAGCGCGATGAACGTGCTCAAGTCGCGCCTCTATGAGAAGAAGCTCGACGAGCAGCGCTCCGAGATGGAGCGCTTCTACGGTGAGAAGGGCGAGATCGGCTGGGGGAGCCAGATCCGCAGCTACGTCCTGCAGCCCTACCAGATGGTGAAGGACCTGCGGACCGGCATGAGCACCAGCGACACCCAGGGCGTCCTCGACGGCGACCTCGACCGCTTCATTTACGCCTGGCTCCGCGCCGGCAGCCCCCGCCACCGGAACAAGGACATCCAAATGGAGGAATAGCCTCCATTTGGAATGACCAATGCCCAATGACCAATTCCCAATGAGAACTAGGACTCCAGGACATTGGACATTGGACATTGGTCATTGGACATTCCCGCGCCGCCCATGAGTCTCGCTTACGAGACTATCCAATCGGCTCTGGCGGCGCAGTCCCTCTTCGAGGACAAGACCTGGCAGCTTTCTCCGGATGCGTGGTCGCTGACAGCGGAGCAGCAGGCGTCGCTCGAGTCGATCGGCCCGGCCTGCATTGAATTCCACCAGGCCCTGGAGACGCTTTACCTGCGTTCCGCGGCCGGGAAGAATCTCCTGCGCAACCGCCCACTCGTTGCGCCGTGGGTGGCCGATTACCTCGACCGCGGCAAGCCCGCCCCCCTCATCGCGCACGCCCGCGACCCGCGGAATCGCGGCGTCTTCCCGACCGTCCTGCGCCCGGATCTCCTGTTGACCGACGACGGCTTCGTCATGACCGAGCTCGACTCGGTACCCGGTGGCATCGGCCTGACCGCCTTCCTGAATAATCTCTACGGACCGGCTTCCTCCGCCGACCGTCCACCGTCTGCCGGTTCGCCCGCCGGATTGATCGGCGGCGGCGGCGAAATGATCGCCAACTTCTACGCCGCGCTGGCCGCCCTTCGTCCCACCATCCGCAACCCGGTCATCGCGCTGGTGGTCAGCGACGAGGCCGCCACCTATCGGCCCGAGATGCAGTGGCTGGCCCAGCAGCTGCAGCTCCAGGGCCGCCGCGTCTTCTGCCTGGGCCCGGAGCAGGTCTTCCCGCTCGGCAGCGGCGTGTATCTCGACATCGACGGTAATCCCGAGCGCATCGATATCATCTACCGCTTCTTCGAGCTGTTCGACTTGGCGAACATCCCGACCGCCCAGTTTCTGCTGGATGCCTGGCAGGCGGGGGAAGTCGCCATCACCCCGCCGCTCCGCCCCTTCCAGGAGGAGAAGCTGATGTTTGCGCTCTTCCACCATCATCTCCTGCAGGATTTCTGGGCCGAAACCCTCGCCGCCGGGACGCTGAAGCTCCTCCGCCCGCTGATCCCGCGCTCCTGGGTCATGGACCCCGCGCCCCTTCCGCCGGGCGCGGTGCTCGACGGCCCGCGCGCCGCCGGCCGGGCGTTAAACGACTGGCGCGACCTCGCCGCGGCCACGCAGAAGGAACGGGATCTTATCATAAAGATCAGCGGGTTCCACGAGACGGCCTGGGGCGCGCGCAGCGTCGTCCTCGGCAGCGACTGTTCCCGGGAGGAGTGGCAGGCCGGGATCGACCGCGCGGTCAAGCTGGCGCCCCACAATCTCCATATCCTCCAGGAGTACCGGAAACCGCGCCGCGTAAACCATCCCGTCTTCGACCGTCCGGCCGGGAATGAAACACCGGTGGCGCACATCAAACCGGGCAGATTGAGGCTTTGTCCGTATTATTACGTAATCGGCGGCCAAGCCCGGCTTTCCGGGGCTTTGGCCACGTTTTGTCCGCCGGACAAGAAGATCATCCATGGGATGCAAGATGCCGCCTTGCTCCCGTCTGGGGTTTTCCCCTTACTTGCCCCCAGTGGGTAAACCGACCACGCACGCGAACCGCAAAACCATCACGAGGGGCCTGATCTACCTCTTGCCGGTGGGCGCCGTGCTCCTCGGGGTCGCGTCGGGGGGAGCCCAGACCACAGCCGATCCCGCGGCCCTGCAGATGAAGGCCGACATGGGCGACCCCGAGGCGCTCACCACGCTCGGCAACAATTACGCGAATGGCCAGGGCGGCGTGACGCGCGACTACGCGCAGGCGATCCGCTATTATACCGCGGCGGCGGGGCGCGGCAGCGCGGTGTCGGAATTCAATCTCGGCATGATGACCGAGCTCGGCCGCGGCGTGCCGGTCGACATGGCCGGCGCGTTCAAGCATTACCTGAAGGCCGCCGAGCTCGGTTTCCCGCCCGCCCAGTTCAACGTCGGCAACATGTACGCCGAGGGGAAGGGCGTTGTCCGCGATTATCTCGAGGCTGCGCTCTGGTTCCGCCAGGCGGCGGAGCGGCAGAATCCAATCCCGGAGGCGCAATACAACCTGGCGCTCGCCTACGAGCTCGGCCGGGGCGTCACGAAGGACCCGGTCCAGGCCCAGAAATGGTACGCGCTCGCCGCCGACCGCGGCTATGCCCGCGCCCAGTACAATCTCGCGATCATGCTCGAGGAGGGCACCGGCTCGCCGGTTGACGAGGAGCGCGCCGCGCGCCTGTACCGCGCTGCCGCCCAGCAGGGCTTCGGCCTCGCCCAGAATAATTACGGCATCATGGTCGCCGAGGGACGCGGGGTCCCGGAGGCGGACCTCGTCGAGGCCTACGCCTGGATTTCCCTCGCGGTCGAAAACGGCGTCCCCACCGAGGGCCGCGACCTTGTCGCCCAGCGGCTTTCTCCCGCGGATCTCGATCGTGCGAAGACACGGCTCACCGCACTGCGCGCCGAGCTGAAGCCCGCCTCCGGCACCGCCATCGGGGAAAG
>JADMIO010960121.1_pt1 | contig 15424 bp, 9 predicted proteins | sample 8958161 | NCBI WGS metagenome assembly JADMIO01 (sample SAMN16585339, study PRJNA669376) | soil metagenome | isolation source: Crop rotation soil | place: USA: Cullars Rotation, Alabama | collected 2011
GGCGAGGGCCGTGGATCCGTCGGGCTGCACCTGCGCCAGATCGGTGCGCGTCCAGTCGAAGATCGGCATGAAGTTGTAGCACAGGACCGGGATGCCGAGTTCCCCCATGTGCTGCACGCTCTTGGCGTACTGGTCGACGAGACGGTCGCGCGTGGGACGCCCGAGCTTGATATCCTCGTGAATCGGGATGCTCTCGATGACCGCGAGGTTCATCGCTTCGTCGGCGATCCGCGCGGCGAGGTGTTCGAGCTTCTCCCTGGGCCACGTGTCGCCGACGGCCACGTCGTAGAGCGCGCTCACCACACCGGTGACGCCCGGGATCTGCCGAATGTGCCGGAGTGGAATCGGGTCGTCCGCACCGTACCACCGAAAGGTCATCTGCATGGAAACAACACTAGTGGGACTCGAGGCGTTCTGCCGCCCGATCTCGTATTTGTTTGTACTCCGAACGAATGGTGACTCCAGTCACTATTATTTCGCCACATCTGGTTCGCAGGCCCACTGGACGGTGTCTTGGCCCTCAATTGAGGCACTTCAGGGATACCGGTTGAATCTCCCCTTGCCCTTTTTGTTCGAATGTGGAACAATATAGCGTAAGTTGTTCCCGCCTTTTCTGACCTCTACTAGATGCTCGCGCTCATGGCTTCTCTCGAGACTACCACCCTCCGGTGGACGCGTGCCGTCGCCCTCGTTGCCGCCCTCATATGCCTCCCCGCGCTCGCGCGCGCGCAGGGCACGGGACGCATCACCGGCGTCGTCACCGAAACCGACAACGCCCAACCGGTGGCCGACGCCAACGTCACGGTCACCGGCACCACGATTGGCGCGCGAACGGACGCGTCCGGCCGGTTCACCATTCCGTCCATCGCCGCAGGCCGATATCAGCTCCGCATCGCGCGCATCGGCTTCGCGGCGCGCACCGATTCCGTCGTCGTCGCACCTGGCGGCACCACGGTGCACGCCGCCTCGCTCAAGCGAGTGAGCATCACGCTCGACCAGGTCGTGGTCGTTGGCTACGGAACGCAGAAGCGCTCCGACCTCACCGGATCGGTCGCGTCGGTGACGCCCGAGGTGAACACGACGCCGATCACCTCCCTCGAACAGACGCTGCAGGGTTCCGCGCCTGGTGTAGTGGTGAGCACAGCGTCGAGCGCTCCCGGCGGTGGTATCTCCATCCGTATTCGCGGCGGCTCGTCCGTCGCGGGAAACAACGAGCCGCTCTACATCATCGACGGGTTCCCGGTGGAGAATGATCCGAAGAATGCCTCGCCGACTGACGGTGGACGCGACGCAACGGTCACGAACGCTCCCGCAAATCCGCTGTCGACGCTCAACGCGAACGACATCGCGTCGATCGAGATCCTGAAGGACGCATCGGCGACGTCGATCTACGGCGCACGCGGCGCGAACGGCGTCATCATCATCACCACGAAGCGCGGCGCCCCGGGCGCACCAAAGGTCACGATCGACTCGTACACCGGCTCGCAGAACGTCGCGAAGCGGTACGACATCCTCAACGCGAAGGAATTCGCGCAGTTCGCGAACGCATGGGCGCAGGCACAGACGACGCCCACCACGCCGTTCGCGAACGTCGATTCCATCGGCACCGGCACGGACTGGCAGAATGAGATCTTCCGCTCCGCACCGATCACGAGTTTCCAGATCGGACTCACGGGCGGTACGGCAGGTGACAACGCGACCCGCTACGCCGTTTCCGGCGGGACGCTGCAACAGTCTGGAATCGTCGCGGGAACTGACTTCAAGCGCATCTCGCTTCGCGGGAACGTCACGCAGAGCATCGGCTCCCGTGCATCCATCACGAGCAACCTCTTCGTGAGCCGAGTGAACAGTGCGTCGGTTCCGACGGATGGGTCGTTCAATGCGGGTGCCGGCGCAGTCGGCGCAGCCATCCAGTATCTGCCGATCATGTCGGTCCGTCGCGTCGACGGGAATTACACCTTGGTTTCCACGGATTGCCCCACGGTGCTGGTCTCAGTAGGCATCAGCTGCGGCAACATTCCGAATCCCGTCGCCAGCGCCTTCGACGTGCAGGACAAGCTCGGCGACACGCGCATGCTCGCCGGCGTGACCGGTGACTACACGATCGGCAACGGACTCGCGTTTCACACGAACGTGGGCGCCGACCTGTCGAACCGCTCGCGCGACACGTACTACCCGCGCACCACGCTTCAGGGCGCATCGCTGAACGGACGCGCACTCCGCGGCACAGTGAACAACACGAGCTGGCTCACCGAATACACGCTCAACTACAGCAAGACGCTCCGCGACATCCATCGCGTCCAGGCGGTGGCGGGCTACACGCGCCAGCAGTCGATGATCATCAGGAACCAGCTGAACAACAGCAACTTCGTCAGCGACGTGACGGGTTACGAGAACATCGGCGCGGGCAACCAGACGGGTGGCCCCACGGTGTCTTCGGGCGACACGCGCACGCAGCTCGCATCGTACCTCGGCCGCATCAATTACACGCTCGCCGAGAAGTACCTGTTCACGGTGACGGGGCGTAAGGATGGTTCTTCGCGTTTCGGTGCCGACCATCGCTGGGGTTTCTTCCCGTCGGCAGCATTCGGCTGGCGGGTGTCGGAAGAGCCGTTCATGCGCAAGTTCACCAACGTCGACCAGCTGAAGCTTCGCGCTTCGTACGGCGTCGTTGGAAATCCGTCGATCTCGCCGTATCAGTCGCTGACGCACCTCTCGTCGGGCTCGTACAACCTCGGAACCAGCATCGGCTCCGCGTACTATCCCTCCACGCTCGGCAACGCCAACCTGAAGTGGGAGAGCACGAAGCAGAAAGACTACGGACTCGACCTCGGCATGTGGCAGGATCGCTTCAGCCTCACGGCCGATTACTACGACAAGCAGACGGATGACCTCCTCCTGCAGATCGACCTTCCGTCGGAATCGGGCTTCAGCTCCGCATTCCTGAATGCCGGTTCGATCTCCAACAAGGGCATCGAGATCGGCGCGACGGTACAGATCTTCCGCGGCGACGCGAAGAACGATTTCACGTGGACATCCACGGTGAACTACACGCGCAATCGGAACCGCGTGCTGAACCTCGGCGGGATCACGCGCCTGTTCGCGACATCGATCAACAGCGACATCAAGGCCGCCGGCAGCCTCGTGCAGGTGGATACGTCGATCGGCGTGTTCTTCGGCTACAAGACGGACGGCATCTTCCGCGACAGCACGTCACTCAACGCATGGAAGGCCGTAACGAAGATGGGAAGCGGATCGGCACCGGGACTGGGAAGCTCGCGCTTTGTTGACGTGAACGGCGACGGCACCATCGACGCGAACGACCGCACGATCATCGGTGACCCGACGCCGAACTTCTCGCTCGGGTTCCAGAACAGCATCACGTTCAAGGGCTTCCAGCTCTCCGCGCTCGTCGACGGAACGTACGGCGGGGAGATCTTCAACCTGAATCTCTACCGGCTCGAGGGTGCGAGCCCGAGCGGCAACGTGCTTCGCGCGCGGTACGAGGATGCCTGGTCCACCACCAATCCGAATGGCCAGTACGCGAAGATCGGCGCCGGCGTCGGCTTCCTCGGCGCGGACTTCACGAGTGACCTGATCGAGGACGGATCGTACACGCGCCTCCGCACGGTGACGCTCGCACGTGAAGTACCGCAGACGTGGCTCCGTGGCTTCTCCAAGAGCATCCGTCTCTATGTCACGGGACAGAACCTCTATACGTGGACGAAGTACAGCGGCTTCAATCCCGACGTGAGCAGCCTCGGGATCGGCAACACCAATCGCGGTATCGATATCGGTTCCTACCCACTCGCCCGCACCATTACGGTCGGCGCGAATCTCAGCTACTGAGCGAGGACATCATGACGAGACGATTTCTTGCCCTCGCGCTTGCTGCAACCGCTGGTTTTGCGACGGCTGCATGCGACGACAACAAGTTCCTCACGGAGACGCCAATCGACTTCGTGGGACCGGGCAATTTCTACAACAATGCGACGGACGCGCTCGCGGCAGTGAACGGCGCGTACGCGGGCTTCGAGAACACCTCGGGCACGAACTACTACGGCGGGCTCTTCGTGATGCTGGTGGAGTTCCCCACCGAGATGCAGACCCCGTATCTGAGTGCGGGCAACGAACGAAGCCTGGTGGACAACTACACCTTCACGCCCTCGCACAACTACATCTACCAGAGCTGGCTCGGCGCGTACAACATCATCAACCGCGCGAACGCGGTGATCGATCGCGTGCCGGCCATCAACATGGATGTCACACTTCGCAGTCGCATCGTCGGCGAAGCGAAGTTCCTGCGTGCGTTGAACTACTTCAACCTCGTTCGGCTCTTCGGCGGCGTGCCGATGGAGACGCACGAAACCACGTCGCTGGAAGGTCTGCAGAAGCCGCGTGGAACCACGGCTGAAGCGTACGACCTGATCATCCAGGACCTGAAGGATGCTGCTGCGGCGCTCCCGAAGCAGAGCACCTATGCCGGTAGCGACGTCGGTCGCGCGTCGCGCGGTGCCGCAAAGACGCTCCTGGCAAAGGTGTACATCCAGCGCGCGGCGGCCGGCGGTGGAACGCCAGCCGATTACCAGTCGGCGCTGACGCTCCTCCAGGACGTCGATGCGAACGAAGGCTATGCGCTCCTCGCGAACTACAACGACCTCTTCGACATGAAGCACGAAGTGAACTCGGAGGTCATCTTCGACATCCAGTGCACGCGTGTCACGGGCGCGGGCTGTCACATCTCGAACCAGGTGGCGCCGCGCAACTCGAACTACGGATCGTCGCAGAACGGGTCATTCACCGCAGAGCAGCCGTTCTACGACGAGTTCGTAACGGCGGACAAGCGGAAGGATCGCACGTGGCAGAACACCTTCGTGAACAAGTCGAATGCGATCATCACGTGGTCGTCGACACAGACCGCATCAGGCACCTATGGCGCCGACACGCCGTACATGCGGAAGTTCCTGGACTCGCTCTCCACGACGGACGATGAAACGAACTACATCATCCTCCGCTACGCCGATAACCTCTTGATGGAAGCCGAGGCGATCAACGAGATCAGCGGACCCACTGCCGCGGCGTATGCGCCCATCAACGCCGTTCGTGCCCGTGCCGGACTCGCCGCACTGACGGCCGGCCTCTCGAAGGCCGCGTTCAAGGATTCCGTCTTCCACGAGCGTCGCCTTGAGCTCGCGATGGAAGGTCCGAATGGCTACTTCGACAGCCAGCGCAACTGGGACTGGGCGAAGGCGCGCGTCGCCGCCAACATGGCGCTCGGAAAGGCGAACAACTTCAAGAACAGCAAGTACCCCAAGGCGCAGACCGACATCACGGACAAGTTCAAGTTGATGCCCATTCCGCAGCGGGCGATCGACCTGAATCCACAACTCGCTGGAAAGCAGAACCCGGGATGGTAGGACCAGGCATGAAATCCGCGCTGGCGGGGCTCATCATCGCGATGACCCCGCTGGCGATGGACAAGCCCGTCACGATCTGGATTGCCGGCGATTCCACAGCGGCAGAGAAGCTCGCGAGCAAGCGTCCAGAAACCGGATGGGGAGAGATGCTCGGCCAGTATTTCCGGCCGAGTGAAGTCCGCGTGGCAAATCGTGCGTTGAATGGGCGGAGTACGCGTTCCTTCATCGCGGAGGGGCGCTGGGCGAACATCGTGGACTCGGTCGCACCCGGCGATTACGTGTTCATCCAGTTCGGACACAACGACGAGTCACCGGACAAAGGTGATCGCTACTCGCCGCCGGCGGACTTCAAGCGCAACCTCGCGCGAATGGTGAACGACGTTCGCGCGAAGAAAGGAAATCCAGTGCTCCTCACTCCAGTGGCTCGACGGAAGTTCAACGCGGCGGGAGAGCTCGAGGAGACACACGGCGAGTATCCGGGATTGACCATCGCCGTGGCCAACGATCTGAAGGTTCCGCTGATCGACATGCGGGCAGCGAGTGCGGCCATTCTCGCCAGCTATGGGCCAGATTCATCGGCGAAGCTGTTTCTCCAGTTGGAGAAGGGAGAGAATGCGAATTATCCGGATGGCGTGCACGACAACACGCATTTCCGGCCGCTCGGTGCGGAGTTGATGGCACGCGCGGTGATCGACGGGATCAAGGCGCTCGATCTGAGGGATCTTGTCGGGCACATGCATCGTGGTCCGGCGCGATCTCCTTGAAGTGCGGAGCTGCGGAAACTGAATATCAAGATTGGGCGGATTGCTGAAGCGATAAAAGCAGATCGTCCGGTGTGGTAACTGAGTGTGTGGCGACTCGGCCAACTGCCGGTGGCTTGTTTTCTGACTCTTGGACGGTCTCGCTCGACGCGTCGGTGATCTGACGGGAACGATCATGCAAATGCGGTTTTCAATCCGGCCAATCGTTCAATTGCTTTGCTGTTCCATTGTGATTGCGGCGCGGTCGGTACAGGCGCAGGCGATCATTGCGGGAACGGTGAGGGATGGCCTGACCAATCGACCGCTAGCCGCGGCGACGGTGCAGCTGGTGCTCGCCAGCGATCCTGCGGGGAAGATGCGGACGTCCGTCACCGACTCGAGCGGCGCATTTCAGATCACCGCGATTCCGCCGGGACGATATCTCCTCGATTTCACGCATCATCGTGTGGACGAGCTGGGGATCGAACTTCCACCAAGAGTCGTGGATGTGCCGGTAGGAGCAACCACGCTTCGCTATGAGCTCGCGATTCCCGGACCCAGAGCGCTCGCGCGCGTGCTCTGCAATGGCGAACGCGCCGATTCCGCCGGTGTACTCGGCGGACGCGTGCTCGACGCAGAAACTGGTTTGCCAGCAGGTTCCGGAACCGTGACGGCATCGTGGGTCGAATTGCGCGTCACCGCGGCTGAGGTGCACCGTACACCTCGGACCGTGCGCGCTCCCCTCGACGACGCCGGACGCTTTGCGGTTTGTGGCATCCCGTCTGAGATCCCCGTTCGTGTCGAAGCAGCAGTTGGCGCGAAACGGACTGGGGAAATCGAGATGCAGGTGTCGCCGTTCTCGCTTCTGCACCGCGACCTTTTCGTCGCGGCGAATGCCAGCGCAGACTCGGTGCTCCGCGGCGCAATGCGCGCGCGCGGCCTCGCACGCGTGACGGGGCATGTTCGACGCACGAATGGCGCGCCCGTCGATCGGGCGCAGGTCCTCGTCATCGGCACCGGCGCGTCGACACTCACGGATGCGGCAGGTGCGTTCGCGATCGATTCCCTTCCGGCTGGAAGCAGGGAGCTGGAAGTCCGCGCACTCGGATTCGTGCCCGCGAATACGGTCGTCGATCTCCGCACGCACATGACGGCCACCGCGGATCTCACGCTCACCAATCGTGTCGCGCAACTCGAGGCGGTGACGGTGTTCGGCACAGCACCCAAGCGCGATGAGGCTGGAGGTTTCGCTGAACGGTCGCGCGGCATCTTCGGCCGATTCTTCACGGCAGAGCAGATCAGACGCATCGCGCCGGCGTCCGTACCTGATCTCATGCGGATGGTCCCTGGCCTGCGCGTGACCACTGCGCAGGGAAGCTTGATGAACACTGTCACGAGCCGAGGGGATGGGCTCGAGTCCGCGTGCCTGCCGGATGTGTTCATCGACGGCTTCCTGGTCGCTGATGGTGCGACGTCGCTCGACACTCTGGTGCGGCCGAGTGAGATCGGGGCGATCGAGGTCTATGTCGACCAGAATACAGTGCCGGTGCAGTTCAGGAGGGGACCATGTGGATCCATTGTGATCTGGACTCGCCTCATGGTTCCTTGATTCTTGCGGGAACTACGGAACTTCGGGGGAACGCTGATTGTGCGGAAACTTCGGGGATAACTGCTGATTGCTCCGAGGAGTTCAAACAATCGACTCGCGAACTCGGCCCTTTCCTCTCTTGAATTCTTTGCTTTCCTTTCTTCCCTTCTCTTTGCTTTCTTTACATGCTCCTACAATGCGTATCCAATTCTCGGAGCGCGCTTGAGAGTACTCAGACCGAACCGATCATGAACAGGTTGAACTACAATTAGAGACGGAACTCCTTCAAGAGAACGACGCCGTTCCGTATCTAATTGTCGTTTATCCTGTTGGGGGTGTGCTGGTCTGAGTACTCCCGGTCCCGGAACGTAGACTTTCGATCAATCGTCGACGACACTCTCCCCGGTACGGAGCAATCAGCGGTTCGTCCGCCCTATCAGCGCAATCAGCGTTCCCACGAAGTTCCGCTGTTACCGCATCCGCGAAGATCTACTTCGCCACCGGCGCCCATCCGCCAAGGACATTTGCAACTGTGTACTGCGCCGCCTGCTCAGCGCTCAACACTTTTCGCGACGGCGACGAAACAGCTCCCGGTCCACGCGTTCCGAATTCAAAGAATCGCGCATCCGCCGGCTCGTACCACGTGCGCGTGCCGGCCGAGTCGACCGAGGACATCCGATCCCAGCCTTTTGCGCCGATGTGATCGTCCATCCAGTTGTCGATGAACACCGCGCTCGAATTCACCGCAGGATTCGCGAATGGATGCCACGGGCGACCGAGGGTGACGGAGTTCGCGGCCATCGTCGGCTTCTCCTTCTTGAACCGGCTGTGAGTGAAAAGAAAGCCGTATTGCTGCGCCGCCGGTGTGCTCGGCGCCGTGACATAGCCGTTGTTCGTCTGACTCCCGCGGTCGAGCGAGATGATGTCGCAGTCGTCGAAGACGGCGCGGCCTGCGCCGAAGATGAAATCGACATTGCCGCGAATTTCGCTCCTGTAGAACCAGGAACGGCCGGCGTTGGGAAAGAGCGTGTCCTGATTCCCCGTGATCTTCACGTTCACGAACGATGAGCGGTCCGCGTCCATGTCCGTCATCAGCGCCACGCCCTGCGATCCGCGAAGTTTGGTTGCGTCGGAATCGGACTTCGCCGCATTCGTTGCGTAGTCGAACGCATTCTCGATCGTGAGATCTTCGGCGCGGAAGTCGGGCGCGATCACGCGCAGTGTGTAACTCCCGCGGGTGCCGTAGGTGCCGCCGCCCGGTGAAGGCTGTCCGGCAGCGGCGTCGTAGGTCAGCACGGTGCCGTCGCGCGACTCGCCACGGAGCGTGATGAAGGGACGTTCCACAGTCAGCTTTTCGCGATAGCGGCCGTTCTTCACGAAGATCGTCGTCCGCCCGATTCCATTCTGCGGAATGGCTTCGAGCGCCGCTCCGATGGTGCGGTACGTCGGAACACCATTCACGATTGCGCCATTTGGGCCAGTGTACTTCGCGTCGACGATGGCCGAGTAGGACGTTGCGCTGATGTTCGCGGAGGCGACGGTGGCCGGGAGTGGAACGAACTTTCCCGTGCAGGCGTTCGCTGGAGCATCACCCGCATCGCCAGTGATCTTCACGTTCTCGCCCGAGATGGGAAGGTTCATCGGCCCCGGTCCCTGCTTCAGCGCGACATGTGCCGCGCTCACCTTGAACGACTTCGGATCGTCGAACGTGACGTTGTCCCACACCATCGCGAGCGGTCTCGCCGTATCGTAGCCCTCGAGGATGACCTTCCCTCCCTCGAGAACCCGAACGTTCCTGAGACGGATATCGCGGAACTCCGGAATCTTGTTCCCCGTCGTCTCCTCGCTCGCGGAGTAGTGCGTGTCCATCTCGATCGGATTCTTCACGCGACGGAGGCACACGTCGGTGTACCAGACATCCTGCACCAGGCCGCCGCGCGAGGCATTCGATTTGATGCGAAGCCCGTTGTCGGCGCCTTCGATCGAGAGATCCGAGATGCGAATCGCGCTGGCGCCGCCGTCGGTCTCGCTCCCGATGGAAACTCCGTGCCCACGATAGAAATGGTTGTGCGAGATCGTGATGTGCGAGCTGGGGCCGGTGCTTCCTGCCTTGATGGCGACGTCGTCGTCACCGGTGTTGATGAAGCTCCGCGTGATGGTGACGTTGGTGGCGCTCGCGGGATCGATGCCGTCGGTATTCCGGGCATTGAGGCCGGGCGTATTGATTACCACACCCCACGCCGTGAATCCATCACCGCGATCGAACACGACGTGGAAGTTCGGCGAATTGCGAATGGTGATCTTATAGAGCGTGAAATCGTTCGCACGCGTTAGCTGCATGAGCCGAGGGCAGCTCTGGTTCAGTTTTTCGACCTTGGCTTGTTGGGCGAGGTCCCACCACGACACATCCTTGCCAAGGAGCTTGGCCCAGCCGCGTCCCTCGAGCGTACCTGGTCCCATCACGCCGGCATGGGCAACGCCGTCGGCGGTGATGAGTGGCTTGCAGGCGTGTCCCTTCTTGTCGACCGTGCCGCACTTTCCCGGCTCGAGGTCATAGACGCGTGGATCGCGCGATGCGATGACGATTGCGCGTGCGCCGATGACGAGCGTGACGCCGGCGCGAAGCTGAATCGGCCCGATGAGAAAGGCGTTTCGCGGTCCATCTGCGGCGAGGAGCACGGCCTTGCCGGCGCCGCAGCCGTCGATCGCCCGTTGGATTCTGTCCGTGTCCAAACGACGCTCATCTGTCTCATTCAGTGTAGAGTCGCCAACGGCGACCAGACTGGCCGAGAGGGTCGCGCAGGGAGCTGGAATGCTGGGTTCGGTGACGGTCCGGCGGTCCTGAGCGCGGAGCGTGGCAGAGCCGAGCAAAAGGAAGGCGGCGGCGCGTGTGACTCGCTTCATGTCGGCAACAACGGGATGAGGCGGAAGAAGGGGAATGTCGGACTGCAAATCTGGAACTATCGACCCATCAATGACTTACGTGGTCTATGAGTACGTCCGCTAATCGCCGGTGCAGTGGCGAATCATTGGCGTTCGCGGAGCGGGACCAGTCAATCGATCTCGCGTTTGTGTCCTATCGTACCAGAGGAACTGGAATTGTTCTAAAGTCGAACAATAGTACCCCTATCATAGCTGAAGTGAAAGCCTGAGATTTCGATCTTGACAGTGGGTACGCCTTTTGTATACTAATTTGGCGACAAAGAGCAGTACCTCGGAACCACCCACTTTCGCTCGGGTATCGTACTAATGCGCAACTCCATCAACCGAACGGCACTCGCAGTCGCCGTTCTCACACTCGGCGCCGTTGCCGCGGGCGCGCAGCAGCGCAGCGGAAAGGGATACCTCTTCCACGAGCCCGAGGTTCGGATCACGTTGCGAGGGGGATACGACCTCGCGACCGCGAACAGCGACATCTTCTCGTTCACGACCGAGAACCTGACGCTCAACAAGCGCGATTTCAGCGGATTCACAGCGGGACTCGAGCTGGCCATTCCCGTCACGTCGCGCCTGGAGATCTCGGGCGACGCGAGCTACATCCGCTCCGTGCATGGTTCGGAGTTTCGCCACTTCATTGATAACAACGACCAGCCGATCGAGCAGACCACGTACTTCGAGCGTGTACCGCTGCTCTTGAACGCGCGCTACTTCCTCACGTCGCCGGGACGGTCGATTGGCAAGCTGGCGTGGATTCCGGCGAAGATGGCCCCATGGATCGGCGCCGGCGCCGGAACGATGTACTACGAATTCCGGCAGGATGGCGATTGGGTCGACTTCAAGAACAGCAACGTATTCCCGGCCAAGCTCGAGACTTCGGCGTGGACACCGGCCGCCCAGGCGATGGCGGGCGCGGAGTTCACACTGACGCCGCTCATCGGTCTTGCGACCGAAGCGCGGTATCTCTGGGCAAAGGGTCCTGTTTCACGCGATTTCAGTGGTTTCGACAAGATCGATCTCTCGGGCGTCTCTGCGACGGTCGGGCTGACATTCCGGCTCTGAGGACAACCATCATGACGAACTTCACGCTGCATCTCCGCCGGAACATTGCCATCGCGCTCGTCGCGACGTCGGTGACCGCCATCGTTTCACCGAGCGCCGCGCAGGGTGCGTCGCGCTGGTCGGCCTGGATGGGCTGCTGGCGCGCGACAACGGCTGGCCTGAGCCAGGTCGAGATCGACAACCTGCCAACGGTGTGCGTCTCGCCGACGCCGAACGCTGACGTCGTCGAGATCGCAACACTGGCCAAGGGCGCGCAGATCGTTTCACGCGACACGATCGACGCGTCGGGCATCGCACACGACTTCAAAGCATCCGATTGCGCCGGCTCGAAGAGCGCAACGTGGTCACGCGATGAGCGTCGCGTCTACCTGAAGGCCGCGTTCACCTGCGGCTCGAACAAGACGATGGTGTCGTCCATCATCGCGATGAACGACGTCGGCGAATGGCTCGACGTCCGCGGCGTCAGCTCCGGCAACGCCGAGAATGTGCGGGTGGCGCGGTATCGGCAGGTTGAATTCCCGGAGGCGTCACGCGCGCTTCTCTCCAACGAACTTCGCGATCGCCTCGTGGTCGCGCAGGGCGCGCGACTCTCGGCGGGCGCACCGGTTGGCACGAGTGCGATTCTCGAGGCATCGAAGATGGCCGACTCCGCGGTGGCTGAAGCGTGGGTGCTCGAGCGGAACCAGCGGTTCGCGGTGGATGCGAACCTCCTCATCCAGTTCGCGGATGCGGGCGTGCCGTCCAACGTCATCGATGCCGTGGTTGCGGTTTCCAACCCCAAGGACTTCGGCGTCGCGCGGGCGGAAGGTCGCGACGATGATGGACGTCGCGTGCTCCTGGTGCGCGCCGAGCCGATGTGCGGCGCGTACTACTCGCCGTATTCGTCGTACGCCTACGGACTGTCGCCGTACGATCTCGATCGTGCCGGTTGTGGCTACTCGTCGCGGTACGGGTATGGCTACGGTTACGGCTATGGCTACGGCAACTACGGCTATTACGACGGTTATCGCACTCCGGTCATCATCGTGAACAACGGAACCGGCATTCCGATCGGCGCCGGGACGTCCGGCGGCGGGCAGGCAATCAAGGGGCGCGGCTATACGCAGCCCGGCAACTCACAGGGCACGTCGACGGCAAGGACCGCGTCACCATCGGGCCCGTCGCGCCCGAGCAGTGACGCGTCCAGCTCTTCGAGCTCGAGCTCCGGATCCGCATCGACGACGCAGGCGGCGCAGCCGGCACAGACGGAGCAGCGCACCGCCAAGCCACGGCCGTGATTTTCTCGAACTCCACCGTCAGTCGTAGAGACGAAACATGAGCGCCGTCATTCGCAGGACCATCATCACCGCACTTGCCATCGCCGCCATCGGTCAGGTGGCAGGTGCGCAGCAGCCCGTCACCGGACCGCGGTGGCAGGGGTGGGTTGGTTGCTGGACCGCCGTGGCCAACGCCGGCGCGTGGGATTCGAACAACGGTCCGCCGGCGACGGTGTGTGTTGCGCCTACGTCGGAAGCAACCGCGGTCGACGTCGTCACGCTCGTGGACAACAAGGTCGTGGGACGCAACCGCATCGACGCGAACGGACAGCCGCATCCATTGAGTGCCGGCGGATGCACGGGAAGCGAGCAGGCTCGCTTCAGCACCGATGGCCGCCGAGTGTTCATGCGCTCAATGGTGGATTGCCAGGGCGCCAAGACAGAGACGTCCGCACTTCTCGCGATCACGGCGACGGGTGACTGGATCGACGTCCGCAGCGTGGCTTCTGGTGGTGCGTCGAACGTGCGCGTGGCCCGCTATCGCGAGACGACAGTGCCGGCTTCAGTGCCAGCGGACCTGACCGCCGCGATGACGAACCGTGGACTTGGCGCTGCCGGAGCGCGCATCGCGTCGAGTGCACCGTTCTCGAACGATGCCATCATCGAAGCGTCGAAGTTCGTGGATGCCGGCGTCGTGCAGGGATGGATCATGGAGAGCGGCCAGCGCTTCGCCGTGGATGCCTGGTCACTCATGCAGTTGGCGGATGCGGGCGTGCCGGGTCAGATCACCGATGCGATGGTGCAGGTTTCCAATCCGCGCCAGGCGCACAGCACCACGGTGTACGCGAGCAATGGTCGTTACGCAACACCCTATGGACGTGGTGCATCGGATTGGTGGGATCAGGACACGGGCGAGCGCATCATCGTCTACTCGTATCCCGCGTATGATCCGTGGGGTTTTGGTTGGGGATTCGGGTATCCGCTCGGCTACTACCCCGGGTACGGCCGCAGCTACTCTTATGGACGCGGCCTCTCTTACACCGTGGGACTCGGCTGGGGCTACGGGTTCGGGTACGGCTATGGAGCGGGCTACAACACGCGCGGCGTGGGCTACTACTATCCGCCGGTGATCGTGCTGCACCAGACGAATGGTGGCGGCTACGATCATGGCAAGGCGACGAAGGGCGAAGGTTATTCAGCCGGTCCGCAGGGAGCACCGTCGACGCCAGCGACGCCGGGAACCTTGGCGGGGACGGCTGGAAGCACGGGCGCCCAGGTGCCGACAGCCGGAGCTTCATCCACGAGTTCGCAGTCGCCCGCAAAGGCCGCGAGCAGTAGTGGGAGAACGGCTAAGGGGCGTCCGTAGTCGGCATTCGCTCGACAATTCCTTCCGATCGCGGAGTGGTCTCGATGAGAGACAACTCCGCGATTTCTTTTGTGGATGCCGCGCCTAGTGTCTGGAAGCGGCGCGCTGATGGCATGACGCGATTCTCCATGACGCCCACCGCGCGATTGTACGCGACGACCGACTTACGGAGATGGTCGCCGACATTCGCGAAGTGTTCACCGAGTGCGCGAATGCGCTCGTAGAGATCGCGACCGAGCTGGCTGATCTCCTGCGCATTGCGCGCGACGGTCTCCTGCCTCCACCCGTACGCCACCGCCTTGAGAAGTGCCACGAGCGTGGTAGGTGTGGCGATGATGACCTTCTGCTCGAACGCGTACTCGAAGAGTGACGGATCGGTCTCGAGCGCCACGCTGAAGAAAGCCTCACTCGGAAGAAACATCACGACGAATTCCGGCGTCTCCTCGAACTGCTCCCAGTAGGCTTTGCGATTCAGCGCATCGATGTGCCTGCGAACGCCGGTGACGTGCTCCTCGAGGAGTTGAAGACGCAACGCATCGTTGTCGCAGTTGACGGCTTCGAGAATGGCAACGGCCGGCGTCTTGGCATCGATGACAATCGACTTGTTGCCGGGGAGATGCACGATCATGTCGGGGCGAAGGCGACCATCCTCGGTGTGAATCGTGGCCTGCGTGGTGAAGTCGCAGTGCTCGACCATGCCCGCGAGCTCCACGGCGCGCTCGAGTTGCAGCTCGCCCCACGCGCCGCGGACGTTCGAACTCCTCAGCGCACGAGAGAGGTTGAGTGTTTCGCCGCGGAGCATCTCGTTCGCCAGCGACATCGTATCGAGCTGCTGGTTGAGTTTCGCCATGGACTCGACGCGGCTGAGCTCGAGCTCGTGGAGTTTACGATCGTACTTCTCGAGGCCGTCGCGGATGGGATCGAGGAGAGGCTGGAGGCGCTCCTCGTTGGGGCGCTTGATGAGATACACCAATGCAACGGTGACTAATACGCCGGCGCTGAATGCCAGAATCAGTGGGAGCATTCGTGAATGCTACAACTCCGGTGCGCGTATTGAC
>JADMIO011667591.1_pt1 | contig 15424 bp, 12 predicted proteins | sample 8958161 | NCBI WGS metagenome assembly JADMIO01 (sample SAMN16585339, study PRJNA669376) | soil metagenome | isolation source: Crop rotation soil | place: USA: Cullars Rotation, Alabama | collected 2011
CTCGGCCAGCTGGCGGCAGTGCATCTCCGAGCCGCCGGCGATCCCCCCGCCGTAGCGGTGGACGACGAACGCGAGCTTCACGCCCTGTCGTGGGAGTTGCCCGACACCTCTCGCAGCTCGCGGCGCAGCCGGGTCGTTTCGATCGCCAGCTCCTGGACGCACGCGAACAGCACCTGGTTGATCCGGCGCTGCCGCTCGAAGTTGTCGCGGTTGAACTCGTAGAACCAGCGGAGGAGCGGCATCAGCAGCCGCTGCTTGACGAAGATGATCGGCGCGCCTGCCGCGCCGCGGTGCGTCTGGTACTTGATCGCGGTTTCGAGTCGCCACGTGGACGGCTCGCCGAGCAGTTCCGGCAGCAGCAGTGCCGAGGCGCTGCTGCGGTCGATGGCGGCGCGCAGCATGGCGTCGACCTCGGCGAAGAGCGCCGGGTCCTCGAGCGCGGCCGACGCGCCATGTCTCACCAGTTCGGCCCGCACGCGGTCGCGGACGCGGCCCTGCAGCTCGGACATGACGCGCTCGGTTGACGCCGTCACGCGCGCTAGAACCCTTCGTTCGCGCCGGGCCGCACCGTCAGCGTCGTCGTCGCCGAGGAGATGACCTTGTCCTTCTGTTTGAGCCTGAACGTCAGGCGATAGTCGCCGGACAGGCGGAAGGTATGGTCGGCGCTGTAGCGGCGCTGGATGCTGCTCTTGCCCGCTTCGTACGGATCGCAGTCGGCAGAATTCTCGGAAATCGTCCCGTCGTCCCAGTCCCACTGCACCGTGGGGCAGTAGAAGTCCGCGTAGTCGTTCGGACCGCCCCGGACGTCCACGACGAGGTGCACGCGAAGCGGCGCGAAGCCGGCGGGCGGCGTCGCCTTGAGTGATAAACTGGGTTTCTTGTCCGCGGCGTCGCGCTGCGCAGCTGAAGGATGGACCGCGGCCACTAGTGCAGCGGCGAGCGCAGCAACCGTGCAGAGCGCGCGACGTGGGTCAGTCATGATTGGTCCCCTGAGCTGGCGCCTTCGATTCTAGACGGCCACGAGCCGCTCCCACAAGGACGACCGACGGAGATGCAGACGGTGCACAAAACACCGGCCGTGACCGCCACGGCCCGAAAAACCCGGGAACTCGACGCCGACCTCCTGGTGATTCCCGTCTTCGACGACGACAACCTGGCCGACGAGCCGGACCTGGATCGCGCCTCCGGTGGGGAATACGCCGGAGCGCGCCAGCGGCGCGAGTTCAGCGGCAAGCCGTTCGAGCAGCTGTTCACGCCCCTGACCGGCGAGGGCTGGAAGGCGCGGCGCGCGCTGTGGATTGGCGCCGGCTCACGCGCCGACGTGACCACGGAGGTGCTGCGGCGCGTTGCCACTATGGGCAGCCTGTTCGCGCGCCAGCGGCGGCTCGGCAGCATCGCGATCATCTGGCGTGGCGCGGACGGCCTCGCGCCCGATCGGGCGGCGCAGGCGCTGGCGGAGGGCGCGGTCCTCGCCAACTACGAGGGGACGTCCTACAAGACGGCGGAGGAGCCGGTCGCCTGGCTCGAGCGTGTCGAGGTCCGGACGAGCGAGCCGCAGGAGGCGGCGCTCGAGCGCGGGCGCGTGCTCGGCGAGTGCACCAACATGGCGCGCGCGCTGTCGAACGAGCCTGGAAACGTGCTGACGCCGCGCGAGTTCGCGGAGCGCGCCGCCACGCTGGCGAAGGCGGCGGGCGTGGCCGCCGAGGTGCTCGACGAAAAGAAGATCGCCGAGCTGAAGATGGGACTCCTGCTCGGCGTCGCGCGCGGCAGCGAGCAGCCGCCGAGACTGATCGTCCTTCGTCACGAGCCGAAGAGGGCGGTCAAGGACGTCGTGCTCGGCCTCGTCGGCAAGGGGATCACCTTCGACACCGGCGGCATCTCGATCAAGCCGTCCGACAACATGGACAAGATGAAGGACGACATGTCGGGCGGCGCCGCCGTCGTCTGCGCGATGGCGGCGATGGCGCGGCTCCAGGTTCCCGTCCGCTGCATTGGCGTGATTCCGGCGACCGAGAACATGCCCGGCGGCCGCGCGATGAAGCCCGGCGACATCCTGACGAGCGCCGAGGGGAAGACCGTCGAGGTCATCAACACCGACGCGGAAGGGCGCCTCATCCTCGGCGACGCGTTGTGGTACGCGCGCAAGCTCGGCGTGACGCACCTGGTGGATGTCGCGACGCTGACCGGCGCGTGCGTGGTCGCGCTCGGCAAGACGACGAGCGGGCTGTTCGGCCGCCCCGCGTCGTGGGTCGAGCAGGTGCGGGTGGCAAGCGAGCGGGCCGGCGATCGCTCGTGGCCGATGCCGCTGTTCGACGACTACAAGGATCTGCTCAAGAGCGAGATCGCCGACTTCACCAACACCGGCGGCCGGGCGGGCGGCGCGATCAGCGCGGCGCTCTTCATCAAGGAGTTCGCGGGCGATCTGCCGTGGGTGCACATGGACATCGCCGGCACGGCGTGGGCCGAGGAAGCGAAGCCGTATCAGCCGAAGGGTGCGACCGGCGTCGGCGTGCGGACGCTGGCCGAGCTCGCGCTCGACGTGGAGTCGTGGAGCAAGTCGACGTAGGGGCCGGCTTCAGCGATCTGACGTCGGGGCCGGCTTCAGCCGGCCCACCGGCCGTAGTAATCTGACGCGTGCCGGCTTCGGCCGGCGCGCACCCCATGTCATCGCAGCAGCCTGGCCCCGCACCCTCGACGGCCCCCGCGCCGGGCGCCGGTCCGTCTCCGACGCCGCTGCCGGGCCACCCGATCATCATCGAGACCATCCATCAGCCGCCCATCACGCGCGAGATCACGATGGGTGACGTCGTCCTCGGGTCGGCGGGTTTCGTCGGCCTGGTGATGATTGCGGCCGCAATCGCCGGCCTGCTGGTCGGCCTCGTCGTCGTGCTGCGGAAGCGCGCGGCCGACAAGGCGGCCGGGCCCACCGACCCGGGTCACGCGAGGCTGCGCACGTAGATCTCCCGTGCCTTGGCGAGGAGCGCTCTCGTGTCCTCGTATATCAGCACTTTCATCGCCTCGTCGAAGTCGAACCAGGTCGGATCCCTGTCCGCTTCGCCGGGACCTGATGTCCCGCCTGCGGCAAGCAGAAAGTAGTCGACGCGCAGGCGGCGCGCGCGGGCGGCGAATTCGAGCGTGCCGACGAGTTGAATGACCTGTCCCTCAACGCCCGCTTCCTCCGCGAGCTCGCGTTGTGCGGCTGCCGCGGCGGTTTCGCCGGCCTCGAGGTGCCCCTTCGGGAGAATCCATTCGCGCTGCGGCGTGTTCGCGTGCACCAGCAGGACCTGGGGGACATTGCTCTGCAGGCGCATGGCGATCGCGCCTGCCTCCGGTACGACCCGATCCGTCGTCATGCGGTGGGTTGGATCAGCGCCAGTCGCCGGCGGCGACAAACGCCGCCCAGTAGAAGGGGTGAGTGCTGAGGTTCCGCTTCCGCCGCTGCTCGAGGACCTGCAGGCTCGCGGCGCGCACCGAGTCGGGCGTATCCAACTGTTTCGACAGGCGTGCGGTGTAGAGCGCCTTCATCCAGTCGCGCGTGGACTGATCCTCCACCGACCACAGGCTCATGATGATGGTGTGAACGCCGGCGATCTGGAACGCCCGCCGCAGGCCGAAGACGCCCTCGCCGGCCGCGATTTGGCCCAGGCCCGTGTCGCACGCCGAGAGGACGGCCCACTCGGTTCCCTGCAGGTTGAGTCCCGCGATTTCTTCGGCGTTCAGGATGCCGTTGCTCTGTCTCGCGCCAGAGAGCGTGTTGACGCCCGCGAGCGCGAGGCCGGACAGCAAGAGAGGGTTGTCAATCGGTGTGGTTGTTGCTGCGGTGACGATGCCACCAACCCCCCGCGTGCGCGGAACGGTGGTACCGCAGTCCGACCCGAGGAAGAAGCCGTGCGTCGCGAGATGAATAACCCTGCGGCCGACCATGTCTCGCGTCAGAGCGGCCTTCGTCGCGGCGCGGCCGCTGAGCGTCAGGACGTCGTTGCCGGTGCCCCAAATACGCGCGATGTCCAGCACCTCGGCCCTGGACCCGGGAAGATCCTCGAATCGCAGCGACCCGATCGCGCCGCAGCCGGACCGCTGCGCTGCAATGGTCGATGCGGTGCCGCGGCCGTCGAAGGCGGGACCACCGAGCGCCAACAGTCCGCGGCCCTGGGCGGCGGTCCCGCGAACGAGATCTCGTTCGGTGGAGAGGTAGTGAATCGTCGGGCCGGTTTCGAGAAGGTATCGGTTCCCGGTCGGCAGCGCGGCAAAGCTGACGAGATTGAGCGCGCCGTCGGGGACGATGAAGACGCGAGTTGCGCCTTTCAGCGATTCGGCGAGGGGATCCCACACACGAATGCGGAGAGCACTGCCCGCAGCACGGTACGCCCGTTCGGCTTCGCGCGGCCCAACGGCCGCTGCGATCGCGCGGCCGCCGGCCTCGGCGCGAAAGATATCCGCGAGCCGATCGAGGGACGCAGCAGTGCCCAGGGGAATCACGTGAACGTCATCGCCGTCGGCGCGCATGACCAGCGCGATGTACGACGGAGTCGTCGTCATCGTTCGGCCCGACGGCCGATTGACGAACGAGGTTCGGTCATATCGCAAAAAGGAAACCAGCGCCGAGCCCGCGGGCATCGCGCCGCGGACCTCTTCTAAACCCGTCTGTGCCCGCTGGGCTTCCTCCCGGGTGGCAACACTGCGCTCGGCGAGTTCGCGCTCAGCGTCTTCCTTCTCTTCCCGCGCTTCGTCGAGCAATGGGGCCGGCACTGATTCGCCCTGCAGGCTGCGAAACATCAACGTCGCGAATCGCTGACGCGCGGCAACGACCGTTGCGGTCGGAGATGCGAGTTCCTGATCGTTACTAGAGGCCATTTGCGCACGTACAGCGAATTCGTCGAGGATGACACTTCGAGATCGGATGGCGGCGTCGAGAATCTGCGATGCTCCCTGTGTGGGATCGACCGCCGCTATCGAGAGGGCGAGATCAAGACCCCTTGGCCGAGCGGCCGCATAAGCCACCGCCGGGCGTTCTGGGAGATAACGAACGGTAAAGCGTAGGTGTTCGCGGCCAACCTGTTCGGCGGCAAGCGCAGGAGCCAGGGGTACCGGTTCGCTGCGCAGAGCGAAATCCGCGGCCGCTGCGGACGCTTGCGCCTCCGCCACGAGTGGATGTTGATTGCCGTACTTTTGGCGCCGCGCGGCGAGCGCTTCGGCAAAATCCTTACGCGCCATGTCGAAGGATGCTCGTTGCATCTCCACACGTCCGCGAAATATCAGCGCGCGGGCGAGTTCATCGGGTTCCCCGGCAAGGCTAGGATCTCGGTAGATTTCGATCGCCTCGGTGATCGTCTTGCTCGCTGCGGCAAGGTTGCCGGCCTTCATTTGGACTTCGGCGATTTCGTTGAGGTTCCACCCGATTTGAGGATGACGCTTTCCAAAGGCTTTTCGCCGAACCGTCAGCGCACGGTTCAACAAACGCACCGCGCCATCGAAATCGCCGCGTTTTGCGAGGGCCTCGGAAATTTGGTCAAGAGCGCGCGCGACGTAGGGATGCATTGGCCCGAGACGGTTTGCCCAAACTCGGGCTGCTTGGCGAGCGAGACGCTCCGCCTCGGTCCAATCGCCCGTTTCGTACGCCAGCGAGGCCATGTTGTAAATTGCTGTGGCCGTATTCGAGGACTCGTCTGTTGCGCAGGATCGCGCCATGGCCAGCTCACGCCGATAAAGCGTCAGGGCGTCCCTATAGTCGCCGTCGGTTTGACGTGAAACAGCGTTGTCGTTGATAAGCCAGAATAGCTCCGGTGCACAGGACGCGAGCGAGTTCTCGCCGATTTCGAGCGCGCGTTCGCGCGACCGCCGCGCGTCAGGGATTCGACCCAAGATGTTTTGAGCTAGTCCGAGGTTGCGCAGATAGTGGGCAATCGCGGGATGGTCTGGCCGCAACCGCTTCGTCGCCAACAACAGTGATTCGCTCCAGCGTTGTTCCGCCGCAGCGACGTTACCCGTTAGAAAAAACACGTACCCACGGTCTGCGAGGCTCCAACTCTTGTCCGGGTGATTTGGCGCCGCGGACTCCCACGTTGTCAGTGCTCGGTCTAAGAGGGTTGCCGCTTTGTCGTAATTGCCTGCGTTCCATTCAAGAAATCCGGCGATGCGCAGTGAACGAGCAACGGCAACAGGCGAAGCGGTACGATGTTCATTCCGCACGGCGAGTGATTGCGCGAGGATCGTTCGGCCCTCCTCAAATTTTTCGAGCGATACGAGCGCCTTGGCCTTGACATCCAGCGCGTCCGCCCACTCAGGATCATCCGAGCGCCAGGCTGTGGCGCCGGCGGCCAAGGCGCGTTCCGCGTTTTCGAGGGCCTTGGTAAAATCTCCACGTTCGATCTGAATCGCCGCGAGATTTCGAAAGGATCTCGCGCTGTCGGCGGCGAGCGTGTCGCTCAACCGAACAAGACCTTCCGCGAGGGCTAACGTGTCGGAGTCCGCCGCGCGTCCATTGGCGATGCGCGCTTCCAAAAGAAGATTTCTCGCACGCGAAACATCCGCTGGAGTCGAATCGCGTGATGCACTGACGGCGGACAGGACTCTCTCGGCTTCATTTTCCGCGTCAGCATAACGACCTTCTTCCAACGCTGCGAGCGCGGAAATTTGATCGCCATCGCCGGATGCCGTGAGTTCCGGGGTGTTGAGGTGCGCTGCGACAATAGCGGCGGCAAGCGTGAGCGCGGCCTTGGCTAGACGATGTCGCATCAGGTGCATTCACATTATTCGGACGGCGGCTCTGTGATCGTGAAGGAGATCCGGGCTCGCCTCTTTTTGGGATCTGTGGGTCGGGCTCTTTTGATCTTCCATATCGAATCGTTTAGCACGTCCTGTAGGTCGCCGGCAGCACCCGGCCGCGTACCAGGCATCTTCACTGCGGCAGCTGCGCCTTGCTTAGGCGGCGCTTCCATGAAGATCACGCCTTTCTTATTGGGCATTGATTCCTCCTATGTTGGGCTCAACCCAGTTTGGGGTAACACGAGCGGCTCGAGCGCCATCAATGGCCAGCCAGTTTCCTTGAGGCTGAGTTCTTGATAACGGGCTGTTTCGACAGGGTTGCGACTGACATCGACCCTGGAGGCAGTTCCAACCGGGGGTCGATAATAGGCGCTCAGTCCAGAATAATGATCGTTTGACTTGTCCAAAACGAGCACTGCGTGCAGCGCCGCATCGAGAGCTTTGCCCAGTTCTCGATGGCTCTCACTGGCCATCAGGTTGGCGCTGAGTTTGCCGATATCAATGAGAGCGGGATCTCGAATGAGAGCCGGGTCCCTTCCAGGCCTGTCGTGGCGGGATTCTTCCAACGCCGAGTGAAGGTCGCGAAGACCGATTCCGGTGTGCGCCGCCAGTCGCATCGCCTCCACCAAATTCTCAAGCGGTTTCTTAAAGGCGCCTCGCGCAGGCGCGATCCGAAGAGCGCTGTACGGAACATTACTGACCGTGCCGTTGTTGCCATCGTCGCGATTGTCCGGGGATTTCAAAAACTCCCCTAAACGGTCGACGAATCTCCGGCTCATAGCTTCGACGTCGCCGCCTGCCGCCATAATCGGCATGAGCTCCGCCCAGGGCCAAGGTGAGACAGCCGCCGTTTCCTGGCAACCAATGAGTAGCCGCGCTGAACCTTCGAGTTCATACACCAGTTCAAGAAGTTGCAAATGGCACGATTTCAGTACCAGCAGGTCGAGCGGCTCGCCCGCTTTGACGCCATGGGCTAGTTCCGTAAGAGTGAGGTAGTCGGGTTGGCCATTAGCACGCCTTCGCTCGCCGGGTTGGCTCGTATAGAACATTCCCACGGGACCGTAACCGTGACCGAAGAAAAATCCGACATGGCAAGCGGGTGCAAATCCACACACTTCTTTTATTTGTCGACGCGCCTCGACGGTAAAATCTCTTAATGCCTCGCCATCGTTCGGTGAAGCCCGATTAATCGGCGTCCACCTTGGAGCACCGGCGTGATTTTCGATCGGGTTTTCGCCAAATGGCGCATCGCAATCGTCGGGCCAGAGGTCCATGTCCGGCGCAAACAACGCGCGCATCGCCGCGTTTCTGTTCCGGTAGAAAACCTCGACGGCGAGTGGGATGCCAGCATCTTTCGCAGCCGCGCGCAATGCCCTCAGTTCGGCCTGTACCCACTTCGACAGGCCTAAGGCGTCGGGATCATATTTCGCGACAAGATACGCGAGCAGCGCTGATTTCGGGGGGCCTGAGCCTGCCATGAGAACCCTCCGTTGATGTGTGGGTGACGCCGCGCGGAGTCTAGCACGGCCTACACCGTCCGATTACGTTCCTGCATCCATTAACGCCGGCGGGGGATCCTTCTTACAACGCACTTCCCCCGCTGTAAGAACACGCCGCCGACGCCGTTAGGGAAGGTACGGAACGGGCAGGGGACTTCCTGTATCATGACCGCCACAGCACTGACATTCGGGCCGGATTCCTTGATGGCCGACCACGTGTCTTCTCGCGCGCGCGATGTGAAACGGGCGGCGCCGGCCGCGGCCAACGCGCTGACGTCCATGGAGTTGCTCGTCCGCGCCAAGGCGGGCGACGAGCTGGCGCTCAACGACCTCTGCGCCCGCTACCTGCCGCGCCTGCAGAAGTGGGCGCACGGCCGCCTGCCGGCCTACGCGCGCGGCGCGCTCGACACCTACGACATCGTCCAGGAGACGCTGACGAAGGCCGTCAGACGGCTCGACTCGTTCGAGCCCCGGCACGATGGCTCGTTTGGGGGGTTCCTCCACACCACGCTCCGCAACTGCATCTGCGATCAGGTGCGTTCGGCACGCCGGCGGCCGACGACCGCCCTCGATAGCGATCGGGTGGCGGAGGATCCCACGCCATTCGAGCTGGCGGTGGGGCAGGAGACGGCCGCCCGCTACGAAGCGGCGCTGCAGCGCCTGAAGCCGGCCGACCGCGAGGCGATCGTCGCGCGCATCGAGCTCGGGTTGCCCTATGTCGAAGTCGCGGCCGCCCTCGGCAAGCCGAGCGTCGCCGCCGCCCACGTCGCCGTCAGCCGTGCACTCGTCAAGCTTGCGAAAGAGATGTCCAGTGACACACGTTCCTGACGATCCCGAGGTGCTGTCGTCGGTGGCGGCGTCGATCAGCGACGGCGCGCTGATCGAGTGGGAGAGGGTCGCGCGGCAGGTCGGCGGCGACGACGATCGCATCCTCAACGAGCTGCGAACGCTCGAGCAGATAGCCAGGTTTCATCAGACCAATCAGGAGGCCGTCGCCATGGGCGAAGCCATCGCCGACAATGAAGCGGACGACCCGCGAGGGTGGGCGCACTTCCTGATCCTCGGACGCCTCGGCAGCGGATCGTTTGCCGACGTCTATCGCGCGCACGACACGAAGCTGCAATGCGACATCGCGTTGAAGCTGATGCGGGAAGACGGCGACAGTCCGATGAACGTCGTCCGCGTCCTGAAGGAAGCGCGGCTGCTCGCCCGCGTTCGCCACGCGAATGTCGTGCAGGTATACGGCGCCGATCGGGTGGACGGGCGAGTCGGCCTCTGGATGGAGCTGGTCCGCGGCACCACGCTCGAGGATCTGCTGCAGCGGCAGGGCACTTTCAGCGGGCCCGAGGCGTCCTTTGTCGGACGCGACATGTGCGGTGCCGTGGCGGCGGTGCATCGCGCCGGGCTCCTCCACGGCGACATCAAGGCGCACAACGTGATGCGCGAGGAGGGCGGCCGCAACGTCCTCATGGACTTCGGCGCCGGCAAGGACCTCGACATGGACTTTCTCCATGCCTACGTCGGCGGCGCGGACGACTTCGCGGGCACGCCGCTCTACCTCGCTCCCGAGGTCTTCACGGGCTCGCGGCGCACGCAGGCCACCGACATTTACAGCCTTGGCGTCCTGCTCTTCCATCTGGTGACCAATCGATATCCGGTCGAGGGCGACACACGCGCGGCCGTCGAGGACGCGCATCGCCGCCACGAGCGCGTGCACCTTCGCGACGTGCGCTCCGATCTGGCCGACGAGTTTGTCAGCATCGTCGAGCGCGCGCTCGATCCGGATCCGCGCCGGCGGTTCCCGACTGCGGGCGCATTCGAGGGCGCACTCGCGCGGTTCTTGGGCGCGCCACCCGATGGCGGAAAGCAGGACGAGCGATTCACCTGGCCCGCGCGTTTCATCGCGGCTGCCGTGGCTGCCGCCTGCATCGTCATTGGCACGCCGGCCTACTGGCTGGCCACGCGCCCGCGCGTGGAGCCGATAGAACCCGCGGCGGCCGCGACTGCACCCGCCATCGCGCCGGGCGGTGCAACGGCGTACACGATCGATGCAGGCCTCTACCGGGTCTCCGAAACCGGCGAGGTCAGGCTCGGGGCGGGCGATCGCGTCACACCGGGCGACCAACTGGCGCTCCGGATCCAGGTTTCGAAACCCACTCACATTTATGTCGTCAACGAGGACGACAGGGGAGAGTCGTATCTCCTGTTTCCACTTCCCGACCAGGCAGTGGGGAACCCGATCCCCGCCGGCCGCGCGGTCCGCCTGCCCGCGGCAGGCGCCTCGACGCCGCTCTATTGGAAGGTGACGAGCGCCGGCGGTCGCGAGCACTTCCTGATCTTCGCCACGCCGGAGCCGCTGCCCGCCTTTGACCGCATGTTCGCGTCGCTGCCACGTCCGCAGTTGAACGCCCCGGTCCTCGCGTCTCCGCTGCCCTCCGAAGCGGTCGGCGTGCTGCGCGGCGTCGGCGGGCTCGGCGTGTCGCCCGGTGCACGCGCCGGCACGCTCGCCGAGCAGTTCACCACGACGCTGTCGCAGACAGCCGAGTCCGCCAACGGGTTGTGGGTGCGTCAGATCACCCTCGATAATCCGCGCTAGCCGATCGCCACGACCCCGCGCTCATTGCAAATTCCGTCGATGGCGCACGCCTGTGCGCACATCACTTCGCACGCCCGACGACGGATCCGAATTCTGTGAGACGCGTTTTGTCGCGAGACACCGCACGCTTTGCGCCGGGTCGCCGATGCTGCTGACGACGTCGGCGTAAGTCCTACGAGCGCTAGGAGTACGGGCGACCTGGCGTCGGAGCGGCTCGCCTCTTGCGCTTATTGGAGGCGTCAGGAGGATGTTCATGCGAAAGCTAGCAGCCGTGGTGTTCTGCCTTGTGTGCGCTCAGGGCACAGTCAACGCGCAATACAGACAGAACGTGATCACCCATGCCGTCGTCGACAAGGTGGGCGGTCTGGTACTCGTCACCGGTCAGTTCGGGTGGAATCCGTCGGTCACGATCGACGGGATGCCGGTGCGCGTCAACTCCGCCTCTTCTCAGATGATGGTCGTCGAGCTGCCTGCAAGTCTTCTCAACCAGCCCGGCACCTACTTGATGACGGTGAGCACCGGTACCGGTTCGAAGGCGACGACGTTCTTCGAGATTACGGTCGGCGCGGTTGGCCCGCAGGGCCCGCGCGGTGCCGACGGCACGCCCGGCGCGAAGGGTGATCCAGGACCTGCCGGTCTCAAGGGCGACCCGGGACTCGCCGGTCTCAAGGGCGACAAGGGTGACAAAGGCGATAAGGGCGATCCCGGCGCTGCTGGTCGTGGCGACAAGGGCGATAAAGGCGACAAGGGCGATAAGGGTGACAAAGGGGATCCCGGGACGCCTGGCGTCAACGGCGTCAACGGCCTCAACGGCGGCCAGGGCGCGAAGGGCGACAAGGGCGACACAGGTAGCGTAGGCCCCGCGGGGGCGAGTGCGCTCCGGGTCGTCGATGCGAGCGGCAAGGAGGTGGGAACGCTCATCTCACTCGACGCCGTCATCCTCAACATCGGCAGCGACTGGATGCGTCTCGGGCTCAACGACGCCGGATTCGCGTCGTGCGCAGCCGGGGCCGGCTGCGTGCAGTCCGAGTTCGAGCAGCCGGACTGCGCGGGCACCGCGTACATGAGCGTGGATAGTCTCGCCCCGCGGGCGTTCCTGGTCGCAGGCGACATCTATTACCCATCCGGAGCAGCCGCCGTGCGGCCGGTCGGGTCGCTGGGTTACGACTCCGGCGCGTGCGTCAACCTCGACGCAGGGTTCACGAGTAGGAATGCCGAGAGGAAAGAGACGCCGCTGTCCGAGCTGGGGCTGAGCGGCGCGTTCCACCTCGCGAAGTAGAGGCTTCGCCGGCTACTGGGAGGCGACGGTCTGCGTCGCGGCCTTGAGCGATCGCTGGTAGCGCAGCACGCCGTTGAAGAGCGCTTCCGCGATCTGCTGGCGATAGGTGCTGCCGCGCAGCAGCGTCGCCTCCTGGTGGTTGGTGAGGAAGGCAATTTCGGCGAGGACACTCGGCATCGTGGCGCCGATGAGCACCACGAACGGCGCCTGCTTGACGCCGAGGTCTTTCACACGCTTATTGGCTCGCTTGAGCCGTTCCATCATCGCGGACTGGACGAGCGTCGCGACGTCGCGCGACTCGTCGAGCTTGTTGTTGAGCGCGATCGCCTTGACGATGTCGGGAAGCTGACGCATCGTCCGCGCCGAGGCCGCGTTCTCGCGCGCGGCGATCGCCTCGGCGGCGGGGTTCGGCGCGAAGTTGAGGAAGTACGTTTCGATCCCGCGGGCGCGCTCATCTTCGCTCGCGTTGGCGTGGATCGACAGGAACAGGTCGGCGCCCTCGCGGTTGGCCATCGCGGTCCGCTCCTCGAGCGGGACGAAGACGTTGGCCCGGCGGGTCAGCACCACCTCGACGCCCCGTTGCTTCGCCAGCAGCTTCTCGAGCCGCAGCGCGACGTCGAGCACGAGGTCGGCTTCGCTGAGCCCGTCGGTCATCGCGCCGGGGTCATGCCCGCCATGGCCTGGATCGATCACGATTCGCGCGATGCCGAGCCCGAGCTGTCGTGACAGCGAAAACCCGCCGCGGCCGTTCGGACGCGGCTCCGACGGCACCGACGGCGCAACAGATGCTGCGCCGGCGCCAGCGCCGGCAGGCGCCGGAGGCGCGGCAGGTACGGGCGTGGAAGCCGCGGTGGCCGCAACAGCCCGGCGCGCGAAGTCGATCACGACGCGGTACGGGTTGTAGAGCGCGTAAATGGTGTGTGGCGCCGCTCCGGCCAGGTCGAGAACGACCCGCGTTCGCGTGCCGACCTGCCGGCCGACGCGAATCTGGCGCACGAGATCGTCGGGAAAAGTTCGCGTCGCGTCCGCGAGCGCCTCGACGGGGCGAGTGTTCTGCAGGTCGATGAGCACCCGCAGCGGGCCGTCGACCTCCTCGTCGTGATAGCTGGCCTCGCCTTCGAGCTCGAGCGTCACCCGCACCGCGCCGGGCAACGTTTCACGGCGAATAGCCGTGAGCATTACCGCCGGCAGCTTCGGTGGCGGCGCTTCGACGACAACCTTCGCTGCGGTCAACCGATCGAGCTGGGGGCTTGCCTGCTTGACGAACGGGCTCGTCGGATGGCGGGTGCCAAGCGTCTTCAGAAGGCGCAGCGCGGTGGATCGATCCTCGGGTTGCCCGAATTCCCAGAACGCGTCCGCCGCGAGCATGCCCGCATGCCAGAGCGCATCGTCGCTGTATGGGCTGGCTGGCAGCAGGCGCGAGATGTCCTGGTAGGCGCCCACAAGCGTGCGGGCACGATCGAGCAGCGGGCTGGCGGGCGCACCCGCCTTCCGCGAGTCGATTTCGGCGCGCAGCGCCGTCTCACGCGTCTTGGCTTCCTTCAGCAGCTTCGCGGCGTTCGAGTCCTGGGCGAACGCGGTTGCCGTCACGAGGCAGATCGCCGACAGGAGGAAGGTCCTAGCGCAGCTGCGCATCGACCTCCTCGAAATAGCCGCGATCGACGAGGACCTCGCGCGGCTTCCCGCCGGCGCCGGGCGAGACCAGGCCTTCGGCCTCCATCATGTCGACGAGTCGCGCGGCTCGGCTGAAGCCGATCCGCAGCTTCCGCTGCAGGTAGGAGATCGACACCTGCCCGCTGCCGACGACAATGCGGGCCGCCTCGTCGTAGAGGTCGTCCTTCTCGAACTGCACCCCCTCGGCGCCGCCCTTCTCGTCCTCCGCGGTGATCGATTCGTCGAAGATCGGCTTGCCCTGCTTCCGCAGGAAGCTCGCGAGGCGCGCGCTCTCCTGTTCGGATATGTAGGGGCCGTGGAGGCGGATGCACCGCGACGAGGCTGGCGGGAGGAAGAGCATGTCGCCCTTGCCGAGCAGTTGCTCGGCGCCGTTGCCGTCGAGAATCGTTCGCGAGTCGATCTTCGACGAGACGCGGAACGAGATGCGGGACGGGAGGTTCGCCTTGATGAGACCGGTGATGACGTCCACCGACGGCCGCTGCGTCGCCAGAATCAGGTGGATGCCCACCGCGCGCGCCATCTGCGCCAGCCGCGCGATCGATTCCTCGACCTCGTTGCTGGCGACCATCATCAGGTCTGCGAGCTCATCGATCACGACGACGATGAAGGGGAGCGGCCGCGGCGCGTCGGCGTCCTTGTTGCCCGTTTCCTCGAGCATCATGCGGATGTTGCGGTTGTACTGCTCGATGTTCCGCACGCCTTCGGCCGCCAGCGTCTTGTAGCGCTCCTCCATCTCGCGCACGGCCCACCGGAGCGCGTTGGCAGCCTTCTTCGGATCCACGACGACGGGCGTCAGCAGGTGCGGAATCTCTTCGTACATCCCGAGCTCGAGCCGCTTCGGGTCGATCATGATCATCCGCACGTCGTCCGGCGTCGAGCGGTAGAGGATGCTCGTCAGCATCGCGTTCAGCCCGACCGACTTGCCGGTGCCCGTCGAGCCGGCGATGAGCAGGTGCGGCATCGTCGCCAGGTCGGTGACGTACGGCTCGCCGTGGATGGTCTTGCCGAGCGCGAGCGTCAGCTTCGACGCGGAGCGCTCGAACGCATCCGACTGCAGCAGCTCGCGCAGCGAGATGCCCTCGCGGTTCGGGTTCGGGATCTGGATGCCGACGGTGGACTTGCCCGGGATGCGATCGATCAGCACCGATTCGGCCTGCATCGCCAGGCACAGGTCGTCGGCGAGGCTGGTAATCTTGCTGTACTTCACGCCGGCCTCGGGCTTGAACTCGAACGTCGTGACGACCGGGCCGGGGTGAATCTGTGCGACCTGTCCCTCGACCGCGAACTCGCGACATTTCTCCTCGAGCTGGCGCGCGGAGTCCATCAGCTCGCGCTCGTCGATCTTCTGTTCTGTCTTCGCCGGGTCGAGCAGCGAGAGGGGCGGCAGCGTGAACGCCCCCTGGCGCCGCGGCGCCTTCGACGGCTCGGGTTCCGGCAGCGGAAGCTGCGGGGCAATCGTCGCTGTCGTCCGCTTCTTGGCGACGACGGCGGGCGCCGCCGACGGTTCGGCGGGTTCCTGCGTCCTGGGCGCTTCTCTGGTCACGGCTGCTGCCGCCACCTTCTTCGTCTGCTTGGCAATCACTTCGCGCCGCTGTTTCCGCTTGCGCCGGT
>JADMIO011227332.1_pt1 | contig 15422 bp, 5 predicted proteins | sample 8958161 | NCBI WGS metagenome assembly JADMIO01 (sample SAMN16585339, study PRJNA669376) | soil metagenome | isolation source: Crop rotation soil | place: USA: Cullars Rotation, Alabama | collected 2011
GGCGGTTCCCGCGGAGGAATCCAGGGTCAGGGTGGCGCCAGTCATTTGCAGGCCGACGCCGCCGCTCAGGAGATGCATGGTTCCGCCGCCTTGGACCTCGGCAAAGGTCGCGGAGGTCCCGTTCGAAAGGCTGATGTGGCCGTCGGTGACGCTACCACCCGAGTTGATGGTGTTCGTTCCGCCGGACCAGGAGATCGATGCAGCCGTGCCGGTCAAAGCGCCGCCCACGCCGGTGGTGAAAGTGCCCCCGGTGTTGATAAACGTTCCGACCGTATCCTGGAAACCGTTGAGGTTGACCGTGCCGCTGTTCAGAGTGATGAGGGCGCTGTCGTTAACCTGCCAGTTGGCGAGCCACTTCAGGGTGCCGCCGCTGATGGTCACGCCGCCGCTGCCGATGGCGTTCGGGCTGGTCGCCTCGGTTCCACCGGGTGTTTTGTTAAGGTCGAGCTCGCCCTGGCTCACTGTTGTTAGGCCGGTGTAGGTGTTGGCCGCGGAACCCGACAGCTGCCACGTTCCAAGGCCACTTTTCGTCACCGAAAGTGTTCCGCTGCTCGGGTTAGCGATCGCCGCGGCAAGGGAGTTGGCTCCAGTGCTTGTTCCGGTCAACGTTAAAGTTCTATTGCCGGTCCCGGACGCCACCAGCGAACCGGTATTAGTGAAAGCGAGCACGCCATTCGCGGAAGCTGATGCGTCAATCGTCGCGCCGGCGGTCCCAATGGTAAAGAGACGATCTGTGCTATCACCAGTCCCCGTGTATTTGAGTGTTCCACCGTTGATAATAAGCGTACTTGCGGAGGCAGCAGCATTCGCGACAGCGTTCGAATTGCCGATGGAACTGCCCGTTCCCTTATTGGCGAGCTTCGTTACCTCCAGCGTGCCGGCGTTAATCGTGGTCACGCCATCGTACTGATTTGAGACGTTGCTAAACTTAACGGTGCCACTGTGCGTGCCGTCACCGATGTTGACGTTCGCCGTTGTGGTCGCTCCGCTCGCTTCGTTAATGACGCCTTGGAAATCTACGGAGCCACCAGCTAAAGCAACAAAAGTTGCGTCCTTGGCGGCGGCGCTGGCTGTCCCGAGTGTAATCGTTCCGCTGTAAATCGAAGCGGCGGCGGCGTTTCCGCCAAGTGTCAAGGTTCCAGAATTCCCGGTCTGAGTTTGGATCGCATTAGCTATTGTAAAAGCACCAGTTGTCAGAAGGCTTGCGTTGCTGCTTCCGGTAGTGTTGCCGAGGAGAACGGTGTTACCTGTGGTCCCGATGGTACCGTTCGAACTGCCCAAAGCGTTGTTAGCGCCGACAAAAAGCGTTCCCGAATTGATCTGGGTTTTACCCCGATACGAATTTGCGTCGTTGAACGTGAGCGAGCCTGTTCCATTCATCAGGATGGCCGTCCCGCTCGCGCCCGAAACGGAGTCGTAAATGGTTCCGAAACCCGTGGGAGTCGTAGGGCCCACAACAATGCTACCCGCGCCGCCGAATGTCAGTGTTTGCGCCTTTACGTCGGTCCCAGCGGTGGTTCCGCCCGCACTCGAACGCCCCTGGGTGATGTTGAGCGTGCCGCCCCCCGCTTGTGTGATCGTCAGGGGTGAATCGAGCGCAATATGACCGGAAAGCGTGTTCGCGTTTGAAGTGTTCTGTGAATTAACAGCCAAAGCTCCGGACGTATTGGCCGCGAGTGTCCCAACAATCCCTCCGGCCGAATTGATTGTGCCACTAAAACTTTGGCCGCCGCTTGCGTTTGTCAGATTAAACGATGCACCGGACGCATTGTTGACGTTGCCACTCCCGGTATAATCGACGCCCAAACGAACCGCGGCGTTGATGCTGCCGCCGCTATTTAAATTAAGAACGCCGTTATTGATCACCGAAAAATCGGAGGCCGTTAGGCTCGCATTCACATTGATGGTGTTGCCTGTGCCGTTGGTGGAAATTCCGATATATTTGCCGGTGGCATTGACCGTATTATTGAAATTTACGGTCTCCCCTCCGCCATAGAGGCGGATTCCGTTGACTGCTGTCGCGGTCACTGTTCCGCCAAAGGTTAGGTTTCCATTAACGGCATTGATCTCACCGTGGTCTCCGCTGCCAAAAGAGATGTTGGTGTTAACGTTCTGATTGTTAGTCGAGAAGTTCTCGATCTTAGGAACCTGTCCCCCGAAATCGAAAAGAGTTATCGCGCTGCCCTGAAGGGTAAAGGTTACCGGGTTGGTGATGCTCTCAAAGGTTAAGCGATATCCGCTGTAAGCACTCCCATTGTTCACCGTAGTACTCCCGGTGCGTCCAGCAGTGACCCAAGCATTCCCGAAGAAGAGGCTCTCGTTACTTCCGAAGCCGTTATCCCAGTTCGATGCGGTCTGCATGTCGCTGCTGGTCGTGCCTTTCCAGCCAGTGTTGGTCTGCGCAAAAAGACCGCTACTTGTTAGGGCAAACGCGCCGGCGGCGAGTACGCAGAGAGTACGTGAGATACGCGGAGATTCTTTCAAGATGGGGAGCGAGCTGAGGGGTTGGTTGACGTCTATAAAACTAGCGGCGGATATGACACCAGTTCAGAGGCTTGGTGTCAACGCTAAATTGCCAGAATTGTTGATAAAGTTTTTCGGGAAGAACCGCCCCATTGAAAGGGGTTTTGTGAATAACTTTCCACCGGCAGGCGCAAGATGTAGCGCCGGGAGCTGTGCCTACCTCCGCCGGGCGAGCCTGGTTAAAGGGAAAGCGTCTGAACTTCAGGGAGTTGCGCGGTCCCCGGGGAGAGAGGGGAACGCGGGGCGCTGGCGAGATCCGGCATAGCGCGCCTGGACCAGGCAAAAAGGGAAGGAATTGGGCAAATCCGGCAATGGGAACCGGTCGTCCACGGCCAAAGTTGGCGCAGTCGAATAATCATAACTCTCGTAGAGGAATCAGCGCGGTGCGCCGGTTGATGGCCGGTTGCCTGGCTATTTTGCCGGCGAAAGCCTGGTTCTCCCCTACCCCCCAACTTTGTGGAAAACTCTGAGATTTCTAGATTGACAAACGCAATCGAACCCGCGATAAGGGACGCGGTTTCCACCCATCCCCTTGCTATGATTCGCAAATTCGCGCTCATCACTTTCCTTACCGCAACCTCAGCCGCCCTGGCGACGACCTACCCCGGAAACGGCGGCACAGGCTTTGGCGGACCCGTAGGCGGGGCCGGTGGATCACTCACTTTCACGGACGATCATTCCACGCTGTCGGGCACCATCACACTCGGCAACGGCCAGACCCAGCTGAGCGATGAGCTGGTGATCTACATCGACTCGACCACGGGCGGCTTTACCAGCACGGCATCCTTTACCGATACGGGCGGCGGTGGCGACATCGATCGCAAGGCCATTTCTGGTTTCGACGGAGGCAATCGGGCCACGGTCAATTTTGCTCCCGGTTTTGCGGCCGATTACGCCATCGCGCTTTCGCCGGTGAACGCGAACTTCGGCGGTTTGTGGGTTTTGGATAACACGAACAATTTCACCTTTTTGACTTCGGTGAATCTCCAGCACCCGACGAGCAGCACCTATACTTTCAGCCTTCCGATCTCCGATATCATCGCCGGGTTGCCGACCGATTTCGATACGGTGTTCAATTTCTCAACTACGTATCTGAACAGCCACAACGACATTTACCGCTCGAACGAAGCTTACAACGCGCTCGCCGGAACACCGGGAGACGTCAACGGGAATTTCGCGCGCAACACGGTGACAGCGTCGTTCCTCAGCTATGACATCGTTGCGGTTCCGGAACCGTCAACCTGGGCGACGGCCGCGCTGATGAGTGTGGGCCTGGCTGGTTCGGTCTTGCGCCGGGTTCGTCGCGCCAGCTAAGGCTAGACAGTTTTCGAACGCCAGGCGCGCTCAAGGGCGCGCGACCCGCATCTTCTCCCCGGGCTGAGGAATTCCTGAGCGAGCGCCCGTCTGGTCACACATCGTCGCGCGTCTTTCGCGAGAAAGCGGGCTTTCGCGTGGTCATATATTCTGGCAGGATCCACGGATGCGCGGGCTGAGCACGGTCGCAGCAATATCTTTTTGGGCGGCGGGGTCTTTCAGTCTGGCGACTGTTCCGCCGAATAACAGCGCGGATCTTGCCGTGATCGATCGCGCCTTAGCTACGGCGAAAGAGGGCGATAAATTTGTCCGGTTCGGCGACGTGGGGATTACGATTGAGAACCTACGGGTGTTCCGGGCGCGGCTGATTCAAGGCCGACAAGGGAAAGCGGGAATCGACAACCAAGTTCGTGACGGCGAGGGCGCCGTCACCAGCCTGCGAGGCGCAGGCGCTCCCCGGAATTCGGAGAAGACCGGCCCGGGGGCGGGCCGGCTCCACATCGGCGCGGCTGCCTCCACAGGAGGCGTGGTTGTGCCAAATGCGGACACGCCTAACGGGACGGCATTCAAATGGCCCGGCGGCAATGTCTATTACCGGTTCGACCCGGCGCAGGTGTCGAACGGCACCATCACCGCGGCGAAGATGCGGCAGTTCCGCGACAGCGTGGCCGAATGGACGGCCTTCGCGAATGTGCATTTCATTGAGAACATTACTGGGCAGCCTAACTACGTCACGGTCCAGGAAGCAAATATCTCCGGCGGATTTTCCAGCTCGGTCGGCATGGCCGGCGGAGAACAATTTGTCCAGTTCGGACCGGCGGCGTGGAATCGCGGGACCATCTGCCACGAGGTCGGGCATGTCCTCGGCTTTTACCACGAGCAACAACGCGACGATCGCGACAGCTACGTGGTCATCAATTTCCAGAACATGGATCCCGGGCAGCAGGGGAACTTCACCAAATTGCCCGGCGGCTCGGTCGCGCAGGGCCCGTACGACTTCTTTTCGGTGATGCACTACGCGCGCAAGGCGCTGTCCAACAACGGCCAGGACACGATCAGCATGCAGCCGGCCTACGCACAATATCTTAATATCATCGGCGCGGTGAGCGATCGCACCCTGAGCAAACTTGATCGCGCGGGAATGGCCGCGGTCTATGGCGCGGCCTCGCCGGCGCCGGGCGCGGTTGTGACCACGACTAACGACAGCGGCCCAGGCAGCTTGCGTTCGGCGATTTATTACGCCTTCGATCTCTCACCATCGAGTTCGCCGGCGCCGGTCTCCCCGACGTCGACCACGATCTTGTTTCATATCCCGAACACCGATCCGAATTTCAACGGACAGGTCTACACCATTAAGCCGACCTACATCGTGACCGCCCCGGGCGACGGCACGACCATCGATGCGACCGCGCAAACGCTCTTCACCGGCGACACAAATCTCAGTGGTCCGGAGGTTGTGCTCGATGGTTCGGTGCAGGCGCAATACGAGTTCGCCGGCACTTTTGGCCCGGCTTTCATCCTGCGGCAGGCGAACTGCGCGGTGAAAGGTTTCGTTATCCACGGATTCGACAGGCAGGGGATCCGGATCACGAGCGATTCCGCGAGCGGAAGTGTCGGCACCGGCAACAGCGTGAGCGGTTGTTACATCGGGACCGATGAGACCGGGACGGCGTCGGTGGGGAACGGGTCTAACAATGCCGGGGTGGAAATCATCGGCGGAGCAAACCACAACCTCATTGGCGGCCTAACCGCAGCGGCGCGCAATGTCATTTCCGGTTCTTTTGCCTCGGGGATTTCGATTCACGATTCCGGGACGAACAACAATGTCGTCGAAGGAAATTATATCGGACTCAATGCAGCCGGGAGCGCAACGCTGGCGAACCGCGGGGCCGGCATCGAGATCGTGCAGGGCGCGCAAAACAACATTGTCGGCGGGACGACCAGCGCAGCGCGCAACGTCATCTCGGGCAACGTGCAACAAGGAATTGTCATTGTCGGCTCGGGAACGATCGGAAACTTTGTCCAAGGTAACTACATTGGATTGAACGCCGCCGGAACATCAGCGGCCGGCAACGGCTCGGGCGATCCGGTGAATCATCTCTTTTATTCCGGCATCGATATTTTTGGTGGCGCGCAAAACAACACCGTTGGCGGCTCGGCCGCGGGCGCAGGAAATGTGATTTCCGGAAATATCGGGCCGGGAATGACCGTGTCGCAGGCGAGTAGCAATGGAAACACCATCCAGGGGAATTTTGTCGGGACGAATGCCGCGGGAACTGCCGCCGTTGGTAATGGCTTCGCCGATCCCTCTCACGGCTACAGTTTCGCCGGCGTGGAATTCTTCGGCGGAGCGCAATCGAACACCATCGGCGGAATCGTCCCCGGCTCGGGCAATGTGGTTTCAGGAAATGCGGCCCAGGGGATTTTCATCGGCGACACCGGCACGACCGGAAATCTCGTCCAAGGCAACATCCTCGGGTTAAACGCCGCCGGCACGGGGGCGATAGGCAACGGCTCGTCGGGGGTGCTGCTTTACAATGGCGCGCAATCGAACACCATCGGCGGCGCGAATGAGCTGGCGCGCAACGTCATTGCCGGCAATTCCGGAGATGGAATCACCATCGCCCTAACCGGCACCTCGTCGAACAATGTTCAGGGCAATTTCATCGGCCTAACGATGAGCGGAGCTGCGGCAGTGCCGAATGCCGGCGCAGGCGTTTCGATTTTCGGAGCGGCCACGAGCAACCTTATCGGCGGGACGAGCGCTGGCGCGCGCAACTACATTTCGGGCAACAACAGCTACGGCGTGGTCATTTCCTCGTCCGGAACGAACGGGAACGTGGTCCAGGGAAATACCATCGGCCTGCTTTTTACCGGAGGGGTGGCGGGGAACAGTCACGGCGTGGCCATTTTTGGCGGCCCGCAATCGAACACAATCGGAGGAACGGGGGCGAACGCCGGCAACATGATTTCCGCGAACGCAAATGAAGGCATCGCCATGTTTGAATCGACCGACAACAAGGATGCGTTCAGCCGCAATTCGATTTTCGGAAACGGCGCGCGCGGCATTGCGCTTTACAATGGGGCGAACAATTCCCAGCCGGCGCCGGCCCTGAACGGCGCCACCCTTGGCCCAATCGGGAACCTGAGCGGAACGGGCGTCTCGGCGTCGTTGACGGCGGCAGCCAACGCCACCTACACGATCGAATATTTTGCCAGTTCGACGGCGGATCCCTCCGGTTTCGGCGAGGGCCAATATTTCCTCGGATCGACGAACGTGACTATGAATGGGTCGGGATCGGCGACTTTTTCGATCGCGCTGGCACCGGCCGTCCCCGCAGGTTACGTGATTTCGGCCACGGCCACGGATGCTTTAGGAAACACTTCGGAATTCTCGAATGCGCTCACCGTCGTAACCTCGGATGCCGACAGTGATGGGATTCCCGACAACTGGACGAATTCCTTCTTCGGACATTCCACCGGGCAAGCGGGCGACCATTCGCGCGCGACCGATGACGCCGATGGCGATGGCATGACGAACGCGCAGGAATTCGTCGCCGGATTGGATCCGAAGAATTCGAACAGTGTGCTTAGGATTTCGAGTGTGACGCGGAGCGGCGACAACACGCTTATTGGATTCCGATCGGTCACCGGAAAAATTTATCAGCTACAGTATCGAGACGATCTCGCGACGGGGAATTGGCTGCCTTTGACCGATGGAATTGTCGGGACGGGCGCGACCCTCCAGGTCAACGACTCTTCGTCGACTGGCCTAACGAAGCGGTTTTACCGCGTCGCGCTTCGCCCTTAAGGGGACGAGCCCGGATTCTGGTAAGGAGACTGGCGCTGATAGAGCGCCAGCTCGCGCTCCAGTGTTTTTTCCAGGCGCAGGTTTCGCCGCTCCCGCGCGAGGGCGAGCGCGGCCTCGGCGGTCTTGACCGCGCTCGCGAAATCTCGCGTTTCCGCGTAGGCGGCGGCCAGAGTCCGAAGTATCAAAGGATCCCGTGCTTGCGTGAGTCCACGGGCCTGCTCGGCTAACTCAACCGCTTTCGGGCCGTTTCGAAGTGACGGGTCGGAGGAGGTCGCGAGGGCCCAGGCGTAATCGCCCTTGGCGGAAGCGGATCGCGGGTCGAGCTGGACCGCGAGGCCGAATTGCCTGAGGGCGTCTGTGACCGCGCGGGTTCGCATCAAGGCGGTCCCCAGGCCAGAATGGTAACTCGATTCGTTAGGCGCGATTTGCACTGCGGTCCGAAAATGGACGAGCGCTTCGTCAATCTGGCCTGAGCGCAGGAGGGCGTTTCCGAGGTTGAAAAGAGTCTCGGCGTTGTAGAGGCTCGACTGGTCCGGCCGCAATTGCAGGGCGCGTCGATATTCCGCGATTCCATCGGACAAAGAACCGCGGTCGCAGAGCGCGTTTCCGAGGTTGTTATGAATTTCCGGATCCTCCGGTCGCAATTGGGCTGCCTTTTGGTAGTGCCGAACGGCCTGCTCGGTATTTCCCTTTCGAAGATAGGCGCTGCCGAGGCCATTTTCGGCGCCGGAATTGCGCGGATTCAGCTGTAGCGCGCGAGTGTACTGAACGATAGCCTCGCCGAACTTATCCTTTTGCAACAAGGCGTCTCCGAGATTTTTCACAGCAGTTTCATTTCGAGGGTTGATGGCGATGGCGTGAGTCCAGACTGTTTCGCTGTCCTGCCAGTAGGACGTTTGCTTCCACGCCAGCAGGGCGAGCACAAGGGCGATTAACCCGCCGCTCCAGGCGAAAAGGGAAGTCTGGCGGGCGCGATTTCTGGAAAGATCAACCGCCGTCCAGACGATCATGATTAAAAGACCGATGTGCGGAAGATAGGTATAACGGTCGGCGTGACCTTGCGATCCGACCTGAACGAGACCAATGACCGGAAAGAGCATCCCGAGGTACCAGAGCCAGCCGGCGAGAAGGTGCGGCTTGCGCGCTCGCAGGCGAAACGCGGCCCCGGTAATAAGAAGCAAAGCGATTCCGCTGATAATTACTTCCGTCACTGGAATGCCTGCCAGGGATAGCGGGTAGAGCAGGGTGAGGTCGCGCGGGACGAACAGCTGCCAGATGTAAATCCCGTAACTGGCGAGCGCGTTAAGCAGGCGCGCTGAGAAGGACAACTGTTCCATTCGCACGACGGCCGAACCTTGTGCGATGATCGTGGCAATCGAGGAGCCGATCGACAATAGAACGAGCGGAAGTTTTTCCAGGAGAACCGCGCTCGTTTTTTCGCGCGGCAACTTCGCCTCTCGCTGGCCTTTGCGCGTCTGGTCGGGCGCGGGAAAGAGGCGGCCTAACGGCCAGTAGTCGAGCACGAGAAGAACCAGCGGCGTGGTCACGAGCATCGGCTTGCACATCAAGCCGATGGTTAGGGCCAACGCTACGAGGAGATACGTGGTGAGCGTGCGGGTGCGGACGTAGTGCGCATAAGCCAGGAGGGTCAGAAAAAAGAAAACACCGCTGAGAACGTCCTTTCGCTCGGCGATCCATGCGACCGATTCGGCCCGTAACGGGTGGATGGCGAATAGAAGGGCGACGAATGCGCTCGGCCACAACTGATCCGTCAATTTGGTCAGGGCAACGAAAAGCAGGGCCGCGCCCAAGGCGTGGAGGAGAACGCTGGTCAAGTGGTGGCCGCCAGCGTTCAGACCGAAGACCTGGCAATCGAGCATATGCGAAATCGACGTCAGCGGGTGCCAGTTAAAGGAATGCGGCCCGTGAAAAGCCCAGCGAATTCCCGGAAGGGTCAGGCCTTTAACGACAAAGGCGTTACCGAAAACATATTCCTGGTCGTCATAGTTAATGAATGCGTGACGCATCGTCTGGCCAAAAACGGCGAACACCAGAGCAACGAGGAGGAGGGAGATCCAGAGAATGCGGCGATCGAAACCGCGCGATTCTGTTATGGCTAACGACGTCCGGCCGCGGTTCATTTGTTAGAACGATGATAAGGCAAGCCCTGGCTGAAAAGTGTCATCTCGCTTTTGAGCACTTCGATTAGTCCGCTGTCGCCGGCCGATTGAGCCATGTGCAAAGCGATCTGAGCTACGGCCAGGGCTTCCGAGTATTGGCCGTTTTCTGCGTAGGCGGCGGCGAGGGTATTTAATATGGCGGGATCCTGCCGGTTGGATCCTTTCGCCGCAGCTTCGGCGAGTTTTACCGCCAGCGAACCGTCGCGGAGACGGGCATCGGAAGCCGTCGCCAACTGCCAGGCAAGATTGTTCTGGAAGAGGACAGAATCCGGCGAGAGTCGAAGGGCTTCGCGGTAATGCGCGATGGCCTCAGGAGTTTGATTCTTGAATACCAGGGCGCGCGCAAGATTGTTGTGCGCGTCAGCGTAATTCGGCGAGATCTTCAGGACGTGATTGAGGCACTCGATGCCTGCATCCAACTGATTGGTCTGGATAAGCGCATTGGCGAGATTGTAGTCGGCTGCGGCCCGCGCACGCCGGCCGCGCCCTGACCGCAGCTCGACGACTTTTCGATAATGCGTAAGCGCTTCGTCGAAATTTCCTTTTGCGAGAAGCGCATTGGCAAGGTTGTTATGCGCGTCGGCGGCATATTCCGAGTGATATTTAAGGGCCTGCCGATAGAGATCGATGGCGGTATCGACGGAATGTTGCTGTAGCCGGGTGTTTCCAAGAAAGTAAAGCGCCTTTGCCCGGCCGATTTCATCGGGATTGAACCTGAGCCGAAGCGCATGTTCGAACTCGTCGGCGGCTTCGCCCGGTTGTTGCATGGTGAGAAGAGTATTGCCGCGGATGAGGTAGGCCTCCGCCTCAGCCGGGCTCGATTGCAGGACTTGGTCGCAGAGGAGAAGCGCTTCCTGATAGCGATGCTGTTCGCTGAGAAGGATGGAGATATTCGTCAGGGCCATCCAACTCGCGGGATTTTGTTGCAAGGTCCGGCGGTAAAGGGTTTCGGCGTCGGAATACATGGCGGATTGACGCCAGGTGAGAGTTCCGAGCGCCGTCAGGAGAACGGCGGAAGCAATTGCCTGCCAACGGCGTGGAAGTTTCGAGACCTCGGAAAGTTTTGTCAGAGCGACGGCCAGCGCGGTGATGACGACGGCCCCGGCGAGGTATTGGAAATGATCGGCGACAAACGAGTAGATGAACGGGTAGACATTAACAAAGCCGAGCGCAGGAAAGAGCAGGGCCCCGAAAATCAGCAAGAAGGCGAGAGCGGTCCGGTTGTTTCTTTTCCTGACGACCCAAAGAGACGCCGCCAAGAGGGCGGCGGCGGCCGCGGGAAAGAGAAACTGCCAGGCGACGGTTCGGTCCGGCTGCCAGCGCGGATAGGTAAAGGTCAGATGCGCCGGCCACAAGATTTTGAAGAGGTAAAACCAGAAGGCGCGCCCGGCGATGAGAATGCGTTCGATCCACCCGAGCGCGAAGACATTGCCGTCCGCGCCGATAAATCGACGCTCTACCCAGGCGGTGAAAAGACCGGACGCGAGACCGATCGCAAGGAACGGGACCAGCGGCATCACATCGCGACGCGCAGAGATTGGTCCGCGCCGCCACCAAAAGAAGATTAAAAGAACGACGGGCAAAGGGGCGATGACCGACTTACAGAGCAAGCCGGCCACGAAGAGAAGGAGAGCAATGTAGTAACGGGCCCGATTCCGCGACTCGTCGAATCGCAGGTATTGCGCGAGCGCTCCGAAAAAGAAAACCCCTGATAGGGTGTTTTTGAGCTCGGAAATCCAGGCGACCGATTCTACTTCGATTGGATGGAGGGCAAAGATGGCAGCGGCGAACCAGGCGCCTGGAATGTTCGAACGCTGGAGGATACGCAGCAAAAGAATGGCCGAGAAAGCATGCAGTAAGATGCTAACAAGGTGATAAGGCAGAACCTTGTCGCCCCAAAGAAGATGCTCGAGCCAGAAGAAGCTATGGACCAGAGGATAGTACTGCTGGGTGGCGCCGGGCTCGAACCAGATGCGGGCGAGCCCGCCTAACGACCTTAAATCCGGGCGGGTCAGATGCGCGTCGTCGTCCCAAAGCGGCCGGCCATTCCATGCCGGGAGGTAGGCGAGCAACGTGGCTGCGACGATCAAGAGATCGAAGGCAAATGCGGGTATGCCGGTACCGGATTTTGCGCGAGAAGGGCCGTGCTCCATCCTGTTTTGGGGCCGTCGTTTTTTCATGCAATCTGCCCTATTCGCGCGCGCTCGTTCAGGGTAGGATTATTGGCCAAGCACGAGGATTTTGGGTCAAAAATCGTCGTTTATCCTCGCAAAAATCATGAAGAAATCCGTCCTTGTTCTCCTCATCTGTAGCGGTCTCTGCATTTCGCCGGCGCGGGCCGCGGAAAAGGACGGGGAATTCGAAAAAATTGCGAAGGATTACGTTGAATTTTATCTGGCAAGTCATCCCGAATTCGCGACCGAGTTAGGCGATCACCGGTTTGATGGCCGGCTGACTGATTATTCGCCGGATGCGACTGAGAAACTGATCGAACAAACGAGAAAAACGCGCCAGGCGTTGGAAGCTTTCAAAGGCGGGACGGGACTTTCACCGGAGAACCGGATCGATGCGCGCATCCTGGCGGAAAATCTCGACCGGCTCCTTTTCGAACTGACCGAGCTGAAGGAAGCAAACTGGAACCCGATGATTTATAATCGAAGCCTGGTGGATGCGGCTTACCTTTTAGTCGCGCGGGAATTCGATACGCCGGAGCAACGAATAGCGAACCTGCGTAAGCGAATGGAAGCCTTGCCGGCCGTGATCAAACAGGCAAAGGCAAACCTGCAAAATCCGCCGCGCGTTCACACAGCGACCGCGATCGATCAAGTCAGGGCCGCGGTGGCGTTTTATATCATGGGGTTAAACCCGCTCCTGGACAAAGCGCCTGATTTGAAAAAAGAAATGGGCCCGTTGCAGAAGGAGACTGCCGCCCTGCTCGAGCAGTATATGAAGTGGCTCATCACCGAGCTATTGCCTCGGTCGAAGGGAGATTTTCGAATCGGCGCGGAGAAGTATCAGAAGAAGCTGAAGTTCGTCCTGGGCTCGGATCTTTCGGTTGAAGAGATTCGGCAGCGGGCCCAGGCGGATTTCGATCAGACCAAGGCGGCGCTGTATGAGACGGCTGTGCCTCTCTACAAAACAAATTTTCCGAAGGATGATCCGAAGAATCTCGCGGACAAGAACAAGGTGATTGCAGCGGTGCTGAACAAGCTTGGCGAGAAATCGCTCGATCCCACGCGGCTCGTTCCATTTTGTGATGGTGCGGTAAAGGAAGCGACGGATTTCGTTCGGAAAAAAGACTTCGTCACCGTCCCTTCAGCTCCGCTTGAGGTCATCGAAATGCCCGAGTTCAAACGGGGGGAAGCGCTGGCCTATTGCGATGCTCCCGGCGCCCTGGAGAAAAATGGGAAGACGTTTTTCGCCGTCTCGCCGGCACCAAACACGTGGCCGGCATTGCGCGTGGCAACCTTTTATCGGGAATACAACGAATATATGGCCCGCGAAGTCACGGCGCACGAGGCCGTGCCGGGTCATTATCTGCAACGGGCGCATTCCAACCAATTCCAGGCGCCGACCGGGGTGCGGGCAATTTTTCGCAGTGCCGCGTTTGCCGAGGGATGGGCGGTTTACGGCGAGCAACTGATGGCCGAGGCGGGCTACGGCGGACCGGAGGTCAAGATGCAGCAGCTGAAAATGCGGCTGCGAGTGGACGCCAATGCGCTCATCGACCAAGGCGTGCACGCGCGGAATATGACGAACCGCGAGGCCATGCTTTTAATGATGAAGGATGCTTTCCAAGAAGATGGGGAGGCGACCGCAAAATGGAAGCGGGCGATGCTGACTTCCGCGCAGCTTTCGACTTACTTCGTGGGAATGAGCGAGATGCTCGAGATGCGGGACAAGGCCAAGGCGCAACAGGGGCAGAATTTCAACCTGAAGAAGTATAACGACCAGGTGCTGTCGTACGGGACTCCTCCGATCAAATACGTCAGGGAGCTGCTCGGTTTATAGCCGGGCCGGAAATTCAGGGCGGGACCTGATCGAAAGTGAGATTGTTTCGATAGGCCGTCAGCTCGCGCTCGAGAGCGATAACCAAAGCCTGATCCTTTTGTTCCTGCGCCATGCCGAGCGCCATTTCGGCGGCTTTGCCGGCCTGGATGAACTGGCGGTTTTGAGCGTAGGCCGTGGCCAGTGTTCGGACGATCGTGGGATTCTCCGGCGCAATTTGCGCGGCCTTTTCCGCTATTTGAACGGCGCGGCTGGTATCGCGACAAGAAGGATCTGTGCTGGTGGACAGCTCAAGCGCGAGGTTGTTCAAGGCGAGAAGTGAATGCGGATCCGCGGCGATTGCGGCTTCGTACTGCTCGATGGCATTGTGCAGCTGACCCTTTTCCGAGAAGGCGAGCGCGAGGTTGTTGTGGGCGTCAGCGTATCGTGGTGAAATGCGGATCGCCTGCTGATAACGGGTAATGGCTTCGTCGAGGCGGCCTTGTTCGCGCAAGGCGTTAGCCCAATTGAAGAAGACCCGGCTGTCGTTAGGATCGATCGCCGCGGAGCGCTCATAATGCGCCAGTGCCTGGGAGGGTTGGTGGGCATGCCGATATGCATTGGCCAGATTAAAATGAAGCTCGGCGGCTTTGGGACTGCGCTCTTCGACAAGCGCCAGCGCCCGGGAATATTCCTGAATAGCCTGCGGGTTGCGGCCGCGGGCGGATAAAGCATTTCCAAGGTCGGCATGAGGCTCGGCCCAATTGGGCCGCAAAAGGGCGGCATTGACGAAATGAGGACCGGTTTCATCAATAGCGCCTTCGGAAAGAAGGGCTTTGCCAAGGCTGTCTTCAGCGAGCGCGTTATTCGAAGTGACGGCAAGGGTGTGCGTCCAAAGTGATTTACTGTCGTGCCAGAAGGCGAGTTGTTGCCAGGTCTGAAAAGAAAGGAGCGCGAGGATCGCGCCAGAGACGAGACTCGCCACGAGAGTCGGAATTGACCATCGCCGAACAAGGTCAGCTCCGGTCCATGCAATCATAAGGGCGATGCCAATTCCCGGAAGATAGGTATAACGATCGGCGTGGCCCTGCATGCCGACCTGAATGAGGCCGATGACAGGCAGAAGCATGACGATAAACCAGAGCCAGCCAACAATAAGAACCGGTCGCCGACGTCGAAGCAAAAAAATGGCCGCGGTCGTGGCAATGAGAGCAAGCAGACCCAGCGCGGAAAACCAAAGGGTTTGGGCGTTGATTTGGCGCGGATAAAAGGGTGCAAGCGCGGTCGGCCAAAAAAATTGGCGGAGATAAATAAAAATGCTTTGAGCGGCTTGAGCCAGTCGCGATGGAAGTGGCAAGGCTTCAATCGAGATGACTGCTTCTCGCTGCGCGAGGAGGGTTACGATGGCGGACATCACGGAGAGGATAAAAAAAGGAATCTTCTCAACGACGAGTTGTCGGGCGGCGGCCCGGTCAACTAGCCGACCCAACGGCCAGTAGTCCAAAAGAAGCAGGACAATCGGAAGAGTGACGAGCGTTGGTTTGGCCGCGAGGCCCAGGGCAAAGAAAGCGAGCGTCCAAAGGTAGCGCCCGGCCGACCGCTGCCGG
>JADMIO011280104.1_pt1 | contig 15422 bp, 17 predicted proteins | sample 8958161 | NCBI WGS metagenome assembly JADMIO01 (sample SAMN16585339, study PRJNA669376) | soil metagenome | isolation source: Crop rotation soil | place: USA: Cullars Rotation, Alabama | collected 2011
AAGGTGAGCCAGTGTGATTACATTTGCGGCCTAACTGTGGCCAGTCCAGTTACGCTGGAGTCACTAGTATTTAGGTGACACTATAGAAGCGGCCGCGACAACTTGTCCACGTGGAATTCTAAGCTTAGGATCCCAATGTGCTGGAAAGTCGCCGCAACTTTGTGCGCTACCATGCTGGTACTCGGCTTCAACAACGGCCCGCTTGGAAGCTGGCTTTCGACTTTGTTTCCGGTGCGGCTGCGCTACAGCGGCGTCTCCTTCGCGTTCAACATCGGCGGCATCGTCGGCGGCGCGATAACGCCGATCGGTGCCCAGATGATGGTGGCCGGAGGCAGGCAAGAATTTACCGGCCTGCTGCTCGCCGCTGCCGGATTGATAACATGCATTGGCGTCTGGGCTTCGCGCAGCGCGGACGAAGCTGAAGGGAGTTGATCGATGTCGCTGAATGACAGAATTGCCGTGGTAACCGGCGGCGCTAGAGGGATCGGACGCGCAATAGCACTTCGCCTCGCCCGCGATGGTGCGGCAGTGTCGGTGTGGGATCTCAACGAACAGGGTGCCGAGGAAACCGCCCAATTGATCCGCGATGCAGGCGGCCGGGCGACATTCGCCGGGGGTAGCTCGGCGGAGGCCGACGACATTCGGGCTGCGGTGGAGCGTACCCACGCGGATCTCGGGCCGATCACCATCCTCGTCAACAACGCGGCCCTCTCGCCCTTCGTGAAATTCGAAGATCTGACAGAGCAGATCTGGGACGATTTGATGGCGATCAACCTCAAGGGTCCGTTCCTCTGCTGCAAGGCGATCGTGCCGGACATGCTCGCCGCCGGATGGGGACGGATCGTCAACATCTCCTCATCCTCCGCGCAGGCGGGTTCGCCAATGCACGCCCATTATGCTGCATCGAAGGGCGGGGTGCTTGGCTTCACCAAGGCGATGGCGCTCGAATTCGCGACGCGCGGCATAACGGTGAATTCCGTCCCGCCTGGCTTCGTGAACACCGAGGGGCTGCGTGAGTCGCCGGTGGACGTCGACGCCTTCTCCCCGATGACTCCCATGAAGCGTCCGGGCAGGCCCGAGAATATCGCTGCGGCAGTCGCCTTCCTCGCTTCGGAAGATGCCGATTACATCACCGGCCACACCCTGAGCGTAAACGGCGGACGATATCTGAACTGAGTCCGGGCGGAAATCAGCCGGCGATGCTGCGGGTCAACTCCAGGCCCGCCAGTGTGCCCGCGCTGCGCCACTCCTCCATCATCTTCTCGAACGCATCCCAGCCGGGTCCATAGGATTCGCCCAGATACCAGCGGTTCTTGGTCAGATCGCCGTCATTGTTGAAATAGCTGGGCGGGCATTCGCGCTGCAGGTGGGAGATGTCGATCGCGCTGGCCCGGATCGTTGCCACCCATTCGTCCTGCGCTTGCCGGGTTGGCTCCACACTGGTCACGCCGCGATCGAGCGCATCCTTGATGATGTGGGCGATGTGGTAGCCTTGGCGGCTGAACTGGTGAACGGTCGTAGCGTAGAAGCCGCCCTGCAAATAGCCGGTGAAGAACTGGTTCGGAAAGCCGTTCGTCATCGCTCCGTGCAGCGTTCGATATCCGTCCGCCCAATGATCGTAGAGCGACAGGCCGCCGCGGCCCTCGACGGTCTTGATGCCCCAGCGCCGGTCGAGGTCGCTGGTCACCTCGAAGCCGCTCGCCGCGATAAGGCAATCGATCTCATAGTCCTGGCCCTGATGAACGAAGCCGCGCTCGGTCATCCGCTCGACGCCGCGCGTTTCCGATACGTCGAGCAAGGTCACGTTCGGCCGGTTGAAGCTCTCATAATAATCGTCGTTGGAGAGCGGCCGCTTGCAGTTGAAATAGAACCAGGGCTTCAGCGCATCTGCAGTGGCGCGGTCCTTTACGATGCTGTCGACCCGGCGCCGCATCCGCTCCATGACGCGAAAGTCCATCGCCTCGCGCTTGGCGAGATGCTCCTCGAGCGATTGCGGCCATCCCTCGCGGTCGAATTCTGCGGCGAGGTTGCGGTTGATCTCGGTCCATATGTCGCAGATCAGATCGGGCTCGCCGGGCCCCAGTCCCTCGACCGCGGCACGATGGAAATTGCGCTGGCGCTCCGCCTGCCAACCCTTTGGCTGGCTGCGATACCATTCCGCGTCGGTCGGCGGGTTGGGCCGCTCGTCGATCGTCGGCGGCGTCCGCTGCAACACGTAGAGATGCTGTGCATGGCGGGCCAGATAGGGGATTGCCTGCACCGCGCTCGCCCCGGTGCCGACGATCGCGATTTTCTTGTCGGCCAGCCGGTCGAGCACCGGATTGCGCCACTCGCCGCCGGTATATTCATAGTCCCAGCGCGCGGTGTGGAAGATCTTGCCCTTGAAGCCGCGGATGCCGGGAATGCCCGGCAGCTTGGGCCGGTTCAGCGGGCCCCCGCACATGATCACGAAGCGCGCGCGGATCTCGTCGCCCCGATTGGTCGCGATTCGCCAGCGATGCAGGCTGTCGTCCCATTTCAACGACTGCACGAGGGTGTGGAACAGCGCGCCCTCGTAAAGGCCATATTGCTCCGCGATCTGCCGGCAATATCCCTGGATCTCATATCCGTCCGAGAATTTCTTGGACGGCATGAAGCCGGTTTCTTCGAGCAGCGGCAAATAGCAGAGGGAATCGTTGTCGCACTGGATGCCAGGATAGCGGTTCCAGTACCACACGCCGCCAAAGTCGCCGGCATGATCGATATGGCGAAAACTGCCGACGCCTGCATTGCGCAGATGCACGCCCGCCATGATCCCGGACCAGCCGCCCCCCAGGATCGCGACGTCGATGTCTTCGGACAGGGGAAGGCGCGGCTCGACCGACATATGCGGATCGGCTTCATAGGATTCGGCAAATTCCTGTTCGGTCTTGAGATATTGATTCTGCCCCTCGGGCCGCAGGCGTCGGTCGCGTTCGTGCCGATAGCGAGCGCGGATCGCCTCGATATCCAGCTCTTCAGTCGCTGGAACCTGCGTTGCCTGGCACGCCATTCGCATCTCCCTCTGGATTTCCATGTGCTTATGGTCTTTCTTGTCCCAGCTGCGTAGCGTCCGACAACAAGATTATGAGGGCATTCGGAGGAGAGGACATGGCGTTCGAGGTCGTCGACCTGAAGGAGAAGATCGGCTCCGAAGTCCACACCGACGTGGAAATGCTGTTGACCCCGGAGGCCGGAGCCTCGCTCCGCGAGCTGCTGCGCAAACGCGGCGTGCTGGTGTTTCGCGGCATCCACCTGGATGACGGCCAGCAGGTCAGGCTCGCCGCGCATATGGGCAACATCCGGGACGAGGGCGAGAAGGGCATTTTCAAGATCACGCTCGACAAGAAGGAGAGCGCGACCGCCGATTATCTGAAGGGCTCGTTCTTCTGGCACATGGACGGGACGCACGATGAGGTGCCAGTCTTTGCCTCCCTGCTCTCCGCACGCCAGCTTTGCGACCAAGGCGGTCAGACGATGTTCGCCAACACTTACGCCGCTTATGAGGCACTGCCAGAAGAGATGAAGCGTAAGGTCGAGCGGCTCAAGGCTGTGCACAGCGTCGAGACGTCGATGCGCAGGGCAGGGGTGGAGGCGACCGACAGCAACGTCGCTATCTGGCGTATGCTGCCGGACCGCACGCACAATATCGTCTGGACGCATGAGAGCGGACGCAAGTCGCTCGTGATCGGCTGCCACGCCTCGCACATCGAGGGTATGGGCCGCGAGGAGGGCGAACGCCTGCTGCGCGAGCTGGTTGAATGGACCACCCAGCCGCAATTCGTCTACCGGCACGAATGGACCCCCGGAGACCTGCTTATCTGGGACAACACCGGTGTGCTGCACCGGGTTGAACCCTATTCCATTGAAAGCGGCCGGATGATGCACCGGACGACGCTGATCGGCGAGGAAGCCTTCGCATGATCGGAAAAATCCCGGAGCGTTGGGATCTGGAGGCCGACCTGGTTTCCATCGGCTCGGGCGGCGGTGGCCTTGCGGCGGCGATCACCGCTCAGGACCATGGCTTGTCGTCGATGGTGCTGGAGCGCTCTGACGAGGTCGGCGGTGTGACGGCTTATTCGATGGGCGAAGTCTGGATTCCGGGCAACCACCTCGCCGCGCAGCTGGACATCGAGGACAATTTGGAAAGCGGCTTCCGCTACGTCAGCTCGCTCGCCATGGGCTTCGGCAGCCAACGGGCAATGCTGAACCAGTCGGTGCATGGCCCGGCAGTGCTGCGCTATTTCGAAGAGGCGATAGGCCTCAGGATGCAGGTCATCCGCGACTTCCCGGATTATTATTATCCGCACAACAACGATGCGCTGGCCGAAGGCCGATATCTGGAGGTCCAGCCCTTTCCGGCGGAATCGCTCGGGGACTGGCAGCAGAAAGTGCGGCTGACCCCGCATCTGCCCGCCGGCTTCACCCATTACGATATCTTCCACGGCGGCGGCATCGCCGGCATGCTCAGCTGGGATTACGAGCTGCTCGCCCGGCGCATCGCAGCCGATGAGCGCTGCCTGGGACCAGGTCTGGCGGCCTATTTCGTGAAAGGCGCCCTCGACCGCGGCATCCCCCTGCATACCGGCGTCAGCGCCGAGGAACTGATCAGCGATGGCGAGCGCGTCATCGGCGTGCGCGCCAAGCGTGATGGCAGCGACGTCTTTGTGAAGGCCAATCGCGGCGTGGTGATTGCGGTCAGCGGCTTCGAGCGCGATCCCGATCTGTCCAAGACGCTCGCCAATGTTCTCGAACCCGTATCCATGGTGATGGGAACGGTGGACGGCGCGCATCTGCGACTGGCCGGCCCGCTTGGCGCGCGCGTTGCCCGCGTCCCCGATCCACCCGCGCTTGGCATCCACATGCCTGGCGAGGAGCATGACAACGGCTCCCCTTTATGGCGTGGCTCGCTGCCCTTCCTCGGGCTGCCGCACACCATCGTGGTGAACCGCGCCGGCAAGCGCTTCTCCAACGAGGCATTCTACCGCTCGGTCTATTTCGCCATCGACGTGATCGACGGAGCTACGGCGACCTACCCCAACTTCCCATGCTGGGCGGTGTTCGACAGCCAGGCACGTGAGAAATATCCGTTCGGCGGAGCGATGCCCGGGCAGGACATGCCCGAAGGTCTCGGCGTGCAGGCCGAAACGCTGGAGGAACTGGCCGAGCGCATCGGCATCGATCCACAGGGACTTGCGGGGACTGTCGCGGCATTCAACCGGAATGCTGAACGCGGCGAAGATCCGGACTTCGGACGCGGTACCTTCCCCTGGGGAGCGGCGATGACAGGCGATCCGAACCAGAAGCCCAACGCTAATCTTGGACCTTTGACCAGGGGGCCCTTTTACGCGGTCGAGCTTAAGCGCATGGGCGGCGGCGGCATCACCGGGCTTGGCCTGCTCGCCGACGAGCATTGCCGCGTGATGGGCTGGAACGACAAACCCATCGAGGGTTTGTATGTCGCAGGCAACAGCATGGCGCGGCTCGATACGGGTGCACTGATGCAGAGCGGCATCTCGAACGCCCGCGGCATGACGCACGGCTATCTCGCGGGGCGGCACGCGGCAGGGCAGCCGAGCGAGCTACTCGAACAGGCGCTTCGTGAGCGCGCGGCGTGATAGCTACCGAGCAGAGCGTTTCGATCGATGTGCCGATAGCCCGCGTGTGGGAGCATGCCAGCGATATTGCCCGATGGGCCGACCTCATGCCCGGCCTCGTTGGTTTCGAGCTTATTGGGCCCGACGATTCCCGCTGGACGCTCAAGGTTGGCGCCGGAGCGCTGGTGCGCACGGTGAAGGTTGCGGTGCATGTCGAAAGATGGGCTGGCCCGGAGCAGGCGCTATTCTCCTACAAGCTCGAAGGCGATCCCGTTCAGGGCGGGGGCAGCTATACGGCGCGTCCCCTGGGCTCAGACCGGACCGAGATCGCGCTGGCGGTCCGCGTCGAGGGCACCGGTCCTATGGCACCCATGTGGGAGGCTCTGGGCAAGCCGCTCCTTCCGAAATTCACGGCCGCCTTTGCCGGTCAGTTGAAGGACGCAATCGAGGCTGCAAATCGCGCCGAACCCATTCCACAGCCGATGGCCAGAGATGCCTCAATGTGGGCGAGGTTGCTTGGCTGGCTGAAGGGCCTTTTTGGAAAACGCCGGAAGCTTGAAACAAAGACTGGAGGTATATCGTCGTGAGCGAAGCCAACAAGGCCGTTGTCGTCAAATTCATCGAAGCGTTCAGCGCCGGGGATGCAGTGCTCGCGGAAACCTGCCTCGCGCCGGATGCGGTGACGGTCGCCATGGGTTTCGGTAAATTGTCCGGCACCCGCCCGCGTGAGATCGTCCTTGCCACCACCGCAGCATTCAAGGATCTGATCCCTACCGGTCTGCGTCCTACATTCGTGAGCGTGATCGCCGAAGGCGACCGGGTCGCCGCGGAATTCGAGGGCAATTCGACGCTCGCCAATGGCGTCGATTATTGCAACCAATATTGCATGGTCTTCACGCTGCGCGACGGCAAGATCACGACCGTGAACGAATATTATTGCACGCTTCTGGCCGACGAAAAGATCCTGCCGCTGCTGGCGGAGGTCGAGGAACGGCGCAGCCGCCTTGCCGGGGAAGAAAAAGCGGACTGAACCGCTGATGGTGAGCCCAGCAGGATTCGAACCTGCGACCTACTGATTAAAAGTCAGTTGCTCTACCGACTGAGCTATGGGCCCGACCAGCCGTTGCCCTAGGAGCGGGTGGAACGGGGGTCAACCGGAAGGCGCCGGCGGGAGCGAAAGAGTAGCTGCCGGACGCTGAGGCCGGTGACTGGGTCGCGCCAATGGGGCGCCACCTCTGCAAGAGGTTCGAGCACGAAGGCCCGCTCGCGGAATCCGCGGTGGGGGATGACTAATCCCTCCTGCTCCCAGAAGCCACCGCTCCACAGGATGATATCGAGGTCCAGCACCCGAGGGCCCCAGCGCCGCCCGCGCCGTCGCCCAAATGCGCGTTCCACGGCTTTGAGCTTTCGAAGCACTTCGGGCGGCGCAAGGCGCGTCGAGACAGCGACCGCGGCATTGGCGAACGAACGCCCGGCAGGGCCGAGCGGCGCAGTCGCTTGAATGCGCGAAACCCATTGGATGCGGAGCCCTTGGGCAGCCAGCGCGTCCATTGCGGCTGCCACAACGCGATGCGGGTCGCCATGCCGTCCGTGGCGCCGGTTCGATCCGATCGCGATCGCATAGCTTGTCTCCACCATCGCCCGCCGCCTAGACCAAGGCCATGCCCGCGACCAGTCTCGTTCCGCCCAGCCCCGTTCCGGATGCGGAGCCGCCCCACGATTGCCCGCTCTGTCCGCGGCTTGCGGCCTTTCGTCACCAGCTGCGAGGGGAGTATCCGGACTGGTGGAACGCGCCCGTCCGCGCCTTCGGCGATCGCGACGCCTGGCTCGCCCTCGTCGGACTGGCGCCGGGCAAGCATGGTGCGAACCGAACCGGCCGGCCGTTCACCGGCGACTTCGCCGGATTGCTGCTCTACCAGACGTTGCTCAAATATGGCCTCGCCGAGGGACGCTATGAAGAGCGGGTAGACGACAGCCTGCGTCTCACCGGCGCCGTAATCGTCAACTCGGTTCGCTGTCTGCCGCCAGAGAACAAGCCGACGCCTGATGAGATCGCCACCTGCCGGACATTCTACGCCCGCTCTCTGGCGCTGCTTCCAAAGGTGAAGGTGATGGTCGCTCTCGGCCAGATCGCGCACGGCTCGGCGGTGCGGACGGCGGGCGGCAAGCTGAGTGCTTACAAGTTCGGCCATCTCGCGGAGCATGTCCTGCCCGATGGCCGCATCCTGATCGATAGCTATCATTGCTCGCGCTACAATCAGAACACCAACCGGCTGACTCAGGCGATGTTCGAACAAGTGTTCGAGCGCGCGTTGGAGGTGCGGGGAGGCCTCTAGATATCCTCGACGAGCCGGCCATAGAGATCGGGCCTGCGATCGCGGAAGAAGCCGAAGGCCGCTCGGTGGCGTTTCACCTGATCGAGATCGAGCGTCGCCACGAGCACTCCGGTTTCCTCAGCGCCGAATTCGGCGAGCATGTCGCCGCGTTCGTCGCAGATGAAGCTGTGGCCGTAGAAGCGCTGGCCGCATTCGGTGCCGATTCGGTTGGCGGCGACGACCGGGACGACGTTCGAGACCGCATGGCCGATCATCGCGCGGCGCCACAGTCTGCTCGTGTCGAGCTCGGGATCGTGCGGCTCGCTGCCGATGGCGGTGGGGTAGAACAGGATTTCGGCGCCCATCAGCATCAGCGAGCGCGCGGTTTCCGGATACCATTGGTCCCAGCAGATACCCACGCCGAGCGTGGCCTGCGGCACCGGCCAGACCTTGAAGCCGCTGTTGCCGGGGCGGAAATAGAATTTCTCCTCATAGCCCGGCCCGTCGGGAATATGGCTCTTGCGATAGACGCCCATGACCTCCCCGCTGTCGTCGATCATCGCCAGGCTGTTGTAATGATGTGGCCCGTCGGCTTCGAAGAAGCTGGTCGGGATATGCACCTTCAGCTCGGCCGCCAGCTTCTGCATGGCGAGCACCGCCGGATGCTTGTCGACCGGCCGCGCGCCGACGAACAGGGCTTCGTCTTCGGTGCGGCAGAAATAAAGGCCTTCGAACAGCTCAGGCGGAAGCACGACTTTGGCACCCTTCGCCGCGGCTTCGCGGACGAGTTCCGAGACTGCGGCGATGTTCGCTTCGATATTGTCACTGAACGCGAGCTGCAGGGCTGCAACGGTGAGTTCGGCCATCTTATGCTCCTGGGCTCGGCATCTGCTGGCTGATGCAATGGAAGCTGCCGCCTCCGGTCAAGATATGATCGGCGCGGAAGCCGATCGCCTTGCGCCCCGGGAACAGCTCGCCGATTGCCTTTACTGCCGCTTCGTCATTGGAAGCCCCATAGAGCGGGACGACCACAGACGCATTGCCGATGTAGAAGTTCATATAAGATGCGGGGATGATCTCGTCCTCGCGCATTACGCGGCCGGGCGAGGGGAGGGGAACGACATTTAGACCAAAAGCCTCGGCGCGCGCTTTTGCATCGGCGTAGATGGTCGCATTGGGATCGTCCGGTTCCGGCACCGGAATGGCGAGGCGGCCTGCGCCGACGAAGCGGGCGAGATTATCGACATGGCCGTCGGTGTGGTCGTTCAGCAGGCCGTCGCCGAGCCATAGGACCCGATCGATGCCGAGGTCGGTGGCGAGGCGCCGTTCGATCTCCTCGCGCGCTACGCCAGCGTTGCGGTTGGGGTTGAGCAGGCATTGCTCCGTGGTGACGAGGAGGCCAGTGCCGTCGACGTCGATTGCGCCCCCTTCCAGTATCCACTCGTGCCGACGTGCGGTCATGTCCGCGGTTTCGGCAAGTCGGAGGCCGATCGTGTCGTCGCCTTCCAGCTTATATTTGCCGCCCCAGCCGTTGAAGAGGAAGCTGGTCGCGATGCGGCGGCCGCCGTCCGCGGCGATGATCGGCCCGGTATCGCGCAGCCATATGTCGCCAAAGGGTTCCTGGATCACTTCGATATCCGGACCGGCCATTCGATGCGCGGCTTCGGCCGAGTCAGGGTCGGCGGCGACTAGCCTCACTTGCTCGCCGGCACCGCCGGCATGCACCGCGCGCGCGAAAGCGACGACTTCTTCGCGTGCCGGCTCGAGATCGTCGAGCCACAAGTCGGCATGGCTGGGAAAGCCGATCCATACCCAATCGTGCTTCGCCCATTCGGGCGGCTGGCGGAACGTCATGCGCAGGTCCTGGAAAGGCTCAGCGGCCCGCCCGCGACTTGTCGCGGATCGCGCGGAACTCGGCGGTGGGGTACCAGTTTGGCCAGGCGTTGGTTTCGGCCAGTTCGCGCCCGATGCGGTAGAACAGGCCGATATCCTGCACCACGCCCGTCCAGTCCCAATTGGGATCATATTCGTCCTTGGGGCCGTGGTAGCGGGTCGCGATATAGGCTTCGGTAGCCTTCTGGCCGGCAGCCCGCCCGCCGTTCACAAGATCGTCGCCGGCCTCGAAATAGGCCATGGGTACGCCCTGGCGCGCGAAGCTGAAATGGTCCGAGCGGTAGTAAAAGCCGTTCTGCGGCGTCGGCTCGGGCACCACCACGCGGCCCTCCGCCTCGACCGCGCGCTTCACATAGTCTTCAAGCTCCGACTTGCCCGGGCCGACGATGACGACATCCCTGGTCGGCCCGGCCAGGCTGAGCGCGTCCATGTTCACGCCGCCGACCGTCTGGGCCAGGGGGAAGACCGGGTTCTCGGCATAATATTTCGACCCGAGCAGCCCCGACTCCTCGCCGGTAACGGCGAGGAAGACGAGCGTGCGGGCCGGCGCTCCCGCCTTCACATGCGCCTCGGCGAGCGCGACCAGTGCGGCGACGCCCGTGGCATTGTCGATCGCGCCGTTGCAGATGTCGTCGCCATCGGGAGCGGCATCGCACCGCCCGAGATGGTCCCAATGCGCGGTATAGAGCACATATTCGTTCGGCCGGCTGCGGCCCGGCAATATACCGATAACATTGTTCGATGCCTGGCGACGGATGCTGTTGGTCAAGCTGATCGAGGCCTTGAGGCCGAGCGGCACCGGCTTGAACCCGCGCTGTTTCGCGGCGGCGCTCAACGAGCCCAGGTCCTGGCCCGCGCTCGCCATCACGCGCCGCGCGGCATCGTTGGTCAGCCAGCCGACCACGCTCGACTGGTCCATGTGATTGCCGGGATCGTCCATATTATATTGCGCGCCGGTCCAGGAGGATTGGACGACGTTCCAGCCGTAGGCGGCCGGCTCGGTGTCGTGGACGATGAACACCGCAGCCGCGCCTTGCCTGGCCGCCTCCTCATATTTGTAAGTCCAGCGGCCGTAATAGGTCATCGCACGCCCCTCGAACGGACCGTCGAGCGTCTTTGTCTGGTAATCGGGATCGTTGATCAGCACGATCACGGTCTTCCCGCGCACGTCCAGGCCCGCATAATCGTTCCAGCCGCGTTCGGGCGCATTGATGCCATAGCCGACGAAGATGACGTCGCTGTCCTTCACCTCCACTCGCGGCTGCAGCCGATAGGTGTTGGCGACCATGTCGGTGCGGTAGGCGAGATTGAGGGGCGTCTTGCCGCCGGTGATCGCAAGCGGCGTCGGCTCGGAGATGTTCTCCACCAGTTGCACCGGCTGGAACCAGCTGCCCCGGTTGCCAGGCTTCAGCCCGGCCGCGGCGAACCGCTCCGATATATAGTTGATCGTCTTGGTCTCGGCCGGCGTGGTTGGCGCGCGCCCTTCGAAGGCGTCTGAGGAAAGCGTCTGGGTAACAGTCTTTAGAGTGTCGACCGAGATCTGCGGTCCCGCTCGCGAAGCCGCGGGACGTTCAGGCGCGGCAGCGCAGGCGGCGGTCAGCAGGAGAAGCGTTGCGGCGAGCTGTTTCATGCGCATCAGATGGCAGCACGCTTGCAGGGCTGCAAGGGTTCCACGGCGCAACGAAAAAGGGCGGCCCCAAAGGACCGCCCCAATTCTCGACATCGATGCGACCCGATCAGCGCGAATAGAATTCGACGACCAGGTTCGGTTCCATCTTCACCGGATAGGGCACTTCGTCGAGCGTCGGGACGCGCACGAAGGTAACCTTGGCGGTGCCGTCAGGAGCGACATAATCGGGGATGTCGCGCTCGGCGAGGCCCTGGGCTTCGAGCACCAGCGCCATTTCCTGCGCCTTGCTGCCGAGGGTGATCTCGTCGTTCACATTCACGCGGCGCGACGCGATATTGCACTTCACGCCGTTCACGCGGACGTGGCCGTGGTTGACCAGCTGGCGCGCGGCCCAGATGGTCGGCGCGAATTTGGCGCGGTAGACGATCATGTCGAGACGGCGCTCGAGCAGGCCGATGAGGTTCTGCGAGGCGTCGCCCTTCATCTTGCTGGCTTCGAAGAAGGTGCGCTTGAACTGCTTTTCGGTGACGTCGCCGTAATAGCCCTTCAGCTTCTGCTTGGCGCGCAGTTGGATCCCGAAGTCGGATATCTTGCCCTTGCGGCGCTGGCCGTGCTGGCCGGGACCATATTCGCGGCGATTGACGGGGCTCTTGGGACGTCCGAAGACGTTTTCGCCCATGCGGCGGTCGAGCTTATACTTGGCGCTGCTGCGCTTAGACATTTCATTCTCCAATTTGCTTCAAAATGCCCTGGAATCGCACCGCAGGACCATGGTGTCCTGCGCGGCCGCCGCTTCACCAGGGGTGCGGGGCCAATTGCGAAGCGGGGCCAATGGCCGCTGGGGCTCCGAAAGTCAACCGTTGGACAGCATCGCGGCAGCGGCTAGAGGGCCTGCATGACCGAACACGCGCCCGCCGAAGATTGTACCAGCATGGAGGAGGTACGGCGCGCGATCGACGCGCTCGATCGCAGGATCATCGCGCTTCTGGGAGAGCGGTTTCGCTACATCGAGGCCGCCGCGCGGATCAAGCAGAGTATCGACAGCATCAGGGATGATGCGCGGATCGAGCAAGTGATCGCCCAGGCCCGCGACGTTGCTGCCGCGGAAGGCGTGCCGGTAGAGGCAATCGAGCAGCTCTATCGGCAGCTCATCGAAGCCGCGATTGTCTTCGAAACCGAGAAGTTCCAGCAAAATAAGGATGCGGTCGTATGACGACCAAGGTTATCCTGTCTGCGGTCGGCAGCGACCGTCCTGGCCTGACCCAGTCGCTCGCCGAGGCGATCCACAGCGCCGGTGGCAACTGGCTCGAAAGCCATCTCAGCCGGCTGGGCGGCAAATATGTCGGCTCCGTCCTGGTCGAGCTGCCCGAGGAGAAGCTGCATCAGCTTCAGCAAGCGATCGATGCCGTCGACGCGGCCGGCCTTCGCGTTTCGATCGTCGCGGCAGGCGACGAGCCTGCAGCGCCCAGCGAGACACTGACCATCGAGGTGGTGGGGCAGGATCGTCCCGGCATCGTACGCGAGGTAACTCGGGTGCTTGCGGGGCTGGGTGTCAACATCGAGGATCTCGTCACGGCGACCGAAAATAGCGCCCATTCCGGCGAACGGCTGTTCCGTGCCACCGCCCGGGTGCGCAGCCCGGAGGGAACGTCTTTCGATCAGGTTCGCGAGGCGCTCGAAGCGATTTCCGGCGAGATCATGGTCGATCTGACGATCGGCCAGCCCAGCTAGCGCTGCCGCGGATCAACCAGCGCGCGGATCATACCGCGCAGCGCCTGGACTTCGCGGTTCGACCACCCGGCCTTGGTAAGGATGGTGCGCATCGTCTTGCGCGTCGCGGGAACCCGGTCCGGCGGGAAATAATAGCCGGCCTTGTCCAGCGCTTCGTCCATCTGGCCGATCAACCCTTCGAGCTGCTCCTGCGTCGCGCGCGGCTCACGTTCCTCCGTGTCTGTTGGGATGGCCAGATCCGCATGCTTCGACCATTCATAGGCGACCAGGATCACCGCCTGTGCGAGGTTCAGGGAGCGGAATTCCGGGTTGATCGGCACGGTGACGATGGTGCTGGCAATGGCTGCTTCGTCGGTCTCCAGACCCGAGCGTTCCGCCCCGAACAGGATCGCAGAGGGCTCCGAGTAGCCGTGGATCGTGCGCGCCGCTTCCTCTGGCGTTGCCACCGGGAGGACAAGGCCGCGTTTGCGCACCGTAGTGGCGTAAACGTGGACGCAGTCGGCGACCGCATCGGCGACACTTTCGTACACCCGAGCCCGTTCGAGCACGATGTCGGCGCCCGCCGCCGCTGGGCCCGCCGAAGGATTCGGCCATCCGTCGCGCGGATTGACGAGGCGCAGGTCGCTGAGGCCGAAGTTCAGCATCGCCCGCGCCGCCTTGCCGATATTCTCGCCGAGCTGGGGCCTGACCAGCACGATTGCGGGCTGGTTCACTCCTCGGCCGCCTCGCTGACGCTGCCGGCAAAGTCCTCGAAGTCCTTGGCTTCGCGGAAGTCCTTGTAGACCGAGGCGAAGCGTATGTAGGCGACGCTGTCGATCGCCTTGAGCCCGTCCATCACCATCTCGCCAATGGTCGTCGATTGCACTTCGCTCTCGCCGCTGGTCTCGAGTTGGCGCTGGATGGAAGACAGGAGCTTGTCGATCCGGTCGGGCTCCACCGGGCGTTTGCGTAGCGCGATGGCGAGCGAGCGCTCCAGCTTGCCGCGGTCGAAGGGTTCGCGCCGGTCGTGCGACTTGACCACTGTAAGCTCGCGCAGCTGGGCGCGTTCGAAAGTGGTGAAGCGGGCGCCGCAATCCTCGCACTGCCGCCGCCGCCGGATCGCAGACCCATCTTCGGTGGGCCGGCTGTCCTTCACCTGGCTGTCTTCATGAGCGCAAAACGGGCAGCGCATTCGCTAGGCCGTCAGAGGCCCGGATAGATGGGGAAGCGCGCGCACAGCTCCTCGACGCGGCCGCGCACCGATTCCTCCACCTGGCCGTCACCTTCCTCACCATTCTTGCGCAGGCCTTCGACCACCTCGGCGATCATGCCGCCGATCTCGCGGAACTCGGCCGGACCGAAGCCGCGCGTCGTACCAGCCGGCGTGCCGAGACGGATGCCAGACGTCACAAACGGTTTCTCCGGATCGAAGGGGATCGCATTCTTGTTGCAGGTGATCGAGGCCCGATCGAGCGCCTTTTCGGCGAACTTGCCCTTCGCCTGTTTGGGCCGAAGATCGACCATCATCAGATGGTTGTCGGTGCCACCCGAAACGATGTCGAGGCCGCCCTCCTTCAGCGATTCCGCGAGTGCGCGGGCGTTCTCGACGATCTGTCGGGCGTAGAGCTTGAACTCAGGCCGCAGCGCCTCGCCGAAGGCGACCGCCTTGGCGGCGATGACGTGCATCAGTGGGCCGCCCTGCAGGCCCGGGAAGATCGCCGAGTTCATCTTCTTGGCGATGTCTTCGTCGTTCGACAGGATCATGCCGCCACGCGGGCCGCGTAGCGACTTGTGGGTAGTGGTGGTGACGACATGGGCATGCGGCACCGGATTGGGATGCGCTCCGCCCGCGACCAAGCCGGCGAAATGGGCCATGTCGACCATGAGATAAGCGCCGACCTCGTCCGCGATCTCGCGGAAGCGCTGGAAGTCCCAGATCCGCGAATAAGCGGTGCCACCCGCAATGATCAGCTTCGGCCTGCTCTCGCGAGCGATGCCTGCGATCTCGTCCATGTCGAGCAGCTGGTCGTCGCGACGCACGCCGTACGAGACCGGATTGAACCATTTGCCGGACATGTTGACGGGTGAGCCGTGGGTGAGATGCCCGCCTGCGGCCAGATCGAGCCCCATGAAGGTGTCGCCGGGCTGCAGCAGCGCAAGAAACACCGCCTGGTTCATCTGGCTGCCGCTGTTCGGCTGGACGTTTCTTTCCAGCACAGTGGGATCCGAAGCTTGGAATTCACGTGACTTGAAGTCGCG
>JADMIO010846053.1_pt1 | contig 15418 bp, 11 predicted proteins | sample 8958161 | NCBI WGS metagenome assembly JADMIO01 (sample SAMN16585339, study PRJNA669376) | soil metagenome | isolation source: Crop rotation soil | place: USA: Cullars Rotation, Alabama | collected 2011
CTTTCCCGAACGGACCGGTGATGATGAGATTGCGCAGCACCGCCATGCCGGGGTTGCTGACGGTCGGATTCAGAAAGGGGCGGCGATTCGCCTCCGCGAGGACGGTCGGCGTCTTCAGGAATGCGACGCCGACGTCGTGCGGCCCGGCCGACACCGGCACGCGTACTTCGAGCTTGTCCTCGGCTTCGTTGCCGTCGATGTCGACGACACGCTGGCGGCTCTGCAAGGAGAAGAGCTTGATGCGCTCGCCGTCGATGGCGATCTCGACCTCCGCGCCGCTGGCAGCGCCCGCGAGATTGAGGCGGAACTCGTAGCTGGCGTCCTGCGGAAAGAGATGCCGTACCAGCGTGCCGCCCCGCGTGCCGAAGGGCAGCCCTTCGATGCGCTCGTCCTGCATCAGCGCCGGCGAGACGTTGTACGTCTGCGCGACCTGCTGCGCCGGCGCGCCGACGGCTGCGCGGCTGATTTTTCGCGCCGCGGACAGATAGCGCTCCATCAGCGACTCCGACATCTGCAGGCCACTGGCGACGTTGTCGAAGCCGTAGCTGGCGCTGTCGCCGGGCAACAGCGAGGCGACGTCGATATCCAGCGCCAGCAGATCGCGCACGACATTGTGATACTCGGTGCGATTCAGCCGGTGGAACGTCGCGGTGCGGCCGGGATTCGGATGCGCTGCCGCGGCGCGATCGAGCGCACCCTCGAGTGAGGTGACGACCCGGTCGACGGTCGGACCGTCGGGGCGCGGGCGTCCCGCGGGAGGCATCAGCCCGCCGCGCATCTTGCGGACGACCTTTTCCCACGTGTCGGTCGCTGCGTCGACGTGCGCCGGATCCAGGGTGTCGAGCGTGAGGCCCGCAGTCTTCGTGCGCGCGTTGTGGCAGCCCACGCAGTAGCGATCGAGGACCGCGCGGTCGGAGCTCGCCGAGGGTGCCGCCGCTGACGCTGCCGGCGGAGTCTGTCCGGCGACGCGAACGCCGTCAGTAAATGCCGCGAACGTGAGACACAGGCCGCCGACACACCAGATCAGTCGTCGATGCATTCGCCCTACCATTCGGTCGCGCACGAGCCGACACATGATAGCGAAAAACCGGCCTCGATTTGACAGCGTTGTCGGGCAAATTTGTCGCTTTTTGCCGTCTATTTGCAGGCTCGCGCGGCCGTTCCCGTCGTCGTCGGTGGTCGACGGAGTGCGCCCGTTGAGTTGCGGTGCGTTGCAGCCATTGCCTTTGCCAGCAGTGCTTGAAGGCCGATGAAGAATCTCCGGACCCATATCGAATGGATCCGGAGATGAGGATGGCGGGGCGAGTCGGTGTGCGGCCGGCCTACTTCGTTTCGTCCCAGATGACTTGCGCGTCCGAGCGGACGCGAGCCTCGGCCGGCGTCGCGTAGCCGGCGTACTTCGCCGGGGTCTTCCATGTCTTGACGACGTCGTCGACGGTCTTGCCCGCCTTCTTCGCGTCCTGCGTGAACTTCACGAAGTCGGCGATGAACTCGGACTGCGTCTTCAGGTCGGCGACGGTGGTGGTCGTCGGGTTGTGGCCGTTGATGATGGTGTCGGCGCTCGCACCGAGACGATTCGCCGCGTTGGTCAACGTCCGCGAGAAGTCGACACCGCTGCCGCCGTTGTTGGCGTCCATGATCGGCAGGTCGCGCGTGTGGAATGCGTCGCCGGCGTGCAGCACGCGGAGACCGCGGAAGAGCACCCAGGCGTCGCCGCCGGTATGCGCTCTGCCGAAATAGTACAGATCGATCTGATCGGCGCCTTTGCCGATCGTCATCGTGTCCTTGAACGTGCGCTTCGCCAGGCCGACGTTGTTGTTGCGCTCGAAGATCGTCGGTCCGGGAGCGGGCGCGGCGAGACCCGTCACCGGCTTCATCACCTTCATGCCGGCGGCGGTGTTCTCCTGCACGACGACGTCGACGGTGGCCGGGAAGTCGACGTTGCCGCTGACGTGGTCGCCGTGCGTGTGCGTGTTGATGATGCGGATCACCGGTTTGTCGGTGACGCTCTTGATCTTCGCGAGCAGCGGCACGCCCCAGCCGGGATTTTTCGTGTCCACGACGGTGACGCCGTCGCTGCCGATGAAGACGGCGCTGTTTCCGCCGCCGCCCTTCATCACGTAGAGATTGTCCTTTACCTTGTCGACCTCGACCACCATCGGCGCCGGCGGCTGCTGAAACGCGGCCATCGTCATCGACAGCAAACCGGTGCCGAGAACGGTGCCGAGCACGGTCCTGCGGGTCATGAGTCGCTCCTCCCGGAGACGCAGGGCGACGCGTCTCGTGCGGCGCAGTCTATCATCGGGCTGGCGCGGAAGCCGACGGCGCCGGCGCCGAAATGTACTGCATCGCGAGGGCGATCAAGCCCGGTGCGGCGTGTCTCGCCGCTGGTTCAGCTGCGCGTGCCAGCCAGGACGCGGACGGGCCAGGTCGACCAGATCCGGCCGTCCACCTCTCGCACGTGTATGCCCAGCGCGTCGTGCGCGATGTCCGCGCGATACGCAGCGCGAATAAGGTCGAGGCTGTCCGCAACGGGGAAGGAGCGCGCCAGCTGCGGTTCGAGCTCGATATCGAGGCCGTACCTCTCCTCATCCCGTTCGGCGAGCGAAGCGCCGCGAAACCATTCGTCGAGTTCGCACGGGTCGAGCACGCGCACATGCGACGGGTCGCGTAATCGCTCGACGGCGTCGAACCTGGCGCCCTGCTCGCGTGGCAGCGAGAGATCGCAGACGACGATGCGTCCGTTCGGGCGACAGACGCGCACCATTTCGTCGAACGCCGCGTGCGGGTCGGCGAAGTGATGGAAGGAGTAGCGTGTGATCACGACAGAGAACGCGGCGTCGGCAAACGGCAGCGGGATCGCCGTCCCCAGACGCCACTCGAGATTCGGCAGCCGCTGATCGTCCTGCGCACGCCTGGCTTCGGCGAGCATCTCAGGCGTCAGGTCGATGCCGGTCACGCGACGCGCGTACGGCGCCAGCGCGCACGCCACCAGTCCCGGCCCGCACGCGACGTCGAGGACGTCATCGCCGGCCTGCAGCCGCGCGAGCCTGCGGATCGCGTCGATGCCGTGCTGGTGCTGCGGCGCCCGTGCGAACGGAATCGCCTGTCGGGTGAACTGATCGATCACCGTCTGGTCGTGGGCGACTGAAGTCATGCGGCGAAGTGTCGCCCCGGGTGTCTTATAAGTCAAAACAATAATATCGATTAGATGATAAGCGAACCAGCTGCGGCCACCTGATGGCTGCGCCTCTCTCACTCCGTTCGCGCCGCAGCGTTTATTTGCCCGCAAACCCAGCCCGACTGCCTTCCCGCCACGTTGATCGCATGGCGAGCAGTCCTCCTATTGACATTCGATAGAAGCGGCGCGACACTTCCTATCGCCGTTCTATAGGAGACACCATGGCGCCACGTTCGGTCACGTTGCTGCAGGGCACGCTCGATCTGCTGATCCTCAAGGCGCTCGCCTCCGACGAACTGCACGGTCTGGGGGTGTCGCGGCGCATTCATCAGGTCACGCACGGCACGTTCGACGTCCAGCCGGGCTCGCTGTTTCCCGCCCTGCACCGCCTCGAAGAGGCGGGCTGGCTGTCGTCCTCGTGGAAGCCGTCGGAGAACAACCGGCGCGCGAAGTACTACACGCTGACGAAGAAGGGTCACAGACAGCTATACGCCGAGATGGCCGAGTGGAAGCGGGTCTCCCTGGCCATCGGACGCGCGCTGGAGGCGTGAGCCGTGCGCTGGCTGACGCTCGTGTGGCAGAACCTCCGGCACCGGCGCCGCATCGAACAGGATCTGGACGAGGAAATCCGCGGCACGCGCGAGATGCTGGTCGACGAAAAGATGCGCGCCGGCCTCACGCCGGCGGCGGCCCTCCGGGCGACCACGATCGAATGGGGCGGGGTCGAACAACTGAAGGAGCAGGTGCGGGAACGACGGCCGGGAACGCTGCTCGAATCATTCCTGCGCGATCTGCGCTACGCGCTGACGGCGCTGCGCCGCCGGCCGGGATTCGCTGTCGCCGCCATACTGGTGCTGGCGGCAGGCGTCGGCGCCAACAACGCCCTCTTCATCCTGCTGAATGCCGCCTGCCTTCGCGGTCTGCCGATCGCCGACGCCGACCGCGTGCTGGACATCAGCACGCGCGACGCGCAGGGGCACGAGGCGGCCGTGTCGTACCTCGACTTCCTCGACATGCGAACGGACGCCGGCGCGGCGATCGCGCATCTTGCGGCCTATGGCACGGCGCCGGTCGCCGTCAGCGATGCCGAGCGCGCGCCGGAACGCGCCGTCGCGGCATACGTCTCGGCGAATCTCTTTGCGCTGTTGCGCGAGCGCCCGCTGCTCGGACGTGACTTCCAGATCGAGGACGACCGGCCCGGCGCGCCGGCCGTCGCGATCCTGAACGGTCATCTGTGGCGAGCCCGCTACGCCGCCGACCCGTCGATCGTCGGCCGTACCATTCGTGTTGACGGGGCGCCGGTAGCGGTGATCGGCGTGATGCCCGATCGCGTCCGGATGCCGAACGACGCCGATGTCTGGCTGCCGCTGGCGCGCATGCCCGGCGTTGCCGCGGCCCCCCGCGGCGCCCGATCGCTGACCGTGCTCGGCCGGCTCGCTGACGCGAGGACACTCGGCGACGCCGATGCCGCGCTGAGCGCGGCTGCGGCGCGGCTGTCCGCGGCGTATCCAGAAACCAATCGCGACGTGCGCGTGTTCATTCAACCGATCAACCGTCGCTACATGCAGCGCATCACCGATCCGAACTGGATTTCCTTCATCCTGGTCGGCGTCATGGTCGTGCTGATCTCGTGCGGGAACGTCGCGAACCTGCTGTTGGTGCGCGCGGCGGAACGCTCGCGCGAGATCGCGATGCGCGTGTCGCTCGGCGCGACGCGTCAGCGCGTCATCCGGCAACTGCTGGTCGAGAGCACGGTGCTGGCGACTCTGGGCGGCATCGGCGGCTTGATCGCGTCGGTTGCCGGGGTGCGCGCGCTGCGGGCAGCGATTCCCGCCAACTCGCTGCCGTTCTGGTTCGACATCAGCCTCGACGCCCGGATCATCGCCGTTCTGATTACGGTGTGCGCGTGCACCATCTTCGTGTTCGGGCTGCTGCCGGCAATCCACATCTCGAAGACCGAGCTGATCAATGTGCTGAAGGACGGCGGCCGCACCGCGACATCCGGCCCCCGTACCCGACGGTGGACGACGATGTTTCTGGCGGCGCAGCTGGCGCTGACGTGCGTCTTTCTCGCCAGTGCTGTGACCAGCCTGCGCCAGTCGCGTGCGGTCCGGCAAGCCGAATTCCGTGCCGACTACTCGCACATCGTCACGGCGTGGCTGAACCTGCCGCCGCAGCGCTACGCCACGCAGGCGGATCGGATCCGCTTCCTGCGATCGCTCAACGAGCGGCTGGACGCGACCAGCGTGATCGCCTCGCACGCCACCGCGGCGTCGCTGCCATTCGGTGCGATGCCGTCGAGGAGAATCGTGGTGGACGGCACGGCGCCGGCAGCGGGTGACACGGCTCGCCTGGTGCGCACCGTCGCCGTCGGCGCTGGCTACTTTCAGACGCTGGGTCTGGCGGTGGCAGGGCGGGAGTTCAACGCGGCCGACGGCAGCGCCGGCCACGAGTCGGCGGTCGTGAACCAGCGAGTCGCCGACCTGTACTTCGCGGGCGCCAGTCCGATCGGCCGCCTGATTCAACTTTCGGCGGACAACGCACCGACGGCCTCCGCGACGATCGTCGGTGTGGTGCCGAACGTCCGTTATCGCGACGACAATCTCATCGAACCTGATCCGATGGTCTACCTGCCGTTCGAGGCGAACGGACCGTCAACGATCGCCCTGGTTCTGCGCACCTCCGACATGTCGAGCGCGCTCGCTGCCGCCCGCGAGGAGGTGCGCCGGCTCGATCCGGATCTCCCGATCTACCGCGCGATGACGATGGAACGCGCGCTGCTCGACGCGAACTGGGGTGGCCGCCTTTCGTGGGTGATTTCGATCGTGCTGGTCTGTCTCGCCTTCTGCCTCTCGATGGTCGGTTTGCAGGCGGTGACGTCGCACGGCGTGGCGCAACGCACACAGGAGCTCGCCGTCAGGATTGCGCTTGGCGCGCGCGCGCGTCAGGTGGTCGGCCTGGTGCTCAGGCGCACGGTCCGTCAGATTGGATATGGCCTCGCGGCGGGCGCGTTTCTCACATGGGGCTGGCAACGTCTCTTCGCCAGCCTGGCACCCGCACCCGCCGGCTCGACGCCCGGCCTGGCCGTGGCGGATCCACTGACCCTCGCGCTCGTCGCCGTGTTGATCGTCGGGGTGGCATTGGCCGCGTGCGCGCTACCGGCGCGCCGCGCGCTCAACGTCGATCCGCTCGCCGCGCTGCGGCGCGACTAGGCAGCCGATTCCGTCCTAGAATTCCCGTCGGCGTGACGTGTGCGTTCGCGCACGCATGCGACGCCGCGAAGGAGTTCGAATGATTCGAGATCGGATCAGGACGCTGGCGACCTTCATGACGTTGTCGGCGCTTGCCGTCGCGTGCGGCGGCAGCGGCACCGGGACGCCGGCGGCGAACGCGTCATCCGCGCCGCAGGATGCGTCGGCGGGGAACAGCGCGGCGATCATCGGCAACGGCGGACCCGCGGGCTCGGCGGCCGCGCAGTCCGCGGGCGGCGCGATCGACAAGGCCGGCGAGAAAACAGGGACGGCGATTCAAACCGCCGATCGTGCGATGACCAAGGCGCTCACCGATCCGACGCTGGGCGACAAAGCGGCGGGAGGCGTGAACAAGCTCGCGGGGAAGCTGTCAGGCGTGCTGGGCAGCGCCGATCGGCGGGCCCGAAGCGCCGCACTCAAGGCCGGGCTGCCTACGCAGCGCGGCACGGTGAAGTCGCTCGATTCCACGTCACTCGTCCTCGAATTCAAGATCGGCGAGCAGTCCCATACCGTTCGATATGTACTGACGCCGGATACGTCGGTTGTGGACGAGGTCAAAGCCGGCGAACTGTGCACGGTCACCTACATGCGGGATGGCGATCGCAATATCGCGGTGGCTTTCCAGCGGTTCGTCCCAGACGAGCCCTAGCACACGCGGCCCCGGAACGGACCCGAGCGGACAGGCGCGCGCAGAGAACGCAACCTTCTGGCGGATTGCTCCGTCTTACTGCTTGCACTTCGACCGACGCGGACACGCTGCCTTTGATCCAGGGTGAGCACTTCGCGGGCAGGGAAGGCCGGGCGCGTTGAGGGACGCGTTCGGAAAACTGGCTCACGACGGACGGTAGCCTCCGCAATCGTCGTGAGCCCGTTTTCATTTCACGGGCGATCCGCGCGGAACCATAGCACAACCGCGGCGAGCAGACCCGCGATTCCGAGCGCGCCGTCCCACGTTCGAAGCGGCCGCGGCGTCGTCGCTGCCTCCATCGCCGGCAACCGGCCATCGGCCGCCGCCAGCGCAATCAACGCCGGGTCTCCGAAGACGCGTTCGCGATCGTAGACGACCGTTCGCCGGGCTCGAATCGCATCGAGGATTCCTGCGGCGGATCGTTCGCGCGCGAACACATAGGTCCGGCACATCCCGAACTCGCCGACGCCGTGCGAGTCGGTGTCGCCGATTGCCGCAGCGTTGGTGCGCGCGAAGAACTCGCGCATCTCGACACCAAGGCCGCCCGTGTAGGACAACGGGTGGACGACCTCCGCGCCGTCCAGCTTCGCGATCGACTCTGCGTTGTAGCCGTTCCACATGTCTCTGGTCGGATGCGCGGCAATCGCGACGCCGCCCTGCGCGTGAATCGCGTCGATGCTGTCGCTGGCCGTCTCATATCCGGCGATAGTGCGCGTGATTCCGGCGGCGATGATGTGGCAGCCGAGGCACTTCACTTCTTCGCCGACGAGCACGATCGGACCGCCGCCAATCAATGTCGAGAACCATCGCGCCGCTTTCGCCGGCCACACGTGCTGATCCGGCGCGACGTTGATCGCGTCGAGACCGACGCGGCGCGCCTCGAGGACATCGTCCCAGAACGACAATCCCGAAAGGCTGAGCGGATGCGGATGGACATGAAAGTCTGCGGCCAGGACCTCATAGCCACCGATCGAGACCTCTTGAACCGCCGGTGCGCGGTTCTTCCATGAGCCCACGACGATCGAGATGGCGATCAAGGCGCCGACGCCGACTTGCCGCCGCGTCATCGGCCGATCAGCTCCCGTAGTGTCGGCATCACGCCGGGGCCGCCGCTGATCAGAAGAATCGGGATCCACGTGAGCGCGCGGTGGAGCAGGAGATCACGCACGGCGGCGAAGCGATCGCGGCCAAGGACGTTACGGAAGAAGCGGAAGTCGATGTAGAGGGAGATGGCCAGCAGTGCTGCGCCGCCCACCTCGAGCCAGCCGAAGAACGTCTGTTGAAACCACGCGAGCGGTACGGCCGCCGTGATGATCGCGATCCCCAGCAGCCAGAGCTCGACAAGCGCGAAGCTCTCGGAGAAGCGGTCGATGACGACCGCGAGCGGGAGGCCGCCGCGACCCCGCCGCGTCACGAGTGTCAACGCCGCCACTTCCACGATTGGCACGAAGCTCCACGCCAGCGCCGTCGACAGCGCAAGCCGCAGGCTGAGCGAACCGGTCACGCTCAGCGAGACTGTTGCGCCGATCACGCATGCGAGAAAGAGGGGCCGCCGCGACAGGAGGACACCCGCGCGAACCGCCACGTCAGTCGGTCACCGACGCCGAGCCGCCGAGGGCGACGTTGATCTCGGTCACGACGCCGCCGCGCGGTTTTCCCGCCATTCGTCGGCGAGGAGGCCGAGAAACACCGCGACGCCGATCATGAGCACTTCGACCGGCACCGCGCCATACGACCTGGTACGCGAGGCAGGGCGGTGCATGTCGCTCATTTGCGGGGGCATAATAGCCCACGTCGCAGTTGGCGTTCGCAGAGCGGGCTGGTATGTACCGAAGCCAAGTTACTCTCGGCATCCTTGCAACGTTGACGGCGGTCCTGGCAGCGCAGCCGCCGCCGCCTCCGCCCCGGCCAGTCGCGACGGCACCTGCCACTTCCGTCAGCGGTCGCGTCCTTGACGCGGCGACCGACACGCCGCTGATCAACGTGCGTGTCGGATCACCTTCGAACGCCGTTGGCACATCGTCCGTCCTCACCGATGATGCCGGCCGGTTCACGCTCAGCGCTCCGGCGCGTTCGCTGCTGCGCGTGAGCAAGACCGGGTACGGCGCGCAGACGATTTCAGCGGTCGCCAGCGTCGCGGACGTGCGGCTGCAGCGGAGCAGCGCCATCGCCGGCCGGGTTTTCGACGACAACGGCGATCCGGTCATCGGCGTGCGGGTCTCCGTCGAACCATTCCCGATTCCGGATCGGCCCGGGTTGTTTTTGCAGGACACGTCAACCGACGATCGCGGCGAATTTCGTCTCGGCGGCTTTGCTGCCGGGACGTATACCGTCTCCGTCCTGGTGATGGCCGAGCCGACGATGGTAGCGATACCACGTGCGGACGGCGGCTCGGCGTACATCTCCCAGCCCAGTACGTCGCGGCTCTTTTACCCGGGAGTCAGCGACTACCGCGCGGCCAAAGGGATCAGCCTCGCCGCGGGCGAGGAAAATACCACGGTCGATTTCATCGTGACGGCGAGCCAGGCGGTGTCGCAGCAGTTTTCCGCGGTGTCGACATCAGGCATCTATCCCCGCGCCACCCAGGAACCGGAGGGCCGCGGCGTCGTTCGCGGACAGGTGGTCGCGCCGGATGGCCGTCCGCTGGCGCGCGCGCAGGTCAGGCTGATGAACGGGCCGGCAGTGCGGCCGCAGTTCGTATGGGCGGACAACTTCGGACAGTTCGAGTTCGCGAAGATCCCCGCGGGGCATGTTCAGCTCATCGCGTCGAAAGCCGGGTTCTTTCCAAGCAATATGAGCGCAGTGAATCCAGCCGCCAGTTTCGATCTCGCCGACGGCGAAGCCCACGATCGCGCCGTGATCCAATTGATCCCGTGGAGCGTCATCGAGGGGCGGGTCGTCGACGAACAGGGCGAGCCGATGGCGAACGCGGCCGTGCAGGCGCTGCAGGTCCAGTACACCGCAGGGCGGCGCGCGCTGTCCGCCGTCGGCTTCACGCGTACCACGAACGATCGCGGCGAATATCGTCTGTACGGGCTGATGCCGGGGCAATACATCGTGTCCGCATCGATCGGGCAGGTGTCGACCGGCGACGTGCCTGGTTACGCGCGCAGTTACTATCCCGGCACCACGGACACGGCGGCGGCGCAGTACGTCACCGTCACGCAAGGACAGAATGTGTCGGCCATCGACGTCGCCCTCGCACGCGTCAAAACCGCGCGTGTCGCCGGCCGGATGATCGACTCGCACGGTATGCCCACGACGGGAGGCCGGGTCGAGCTCGTCCCCAGCCGCGCATCGGTGCTGGCGGTCTCGGTCGGTGCGCGGATTTCGCCTGACGGACACTTCGAATTCCCCAATGTCCCGGCCGGCAGTTACGTGATTCAGGTCGCGAAAGGCATGCAGAACGCGTGGACGGAAGGGGAGTTTGCCGCCGTTCCCGTCACCGTCGCCGGCACGGACGTCGCCGATCTCCTCGTCCAGACGACGGTCGGCACTCGTGTGACGGGGCGGGTCATCTTCAACGGCGCCCCAAGCGCCGTGCCCGAACCGGGCGGCGTCGAGATTCGCCCCGTTCCGTCGAACCCGGATCTCGGCCCCGGCAATCAGGTCGCGACGGCGCGGCTCATGAACGACTGGACGTTCGAACTGAACGGCGTCAACGGGCCGCGGCGCCTGCAGGTTGTGCGCACGCCGAAAGGCTGGGCGCTCGACGCGGTGCGCGTCGGCGGCGTCGACGTCACCGATCGCCCGCTCGCGTTTGGCGGGGCGGCGTCCACGCTCGACGGCGTCGAGATCGAATTGACGGATCGCTTTGCGACGCTGCAGGCGACCGCCGTCGACGGCAGCTCGCGTCCGTCGGCGGCGGGACTCGTCATCGTGTTCAGCGCGGATCCCGACGACTGGTACCCCGACTCGCGGTTTGTCCGCGCGTCGTCGGCGACGACGACGCAGCCGGCGACCTTCGAGGGGCTGCCGCCCGGTTCGTACTACGTGGCGGCGCTCGACAGCTATCCGCCGACGCAAGGTGGCGCGTGGCAGGATCCGTCGTTCCTCGCCTCCCTGACCGCGCGCGCCTCGGCAATCACCGTGCGTCCCGCGTCGACGACAACGGTTCGCGTGCGGGTGATGCCGGGACGCTGAACGCGCGCCGGCGGTCGCGTCGCATCTACAATGGCTGCCTGTGTGGCAGGTTCCGACCGTCGGTCTCGTCTCGCGCGCGATCGTCAGCGGCTGGCAGGCGCTGACGCTGGCCGGCGTCCAGTTCGCGCACCGCAGTGACGCGCGGCTGATGGCCGCGGCGCTGGTCGGCGTCTCGATCGTCGTGCTGGTCGCACGCACCGCCATGACCACACGTCCGGGCCGCACGCAGCTCGTGGTGCCCGCGATCTTCTCCGACGCGCGCACCGCCGGGTCGCTCCTCCTCCATATCCCGCTCGTCATCGTCATGGTCGGGTTCGTGTTCCTCGCCCTGGCGCTGGCGGATCCGTTCACCGCGCTGATTCGCCGCGAAGCGGAATATCCCGGCCGCCGGATCTGTCTGACGATCGACGCGTCGAACAGCATGAGCACGCCGTTCAAGACCAACACGCTCAAAACGCAGGCGGGCACGGACCAGGCGTTCTTCACGACGGTCGCCGCGGCCGAACGCTTCATCCAGATGCGGATGGATGGCCGTTTTCGCGATCTGATTGGCCTCGTGGAGTTCGGGAGCGAAGCCTACGTGGTCACGCCGTTCACCAGCGACTACGACAACATTCTCCTGAGCCTGTCGCTGATCGGCGAGCCGCACGAGTTTGCGGCCTTTCCGGAACAGCAGACGCTGATCGCGCGCGCGATCGAGGTGAGCGTCGAGCTGTTCAAGACGTTCAAGTTTCTCGACGCGGCCGGCAATCTGCTCGTCATCTTCTCCGACGGCGAGGATACGCTCGCACAGGTGCACGGCCGTTCGCTCGACGACATCATCCGCGCCGCCGTGGACGCAAAGGTGCCGGTCTACTTCGTGCGGACGAACTACAACAAGGGGATCGGCGAGCACATTCCCGACGGACTGTGGATGGACGCGGTCAGGAAAACCGGCGGCAAGTTCTTCGCGGCGAGCGATGAGCCCTCGCTGCTTGCCGCGATTCGCGAGATTGACGCGGTGTCGGCCGGCACCATCCATCTAACGGAATACAGCCGGCAGCAGCCGCGCTTCGCGAGCTTCGCGGCACTATCGGCGATGTGCCTCGTCCTTGCCGTCGCGTCGAAACTGGCGCTGCCGTGGTTTCAACGTTTTCCTTGAAAGGGTCGCGCCCGGCCGCGAGATAATTTTCGGCGCCGTGCCGTCCGCGGCTGGATATCGGACGTCTAAGTGCAGCAATGATCCGTACGCGGTCGAGCGGTTCGCAATACGCACCGTGGGGACGTCCGGCGCTCGCGGTCCTGATGCTCGGCGCGGCGCTGCACCTGGCTGCACCGGCACGGGCCGCCGACCCGGCACCGGTGCTGACGGCGCTGCGCATCGAAGGCGTGCCCGATTCGAACGCCTGGACGCGCGCCGTGCCGACGACGGAGTTCTTCCAGCGCGAGCCGGCCGAGGGCGGGTCGCCCAGCGAGCGCACCGACGTCCGGGTGCTCTACGACGCGACGGCGCTCTATGTCCGCGTGCACGCCTTCGACGGTCAGCCCGATCGCATCCATTCCTATCTCACGCGCCGCGACGTCGATTCGCCGTCGGACTGGATTCACGTGATGATCGACTCGTACCACGATCGCCGTACCGCGTACGAGTTCATGGTGAATCCGGCCGGCGTCAAGCGCGACGCCTACTGGTACAACGACAACTCGCGCGACGACAGCTGGGACGCGGTGTGGGATGTCAGCGTCTCGCGCGATGCCGAGGGCTGGTCGGCCGACTTCCGCATTCCGTTCTCGCAGCTGCGCTTCAACCCGACATCGAAGACGACGTTTGGCTTTGCGGTCTCGCGCGAGGTGGCGCGGCTGAACGAGACGACGACCTGGCCGCTGCTGGCGCGCAGCGCCACCGGCTACGTCTCTGAATTCGGCGAATTGCACGGCCTGACGATGCAGGGGTCGCCGTCGCGTCTCGAGGTCGTCCCGTACACGGTCGGCCAGGTCACGGCGCAGCCCACCGGTGGCAACCCGCTGATCGAGCGCGTCGATCCAGGGCTGGCGATCGGCGTCGACGCAAAGTACGCCCTGACACCGGGCCTGACGCTGACCACGACGATCAATCCCGATTTCGGACAGGTCGAAGCCGATCCTGCGGTCGTGAACCTGTCGGCCTTCGAAACGTTCTTCCAGGAGCGGCGGCCGTTCTTCGTCGAGGGGGCTGGCAACTTCGCGTTCGGCCTCGACTGTCCCGGCTGCAACGGGATTTTCTATTCGCGGCGGATTGGACGCGCGCCGCAGGGCTCCGATGCGCTGCCCGAGGGCGACGATGTCTACACGAGGTCTGATGCGCAGACGACGATTCTCGGCGCAGCCAAGGTGACCGGCCGCGCGGGCCCGTTTTCACTCGGCGTTCTTCATTCCGTGACGCGCGAGGAGGAAGCGAGGGTGCTCGATGGCGCACAGCGCTTCGCGCAGCCGATCGAGCCGCTCACCAACTACTCGGTGCTGACGGCGCGGCGCGAGTTCCGCAACCAGTCGTCGATCGGCGCGATGGCGACGTCGACCAACCGCCAGCAGGCGCCGGGTCTCGAGTTCCTCGTCGATCATGCCCACGTCGGCGGCGTCAACTTCGATTGGCGATTTGCGCGGCGCCTGGCGCTCAACGGCAATCTGGTCGGCAGTCATGTGTCCGGCGATCCGGAAGCGATCGATCGTCTCCAGCGAAACAGCCGGCACTACTTCCAGCGACCGGATGCGCCCGTCGATCGGCTGGACATTTCGGCCACGACCCTGTCCGGGGCGGGGGGCCGGCTCGGGATCGAGAAGATTGGCGGGCAGACCGTCCGTTTCAACTCGAACGTCAGCGTCAAGTCGCCCGGCCTCGAGGTCAACGACCTCGGGTTCATGCAGCGCGCCGACGAGCGTCAGTTCAACAACTGGATCCAGTTCCGCAGCGACAGGCCCAATCGCTGGTTCCGGAGCCGCAACATCAACTTCAACCAGTACGCCCGCTGGAACTACGACGGCGAGTTGCTCGGCAACGGCGGCAACGTCAACGCGCACGTCGTCTTCACCAACAACTGGAGGATCGGCGGCGGCCTCAACCTGAATGCACGCGGCCTCGACGATCGCGCGTCTCGCGGTGGCCCGGCGGCGCTGGTCGAGGGGATGACCAGCGGCTGGTTTTACGTGAACAGCGACGGCCGGCGCGCGGTGAACGTCAACTACGAGCAGAACATGGGTGGCGATCGGCGCGGCTCATCGTTCATCAACTTCGAACCGGAGCTGAGCGTGCGGCCGATGCCGCAGCTGAATGCGTCGTTCGCTCTGCGCATCAGCCACGACGTGCAGGATTCGCAGTGGATCGAAAACGTCACCGGTCCCACGTTCGATAGCCACTATGTGTTCGGTCACCTCGATCAACGGACGGTGTCGCTGCGCACGCGCGTCAGTTACACGATGACGCCCAATGTGTCGCTGCAGCTCTACGCGGAACCGTTCGTCTCGGCGGGTCACTACATCGATTTCAAGGAGCTCCTGGACGGACGCAATCCGTCGTATGCCGCGCGCTACGGCCGCTACGCCTACGGCACGAATCCGGACTTCAACGTGAAATCGTTCCGCACCACCAACGTCCTCCGGTGGGAGTACCGCCCCGGCTCCTCGCTCTTCGTCGTCTGGCAGCAGGCACGGAGCGGGTCGAACGATCAGGGAACATTCCGCTTCTCGCGCGACGTCGGCGACATCTTCAGGACCGAAGCGACGAATGTGGTGCTGGTGAAGTTTGCCTACTGGCTGAACTTCTAAGCGCCCGATACACGCGGAAATCGCTCGCTCGTATTTCCGCGCCAGTTCGTTCTGCTCCTTCATTACTACTTCCCGGTTCTCAATTTCCGCCCGTCGCTCCCGTTCCCCTTGACATCCGACCGGTGTGACATTATTGTCTGGTCGAATGTCTAGTGAACGAAGTTCCGGCCGCATCGATCTGCTCCAGGGCACGCTCGACATGCTCATCCTGCGCACGCTGGTCTTTGGACCGGCGCACGGTCACGCGATCGCGCGCGCCATCGAACAGGGCTCGGACGCCGTGCTGCGCATCGAGCATGGCTCGCTGTATCCGGCGCTGCACCGGCTCGTGAAGCAGGGCTTGATCGTCGGCAACGACGGGCCGTCGGAGAACAA
>JADMIO011020076.1_pt1 | contig 15417 bp, 9 predicted proteins | sample 8958161 | NCBI WGS metagenome assembly JADMIO01 (sample SAMN16585339, study PRJNA669376) | soil metagenome | isolation source: Crop rotation soil | place: USA: Cullars Rotation, Alabama | collected 2011
CGTGCGCGTGGGGGACGCCGTGGGCGACAACCGCTTCTCGATTGGCGAGCTGGCCGTGTACTGCCGCGCGCCACGGCCGTTCCCGCCGGTCTTCCGCACGGTGGGCGCCGTGCCGCCGCCGCAGCCGGCGCCGCTCGCCCAGCAGGAGGCGCCGCCCGCCGACGATCAGCAGAGCGGCGGCGGCGCCCTGTTCGTGGTGGCGGTCGCGCTGGCCATCGCCGGCGGCGCGTCGCTGCTCTCGGCGCGGCGCGCGCGGCGCGAGGCCCGGGACGCGGCCGCGGAGGGCGCCGGCGCGGTGGCGGCCGGCCCGTCGACGGAGACGGCGCTGCGCTTGCTGTTCCTGGGCAGCGGCTGCGCGGCGCTGATCTACGAGGTGGTCTGGTTCCACCTCCTGCGGCTGGTCATCGGCGCCTCGGCCCTGTCGGTGGCGATCGTGCTGGCCAGCTTCATGGGCGGCATGTTCCTGGGCAGCCTCTTCTTCGCCCGCTTCGTCCCGCCCGATCGGCACCCGCTGCGCGTCTACGGCCTGCTGGAGATCGGCGTCGGCGTCTTCGGCCTGCTCATGCCGCTGATGCTGCCGGTGGTGCGCTTCGTCTACGTCGGGCTCGTCGGCTACGGGCCGCTCGGGATCGCGCTGCGCGCGCTGATCGGCACGGCGCTGCTCATCCCGCCCACGGCGCTGATGGGCGCCACGCTCCCGGCGGTGGCGCGGCGGTTCGCCCCCGGCGCCCACGGGATGTCGCGGCTGGCGGACCTCTACGCCGCGAACACGACCGGCGCCGTCATCGGCAGCCTGCTCTCCGCGTTCCTGCTGCTGGCGATCTGGGACGTCTGGGTGGCCACCGCTGCCGCGGCCGTCCTGAACTTCGCCGTCGGCGCCTACGCCCTCCGCCTCTCCCGCTCCCCATCCACCGCGACCGCCTCGGCGCCCGAACCCGTGTCGGCGACCGTGCCCGTGCCCGATTCCCCCACACCCGCCCGTGCCGACGCCGTCTACCTCGCCGTCTGCCTCTCGGGCCTCACCGCCCTCGGCGCCCAGGTGGTCTGGACCCGCATCCTCACCCTGCTCTTCGGCGCCACGGTGTACGCGTTCGCGATCATCCTGGCGGTGTTCCTGGCCGGCCTGGGGATCGGCAGCGCCGTGGCCGCCCGCCTCCTGCGGCGCGGGTACGACCCCGTGCGCGCCCTGACGTACAGCCAGATCCTCCTCGTGCCGGCGCTGGCGCTGTCGGGCGCGCTGCTGGCCTACGTGCTCCCTTATGCCTCGCCGTCGTCGCTGGCGACGGTGAGCGCCCTCTATGTCTTGCAGGTGCTGCGCGCGGCCGACGTGATCCTGCCGGCCGCCATCCTCTGGGGCATGAGCTTCCCCTTCGCGCTGGCCGCGGCCGCCGCCGCGGAAGGCGCGGCCGACACCGGCCGTTCGAGCGGGCGCGTCTACGCCGCCAACACCATCGGCGCCATCGCCGGCGCGCTGGCGGTGAGCTTCTGGATCATCCCCACCTGGGGGACCAAGTGGGCCGAGCGCGCGCTGGTCCTGGGGGCGGCCGTCTCGGCGGCGGCGCTGTTCTTCGCCGCGCGTCGCGCCCAGCGCTGGCCGGCGTACGCCGGGACCTTCGCCCTGGCGGCGGGCGCGCTGGCGGCCGCGCTGCTGCCCGGGCTGTCGACGGTGTGGAAGGCGCACGGGCGCTACATCTGGTGGGTCGACAGCCGCGATCAGTACCCGTACGTCAGCGAGGGCGCGGCCTCGACGGTGGCCGTGCACGTCGCCCCCAGCGGCTACCGCAACTTCCACGTCTCGGGGCGCGTCGAGGCCTCGAACAACCCCAACGACCTGCGCCTGCAGCGCCTGCTCGGCCATCTATCGGCGCTGGCCCACCCTCATCCCGAAACGGCGCTGGTGGTGGGCCTCGGCGCCGGCACCACCGCCGGCGCGCTGGCGCTGCACCCCGAGATCAAGCGGATCGTGATCTGCGAGATCGAGCCGCGCGTGGTGGGCGCGGCCAAGCTGTTCGCCGCCGAGAACTACGGCGTGCTCTCCGATCCGCGCGTGCAGATGGTGTTCGACGACGCCCGCCACTTCCTGGCCACCACGCGCGAGAAGTTCGACATCATCACGTCGGACCCCATCCACCCCTGGGTGCGTGGGAACTCCGCCCTGTTCTCGCGCGAGTACTACGCCATCGTCAGCAACCACCTGCGGCCCGGGGGCATCGCGACGCAGTGGGTCCCGCTGTACGAGACCAGCGAGCTGGCGATCAAGATCCAGATGCGGACCTTCGTCGAGGCCTTCCCCAGCGGCAGCGTCTGGAACTCCGCCGCCGATAACAAAGGCTACGACGTGGTCCTGCTGGGCGGCGCCCAGCCGCCGCGCATCGACATCGCCGCCGTGCAGGCGCGCCTCGCCCGCAGCCCACGCATCGCCCAGTCGCTGCGCGAAGTGAAGATCGGCTCCGTCGGCGACCTGCTCGCCACCTACGCCACCAGCGGCCCCGACATGCAATCCTGGCTCTCCGGCACCCCCGTCAACCGCGACTTCAGCCTCAAGCTCGAGTACATCTCCGGCCTCGCCCTGAACGCCAGAGAGGCCGACGCCATCTACGCCCACATGATCGCCGGCCGCGCCTACCCGGAGACGCTGTTCACGGGCCCGCCAGCGGTGATCGCGGACCTGCGCCGGCGGATCCAGGGTGGCGCGGCCGGCCCGGCGCAGGCGCGGCGCTAGCCCCTCAGGCAGCAGTCAATCGAGAGTCGCTCTCCCCGCCCGGCGGGCAGAGGGGAGGGTGAGGGGTGTCGCGCCTACTCGGCCGCCTCGACGAGCTCCTTGCAGTAGCGCTGTTCGCGTTCGACGGCGCCGGGGCCGGCGGCGGTCGAGGCCGGGAGCTTGCCGTACGCTTCGGCCAGCGCGCAGTGGACCCGCGGGTCGAAGGGGTTGGTGGCCAGCGAGGCGCGCAGCGACTGCACCGCCTCGGCGTACGAACCCTTGGCGACCAGCGCCTCGCCCGCGATCAGGTTCGGCCAGGGCAGCTCCGGATAGAGCGACTGGACGGGGGCCAGGGCCTTGAGCGCGCGGTCCGGCTCGCCCAGCGCCAGGTAGGTGCGGCCCAGCTTCACCGGGAAGACCCAGTTCGCCGCCGGGTCGTGGCCGCCCCCCTTGGGTTTGCCGGCGCCGGCCACCACCGCCTTGGCGCCCTTCTCGTATTCGATCACCGCCGCGCGCGGGCGGTTGCGCCGGAGCATGATGTTGCCGAGACGCAGGAACCGGTAGGACGGCGCCTGCTTCAGCGACGACGACAGCGCCTCGTCCTCGGTGGGCTTGCGCTTGGAGGCGATGGCGTTGGCCTTGCGGATGTGCGTGGTGGGGATGTCGATGGCCGGGAAGGTGCGGTACTTCTGCGCCGCCATGAAGGCCTTCCAGCCGCGCTCGAACTCGGGCCAGCTCTGGTGCGCCGCCTCGGAAACCGCCTGGCGCGCGTCGGTGCCGCCCGCGACGCGCTTGATGGCGTCGCGCAGGGCCGCCATGCCGCCCTGCTGGTGGAGGTAGGCGACGGTGTTCGCCACCTCGGCGAAGGCCAGCGTGGCGTCCTCCGCCGACGGCAGCTTGGCCATCGACGGGTGCATGGCCTCGAAGGTGATGAGCCGCCCCGAGCGCAGCGCCTTGGCCAGCAGGTGCTCCATCGGCGGCGGGATGCGGCCGCCCGCCGGCTCGCGCCAGCGCCGCTCGAGGAACTTCGCCAGCCCCTCCTGCAGCCAGACCGGCGCGCGGTCGCGCGTCAGCGACGAGACCGCGTAGTGCACGAGCTCGTGGTTGATGCTGTCCAGCCAGGGATAGCCGTAGGCCAGCGCGCGCGGCGTGGTCACCATCAGGCGCGCCCACTTGCAGAGGGCGATGGTGCCGGTGCGCGCCACCTCCGCCTGCGACAGCGACGACACCGCCGCCAGGTCCGAGGGGCTGCGATAGAACTCGACGCGGATGGGGAGCTCCGGCTCGAAGCCGAGGTCCTCGTGCAGCGCCTTGTAGGCGGCCTCCAGTGCCTCGCGCGCGTAGGGGACCAGCACTGCGTCCTCGGGCGCGTAGCGGATCACCACGTGGCCGGAGCGCTCCTCGCGGTGGTCCTTGACGGCGTCGCGCGCCTCGGTGGCCAGGCCGCGCAGCTCGCGCGCGTTCACGTCGGTGGGGGCGCCCTCGACCGCCGCGGAGAGGTTGCGGATGGCGTTGTCGTAGTCGCCTTCGAGGAAGCGCTGGTAGCCCTGCAGGTACTGCGTCTGAGGCGCGTCGGGCGCCAGCTTGGTCAGCTTGGCGATCCCCAGGCGCGCTTCGCCGAACTGCCAGTCGTCCAGCGACTTCTCGGCGTTGTGGGCGAGCATGGCGGGGTCCTCGCCCATCAACGGCGACGGGCGGCCCTCACCCCGCACGGCGGGGAGAGGGAGAATCTGCACAGCGAACGCCAGCAGGAGCAGCCGCTTCATTTGACCAGCTCCTCGTAATAGCGGCGGACCTCGTCGCGGAAGCGCTCGGGGGCCTTCTCCTTCATGGCGTCCAGCAGCTCCTGGCGCCAGGCGCGCGGGGCGGCCGACTCGTCGGCGCCGGGGATGCGGACGGGGTCGTGGTGCTCCTTGCTCGAGCCCATCGATCGCTCCTGCAGCGAATCGCGCAGCTTGGCCAGGCGATCGGCGGCGTCGCGCTCGGCGGCCGACGCCTGCTTGGACTCGCTGCGCTTCAGCATCTCCGCCGCCTGGCGCATCTTGCCGGCGGCGGACTTGAGCTCGCCCTCCGCCTTCTCCAGCCCGGGCATCTTCCCCAGCCGCCGCGCCGCCTCCGCGGCCGTCTCGTCGGTGCGGTTGCCGATCGCGCCCTGTTTCTCGGCCTGCTGGCGGGCCTGCTCGCGCTGCTCGGGCGTCATCGTCTCGCCGGGCTTGGGCAGCAGCTTGCTCAGGTCGTCGGCGATCTCCTGGGCCATGGCCCGCGCCTCGCCCACCGCATCGGCGCTCTTCTCGCGCTCGGCCTCGCCGCCGCGGCGGCGGCCGCGCCGTCCCTCCATCGGCTCGCCCAGGTCGTCGGCGGCGCGGTCCAGGCTGGCGGCGCGCTCCGCCTCCCCCTTGGCCTCGGCCAGGTCCCGCTCGGCGAAGAGCCGCTTCATCTGCTTGGCGCTCTCGCGCGCGCGCTCGATCTCCTCGGACAGCGCGCTCTCCGGATCGCTGGTCGGCACCGCGCCCAGGCGCTGCTTGAGCCGCTCGACCTTCTCCTCCTCGCGCTTGATGAAGTCCTCCATCTGCCCCTTGAGGTGCCGCTCCAGCTCGGCCTCCTGCTTCTCGGACAGTCCCTGTGTCTCCTTCTGCAGCGTCCGCTCGTCCCCCTCGAGGTCGCCGATCTTCTTCATCAGCTCGGCCACCACCCGGTTCTCCTGCGGGAAGCGCTCGGCCCCGAAGCCCTCCAGGTTCTGATCCAGCATCTGCCGCAGGCCGCGCAGGTCGGTCCCCAGCTCGGCGAGCGCCTTCTCCAGATCGCCGGCGTCGCCCTTCTCCAGCAGCTCGTCGAACTTGCGCGCCTGGTCCGCCACCTCTTTCATGTCGGGCAGGTTGCGCCACTCCTCGGGGACGTCGTTGCGCGCCCGCAGCGCCGCGATCTTCTGGGCCAGGTCGGCGATGCGCGCCCGCAGCTCGCGCGCCTCGCGTTCCAGCTGCCGTCGCAGCGCCTCGTCCTTCGTCGCCTTGTAGCGCGAGAGCAGGTCCTGCAGCCGCTGGTGGGCGTCGGTCAGCTCCTTGCCCAGCGTGGCCAGATCCTCCAGCCGCTGCCGGCCGATGAGGTCGTCCAGCAAGAGCACGTCCTTCTCCAGCTCCGCCGCGTGCTTCGCCGACAGCGCGTCGAGCCGCGTGTCGGGTCTGGTGCCGGGCGGCTTGCCGCGCAGGGCGGTCAGCGCCGGCGCCTCGTCGCGCAGGAGGCGCTCGAGGCGATCGGCGATGCCGGCCAGCGCCGCGCGGAGGGCCTTGCCCAGCGTGGCGTCGCGCCGGTCGTCGTCGATGAGGCGGCCCAGCAGCGTGAGGTGCGACTCCTCGGCCTCGTGCACGGCCAGGAGCCCCGCCAGATCCTCGTGCTCCAGGCGATCCGCCAGATCGCCGACCAGCTTGTCCAGCACCTCGCGCTGGCGATCCAGCCGATCCTCCAGGCTCTCGTGCGGGTTCTGGATCAGGACGTAGAGCGTGCGCGACGAGCCCGCCTTGGCCCCCGAGATCTCGTCGCGGTCGTGCGCCTCGATGCGATAGGCGATCCGCTCGCCCGCGATCAGGCCGGCGGTGCCGGGATCCCAGATGGTGCGCCCCTGCGCCGTGCGCGCGCCGTGCGCGTCGCGCAGCAGCTGGCGCTGCTCGGGCCTATCGCCGACCCGATACACCAGCTCGACCGCGCCCAGGCCATAGTCGTCGCTGGCGCTGTAGCCGACCTCGATCGGCTGCGGGGTGGGCAGCTCCAGCCGATCGGCGGGGCCCAGGATCTCCACCCGCGGCGGCGTGTCGGCCTCGGCCTGGATGCGGTGGCTGCGCTCCTCCCGCACCGCCCGCCCCAGCACCGGCTGCAGCCAGAAGCGATAGCTGCCGCTGTCCATCAGGGTCAGCTCGGCGCTGAGCAGGCCGCCGCTCAGGGCCGCCGCCAGCTCGCCGCGCTCCCCCTCCTCGCCCAGCAGCAGCAGGGCCCGGTGCGCCGAGCGCAGCGGGCGCGTCTCGATGCGCACGCGCGTCCCCTTCACGGCGACGACGTCGCCCGTCGAGCCGTCGACGGTGCGCGGGGGGAGTCCCGTGTACGCGGGATACTGGTAGAAGATGCGCACGTCGCCGACCAGCGGCGCCGCCGACACCGCGGCCCCCTCGAACAGCGTCGGCCGGTGCACCAGCGTGCGCATTCCCTGGGCCACCGACGGGAACAGCCACGCCGTCGCGATCGCCGCCGCCGCGGCGCCCGCGAAGGTCGCCACCGCCACGGCGGCGGGCCGCAAGGGGACCAGCGCGCGCGGCTCGACGGGGCCGAGCGCGCGCGCGACGTCGCCCTGGAACGCGCGCACCAGCGTCCGCGAGACCAGCGGCGTGCCGTGGCCGGCGCGCGGCGGATGGTGTAGCTCGACGGCGGAGAGGAGATCGCTGGCCAGCGGCGGGATCAGCGCGCCCACGCGGCGGGCGGCGGCGGCGTCCTCGCGCAACGCGCGCGCCGGGCGCAGCACTCCATAGGTGAGCGCCGCCAGCGCCAGGAGACCGAGCGTGACGGCGGTGAGCGCGGGCCAGAAGCCGGCCGGCCCGACGGCGGCGGCCGCCGCGGCCAGCGCCAGCGCCGCCAGCACCACCGCCGCGGCGCCGAACCCCGCCGTGGCCACGGCGGCGCGCATGAGGAGACGCCGGCGCACTGCGCCAAGAAAGCCCTGGATGCGCTCCATCTCCGACATGCGGGCCGCCGGAAATAGTAGCAGCTCCGCGCGCCGTCCCCCGACGCCGATGTAGGCGTGACAGGTCTTACTGAAAGCCGGTACCGCGGTTGCACTCTCCCTCGGGCAGCCATGGAAAAGCCAAACGCCATCGAGGCCGACTTGCCCCGCGGTGCAAAAGCGCCCCAGCCGAGCGAGGCGAATTCGCTTCGGGACCTGGACGAGCTCATCGCGTCCGCGCGCGCCGGCGACCGGGGCGCGCTCAACCGTCTGCTCGGGCATGCGCGCCCGCGGCTGCTGGCCGTCGCGCTGCGCATGGTGCGCGATCGCGACGACGCCGAGGATGTGGTGCAGGAGGCACTCCTCAAAGTGTGCCGGAACCTCACGCGCTTCGAGGGGCGCTCGGCTTTTTCGACCTGGCTTCATCGCATCGTGGTGAACGCCGCGCTGGACCGCCTGCGGCGACAGCAGAGCCGATGGGACCGCGGCACCGACACCGACCACGAAGAGTGGCGCCCCTCGCCCGTCGACGCCGTCGACGAGGAGACGCCGGAGCGGCTGGTGGCGCGCGCCCAGACCGGCGCCGCGGTGAGGGGCGCGATCGCGTGTCTGTCGCAGCCGCACCAGGAGGCGCTGGCCCTGCGTGAGTTCGAGGGCGAGTCGTACGAGGCCATCGCGCGGGCGGCGCGCGTCCCCGTGGGCACGGTGATGTCGCGCCTCCACCACGCCCGCCACCGGCTGGCCGAGCAGCTCGCCTCCACCTGCGACGTCGCGGCCCTGCAGGCGGCGTAGCGGGGCTGGACCGGAAGGGTCGGGTTCCGGGCGTTTCTGGCCGAAACACGTCCCTAAGGTCGGGATCGATGGGCTAGTATTCCGAGGCTGTGCCTGCACCCCCAGTCACCCGCGCCCGTGCCGTTCTGGTCCGGGCGGCCGAGTGGGCGGCGGAGCACCGGCGGCTGGTGGCGGGTGCGGCGGTGGCGCTGCTGCTGCTGGCGCTCTACCCAGTGGTGGTGGGTGGCCTGGCGGCGCACCTGTTCGCGTCGCGCGCCTCCGCGCGCCTCGGGCGCCCGGTGGTGGTGGGGCGCGGCCGCGCCGGCTTCGGGCAGGTGACGCTGGAGAACGTCTCCATCCCCGGCACCGCCACCGGGCCGGCCCTGCTGCTCGTCGACGAGATCGAGGTCCCCTTCGGCGTCGCCGTGGGCGGAAAGGGGCCGATCCAGGTGCGCGGCGCCCGCGCCTACGTGGTGCGGGGCGGACCGACCGACAACGTGAGCGCCATCATCGAACGCCTCGGGCACCGCCGTCCCAAGGGGGCGGCGCCGGAGCCCGCCGGCGCGCCGACGCCGCCGGGCGTGGTGGTGGAAGGCGCCGCGCTGGAGCTGCGCGATGCGCTCACCGGCCTGTCGATCAGCATCGCGCGCCTCGACGGGCGGGTACGTCCGGGGGAGCGCCTCGACCTGCGCCTGCGCAAGGTGCGCGGCCTGCTGGCGGTGGCCGGCGAGGGGAAGGGTCCGACCTTCGGCGGCGACGAGCTGGACGTGCAGACGGCGCTGGCGGGGATGCGTCCGGCCGGGATCCCCGCCCTGCGCGTGCAGGGCGGCTACGCCACGCCGCTGCCCTCGCTGGCGCTGACCGGCATCGCGGGGGTGATCGCGCCACCGCCCACGGGGACGAAGGGTGTGGCCACCGGCGCGCTCATCGACCTGCGCGGCAGCTACGGCGGCGCGCGACAGACGCTGTGGACGGCGAAAGGCCAGGCCGATCCCGCCCGGCGCGAGGGGAAGCTGTCGCTGCGGGCGGAGCAGTTCTCGCTGGACAAGATCGCCGACGTGCTGCCGCGGTCGGTGCTGAAGCCGGAAGCCACCCGCCTGGACGCCTCGCTGGAGGTGAACTGGGAGGGCGACGCCGTGCGGTTCGGTGGCGAGACGGCGGTGGTGGGGCTCTCGCTCCAGGCCGATGCGCTGGCGGCCGCTCCGATCGAGAACGTGTCGGTGGGGCTGGCGGTCAGCGGGACCGCATACCCGGGCCGGCGCCGCCTCGAGCTGGTGGGGCTGGAGGCGCGGGTGCGCGATCTCACCGCGCGCCTGAGCGGAACGATCGAGCTGCCGCCGGGCACCTATCGCTTCGCCAACGGCAACAAGCTGGGCGTCGTCCCCAAGATCGATCTCGCCCTGAACGTGCCGAAGCTGCCCTGCGCGAAGCTCCTGGCCAGCATCCCCGAGGCGCTGACCCCGAAGCTGCAGGGGTTCGTGCTCAAGGGGACGTTCGAGGCCATCGCGGGCGTGAAGGTCGACTTCGCCGACCTGGACGCGCTGGAGCTGCGCGGGAAGGTGGGCATCGACGGCTGCAAGGTGCTGCAGGCCCCCGACGGGGTGGTGGCCCTGGCCGGACCCGAATCGCTGGTGGTCAACGTCGAGGTGCCGCCCGCGCCGGGGCCGACGCGGCCGCTCCCGTCGGGACCGACGCCCGTGGAGCCAGAGACGATGTCGGTGATCATCGGCCCCGAGAACCCGGACTTCACCCCGTACGATCAGATCTCGCCGTACCTGGTCGCCTCGATCATGACCACCGAGGACAACGGCTTCTTCAAGCACCGGGGGTGGGTGACGTCCGAGTTCAAGAGCGCCCTGCGCCGGAACCTGGCGCGCGGGGGCTTCCGGCTGGGCGCCTCGTCGATCACCATGCAGATGACGAAGAACGTGCTGCTCAGCCAGGAGAAGACCCTGTCGCGCAAGCTGCAGGAGCTGTTCCTGGTCTGGTACATCGAGCAGATGCTGCCGAAGGAGCGGATCCTCGAGCTCTACTTCAACGCCATCGAATTCGGCCCCCGCATCTACGGCATCGGCGCGGCGACCCGGCACTACTTCGGCAAGCGGCCCGCGGAGCTGACGCCCCTGGAGGCGGCGTTCTTCTCGTCGATCCTCCCCAGCCCCAAGCGCCGCTACATCCAGTACTGCCACGGCACGCTCTACCCGCCCTGGGACAAGTACGTGCACCGCATCCTCGCCAAGGTCCACGAGCGCGGGCGGATCACCGACGACGAGTACGCGGCCTGGGCGCCGCAGACGCTGGTCTTCGACCGCAAGGAGGCGACCTTCACCGAGAAGCAGTGCCTCGAGTGGGTGAAGACGATCACCGCCCGGCCGGAGCCCGAGGCCCCGCCCGAGCTGGAGGACGACACCGACGACGCCGGGCTGGCCTCGTCGACGCAGAAACGGCTACGGCGCCTGTTCGTGCGCGGCCCCAGCAAGCGCCAGACGCGCTCGATCGCGACCCGCGCGCAGTAGCCTCGGCCCCATGGCCGCCACCCCGACCCTCTCCCCGCCGGGCGGGGAGAGGGAGAACTCTCGATGGTGAGAGGTCCGGCGCTAGTCGAACTTGATCGCGCTGGGGGTGATCGTCTTCTTGCCGCCGGCGTCGGCGACCGAGCCCGTCACGTGGGCCGGCTTGCCGGCGTTGTGGCAGATGGCCTCGTGGTTCTCGTCGGAGACGGGGTTCTTGGCGATCTCATACCTGACGGTCTTGCCGCCCTCCTTCACCTTGAGGACGTTCTGGCACTGCTTGTCTTCCTTGAACGAGCACTTGCCACAACCGAACGTGCCGGCCAGGGTGACCTCCTTGCCGGCGGCCTTGGCCGACTCCGCCGCCTTGGGCTTCGCCGGCTTGTCATCGGCGGCGCGCGCGGCGCCGCCCGCGAGAACGACAAACAATGAAACAACCAGGAGCGAGGTGATGTTCTTCATGCGCCCGGGTTTACCCCAATCTAAGATTCTGGGGAATGGGGGATGACGACCCCACCATGGTGTGCGGGGCCCTGGGACCCCTGCTGCTCGAGGACCGGCGCGCCCGCATCGACCAGGCGGTGGCGGCGCGCCTGGGCGGGTTGCGCCTGCTGATCGAGAACCTGCACGACCCCCACAACGGCGCGGCGGTCCTGCGCAGCGCCGAGGCCTTCGGCATCCAGCGCGTCGACGTGATCGAGACCGTCGAGCCGTTTCGCTTCTCGCCCACGGTGACCCAGGGTTGCGAGAAGTGGCTGGACGTGGTCCGCCACGCCACCACCGCCGCCGCGCTGGGGGCGCTGCGCGCGGAGGGGTTCGCGGTCTACGCCGCCGCGCCGGGCGAGGCGGCCACCGTCGAGGATCTCGACTTCTCGCGGCCGGCGGCGCTGATGATCGGCAACGAGCACGAGGGCCTGACCCCGGCGGCGATGGCCGCCGCGGACGCCCGCTTCCAGATCCCCATGGCGGGCATGACCCGCAGCCTGAACCTCTCGGTGGCGGCGGCGCTGATCGCGGAGCGCGCGGCGGCGCGCCGGCGCCAGGCCCTGGGCGCCCCCGGCGATCTCGATCCCGCCGCGCAGCTGGCCCTGCGGGCGCGCTTCTACGCGGCGTCGGTGCGCGGCGCCGAGGCGGTGATCGCCCGCTACCGCGAAGGCGTCTGAGCGGCCGCCCGGTCGGGGCATTTCCCGCCCGACGATCCGGGCGCGTCCGGCGAGCCGATCAGCACCTCGGTGAAGCGGCCGTCGGCGTCGATCTGAACGTCGATCTCCACCCGCCCGCGCTCGCAGGGCGCGGCGAACCGGCCGCTCCAGGCGCTCCTCACCTCGACGGGCGTCGCGCCCCGGCACACGCCGTGAGCCTTCGTGACCTCGTCGGCTTCGTGGGCCATCTCGGCGGCCGAGATGGCGTCGTGGTAAAGAGGCGCGGCCAGCTGCCGGTACCGCTCGTCGCGGAAGTGGGCGTACAGATCGAGGAGCCCGGCGACCATCCGATCCAGGGCGGGGCTGACCGGGATCGTGCGGGGCGCGATCCCCTTCGACTCGAGCAGGATCTCGCGGGCGCGGTTCATGATCCCGGCGTGGCGCGCGTCGCGGTAGTTCGACAGCGAGACCAGGCCGACGCCGCGATCGGGGAGGAGCTCGATCCCCGCCGAGTACCCCTCGATGGCCCCCATGTGGCCGACCACGGTGTCGAGCTCGCAGCTTTCGAACACGTGCCAGGCCAGCCCGACGCCGCCCGCCCGCGCCGTCACGATCGACGGTCGCGTCGGCGTCGGTTCGTGCGCCAGGATGCCGAGACCGATGCGCCGCTGGGCGGCGTGCGCCTCGCGCACCGAGCTGCGGCGCAGGGGCCCGGCGTCGGCGTCGTTGCGCGGGGGATAGGCGGCCAGCTGGAACGCCGCCCAGCGCGCCAGGTCGCGCAGCGACATGTAAAGGCCGCCCGCCGCCTCCATCGCCCCGAGCCGCCAGGGGGTGGTCCGGCTGGGCCCCGCGGTTCCGGGCACGTAGCCGGTCGCCAGCCGTCCTTTCGGCACGTCCGTCTCCACCCAGAAGCTGGAGCGCATCCCGAGCGGCGCGAAGATTCGCTGCGTGACGAAGTCGCGATAGCGCACGCCCGACACCCGGGTCACCAGCGGGCCCAGCAGGGACGCCCCGAAGCTCGAGTAGAAGTATTGCGTTCCCGGCGCGTACGGCATCTCCAGGTGGGCGAGGTCGCCGAATAGCTCGCTCTCGGTGACGTCGTGGCCCGGACGGGAGTGCGAGAACCGGCCGAACTGCGGCAGTCCCGCGCTGTGGGTGAGGAGATCGCGGACGGTGATGGGCCGCGAATCACGCGTGGGGTAGCGCAGCGCCGCCAGCTCGGGCAGCGTGGCGGCCGCCGGATCGTCGAGGGAGAGCTTCCCCTCGTCGCGCAGCATGAGGACCGCCATGCTGCTGAAGGTCTTAGTGATCGATCCGATCCGGAAGACGGTGTCGGCGTCGACGGGGGCCCGCGTCTCCAGGTCGGCGACGCCGAGGCCCTTGGCGTAGACGAGCTCGCCGTCGACGACCAGCCCGAAGGCCAGCCCGGGGAGCTCCTGCGTCGCCAGCTCGTTTGCGAGCTGGGCGTCCAGGCGGGGGAAGACGGCGGCGATCTTGGCCCGGCGATTGGGGTCCTGAAAGGCCGGAGCGGGCGTGGGGTCCGCGAGGGCGGCGGTGTTCGGCGTGGCGGCGGGCGGCCCGCCGCGGGTGGAGCAGGCGAGCAACAGCGACGGCAGCAGCCGCGCCGCCACCCGCATCACGCCGCCGTCCCGCGCCGGGCCAGCGCCGCGCGCGCCATCAGCACCACGGCCAGCAGCGCCGCCGCCGTTGCGGTCTGGGTGGCGCCGACCGGCAGCTCGGCGCGGAACGAGACGGCGTACCCCGCCACCCCGGAGAGCATGCCGAAAAGCGTGGCCAGCGCGAACACCACCCCGATGCGCGAGGTCAGCGCCAGCGCCGCCATCGCCGGCAGCACGCTGAAGGCGAACACGGGCAGCGCGCCCAGCGCGCGCGTGCACAGGGCCACCGCCACGCCGACCGACACGAACAGGAACCCGTTCAGCGCCCCCACCGGCATCCCCTGCACGCGCGCCCCCTTGGGGTCGTAGCCGGCGAACACCAGCGCCCGCCAGCAGGCGACGTGCGCGCCCAGCAGCGTCACCGTCGCCACCGCCACCAGCATCAGATCCACCGGCCGCACCACCACCGCGCTGCCGAAGAGGATGGCGGCCAGGTCGTGCGCCTCCTGCGTGATCCGGTCGCCGACGATCACCGCGCCGGCCCCGCTGGCCAGGAACACGAACCCCAGCACGCTCTCGCGCGTGAGGTGCAGGCGCACGGGGTTGGCCATGAACACCAGGGTGGCCAGCAGCGATGCGGCGATGGCCCAGATCACCGGCTCGAAGAAGAGCGACGACACGATGTGGGCGTCGGGCCCCAGCTGGTGGCCGGCCGCGTGCCGGACGGGGTCCACGACGATCGGGACCCAGAACGACAGGGCCACCCCCAGCGCCGCCGCCTGAGCGATCGCCGACGACGCGAACACCATCCGGCGCAGCACCACGTGCACGCCGATGAACCCCAGCAGCGCCCCCGCCAGCCCCGCCGCCAGGATGGCGTCGCGGAAGATGGGGAGGTTCGCCCACAGCTCGGACCAGCTGGCGCCGCCGTTCACGTCGATCCTCCGCCCGTCACTCGGCGACCTCGCTGCGGGCCAGGAAGCGGCCGTAAAGGCGCTGGAACGCGGGCGAGGCCCGCATCTCGGCGGGGGAGGCGGCCAGCGCCACGCCGTGGTCGCGGTCCAGGAGCAGGGCGCGGTCGGCGCGCTCCAGGCCGTCCTCGACGAGGTGGGTGACCATCACCACAGCCGCGCCCCGCCGGGCGCGCAGCCTTTCGATGAGGGCCAGCACCTGGCGCTCCGACGGGATGTCGAGCGCCGCCGTCGGCTCGTCCAGGAAGACGGCGTCGGCGTCCTGGGCCAGCGCCCGCGCGATCAGGACCCGCTGGCGCTGCCCGCCCGAAAGATCGCGCAGCTGTCGCCGCGCCAGGTCCAGCACCCCCGCCTCGACCATCGCCGCCCTCGCCGTCTCGCTGTCGGCGCGCCCCCACCGTCCCACCACGTTTCCCGGCCCCTGCCGTCCCATCAGCACGAAGTCGCGCACCGAGATGGGAAAGATCGGGTCCAGCGTCGCCTGCTGCGGGAGGAAGCCGAGCCGCACCCCCTCCGGTCGCTCCACTCGGCCGGACACCGGCCGCTCCAGATCCAGCAGGGTGCGCACGAACGTCGACTTCCCCGCGCCGTTGGCTCCGATCACCGCCCACAGCTCGCCGGCGCCGATCTCCAGCGAGATGGGGGGCAGGATCCCGACGCCGTCGTAACCGACCACCAGCGCGTCGGTGCGGATCAGCCGCGCGCCGCGCGGCAGCCGCGCCGCCGCGGGCGCGGGCGTGGTCGCGGCGGCTTCGCTCACGGGCGCCGCTCCGCGTGGGCCGCCGGCAGCGCCCCCGCGACCGCGCGCACGACGTCGTCGATGTGGTCCGCGTAGCGGCTGCCGTCCGGGGTCATCCCCTGGATCAGCGCCAGGCGGGCGCCCGTCTGGCTGGCGATCTGCTCGGCGACGTTCGAAGGGTACCAGCGCTCCTGGATGATGAGCGGCACGTGCCGGGCGCGCATGACCGAGACCAGCTGGGCCACGTGCGCGGCGGTGG
>JADMIO011430612.1_pt1 | contig 15417 bp, 14 predicted proteins | sample 8958161 | NCBI WGS metagenome assembly JADMIO01 (sample SAMN16585339, study PRJNA669376) | soil metagenome | isolation source: Crop rotation soil | place: USA: Cullars Rotation, Alabama | collected 2011
GGCCGCGACTTCAAGTCACGTGAATTCCAAGCTTCGGATCCCACTGTGCTGGAAAGGTGTCCACAACCGCGTTGCTTTCCGTGTTAATGACAACAATCGAGTTTCCGCGTCCCGTCGATGCATACAGTTCCTTGCCGTCCTTGGAAATCGCGGTTCCCATCGGCAGCGAGCCGGAAGCCAGCTTGATCTTCGAAACCATTTTTCGCTCCGTCGCGTCGATCACTGCAATCTCGCCTGCGCCTTCGCACGCCACATATCCGCGGGAGCCGTCCGGCGAAAACGCGATCGAGCGCGGTCGCCCGCCGGTATCAATTTTAGCAAGCACACGCTGTTCGTCGGGCGCGATTGCGAAGACTTCGCCTTTTTCCTCGCACGTCACATAAACCTCGCCGTTCTTGGGATTAACCCCGACCCCTTCCGGTTCTTCCGAGACCTTCACTTTGCCGCGCGAAACTCCGGTCGTTAGGTCGACGATCAGAGCGGTGGCGTCATCTTCGTTAGCAATAAAAGCCAGTTTGCCGTCCTTGCTGATCGCGAACTGTTCTGGATCGGAACCAACATGCCAGCGATCGATGAGTTTCCGCGCAACCGGATCGATGACCCCCATTCCGTCCGCAGTTTTGTCGGCAGGGGCCCGCTCCGCATCGACGCCCGGCGCCATGCGCGGCGATCCGCTAAGCATCACGAATATCCGTTTCCCATCCGGCGACGGGTGAATTCCGCGTGGACGTTTTCCCACCGGGAACGTCCCGACCACGGCGTCAGTCGTGCCGTCAATCACCGTGACATCATTCGAGCGCTCGTTGCTAATGAAAACGGAATAGTTAGGGGAGTCGGCGCGAACGGTTGCGATTACGAAAACCACAAAGCTGGCGCAAAAAACACAAAGCCTCATAGCGCGGAACTACGCCTGTCGCCGCCATGAGCGCAAGCTGTTCTGACTTGAGTATTGGACGTTCGGCGTTCGATGTTCGACGTTTTCTTCAATGCTCCAACACGACAAGCTTTTCACTCCCGGCCCGGTCGAGGTTTCGCCGAAAACCATGGCGGCGTTTTCCCTGCCGATGATCGGTCACCGCGGCCAGGATTTTAAGAATCTTTATCAAGACCTTCATCCGCGGCTGCAAACCTTGTTTGGAACAAAGCAGCCGGTTTTCCTATCCAGCTCGTCGGCGTGGGGCGTCATGGAAGCCGCGATTCGAAATCTCGCCGGCAAAGGCGTGTTGTGCTGCATGTGCGGCGCCTTCTCCGACAAATGGCTGGATGTCGCCCGGCGATGCGGCAAAACCGCTGAGCCGCTTCAGGTGGATTGGGGCAAAGCCATTGAGCCGAAGGATCTCGATGAAAAACTGGCGTCCGGAAAATACGACACCGTCACGCTCATCCACAACGAAACGTCAACCGGCGTCATGAATCCGTTGCCGGAGATTTGCGCAGTCCTGTCCAAATATCCGGACATCATTCTCATCGTCGATACCGTTTCTTCCTTCTCGGGAATGCAGATTGAGATGGACAAGCTGGCGATTGACGTGCTTCTCACCGGTTCGCAAAAGGCGCTTGCGCTTCCTCCCGGTTTTTCGCTGTTCAGCGTTTCGGAAAGGGCGTTCGCCCGTGCCGAGAAACAAAAAGACCGCGGTTACTATTTCGATTTCATCGAATTCAAGAAACAACAGGCGGAATGGATGACCCCGACCACTCCCAGCATCGGTCACATATTCGCATTGCGATCCAAACTTGATGACATCTTCGGCGAAGGCCTGACGAATCGCTACCAACGCCACGCCGACACGAACGCGCTCGTCCATGCGTGGGTAAAACGCGCGGGGTTCGATTTCTTCGCGTCGGAAGGTTTTCGTTCCAGGACGCTCACCTGTGTCGCAAACAATAAGGGCTTCGACGTTCTGGCGATGGCGAAACGGCTTCGCGAAAAGCATCATCTGGTCATCGACCCGGGCTACGGGAAATTGCGCGGGAAAACCTTTCGCCTTTCCAATATGGGCGACGAAACCGAACAAACCGTTTCGCACCTGCTGGCGTGTCTCGATGATTGTTTATGACCACGTCGCTGCCGCGAAACATTCTTGATTGCATCGGCAACACCACGTTGCTGGCGCTGCGCAAAATCGTCCCGAAAAATGGCGCGCGTATTTTGCTAAAGATCGAGGCCAGCAATCCTAGCGGTAGCATGAAAGATCGGATGGCGCTCGCGATGATCGAAGCCGCGGAAGCAGACGGCCGTCTTAAACCGGGTGGTGCGGTCGTCGAATATACCGGCGGCAGCACCGGCGTTTCGCTTTCGTTAGTCTGCGCGGTCAAAGGTTACCCTCTACACATCGTCAGCTCGGATGCGTTCTCGCAGGAAAAACTCGATCACATGAAGATTCTCGGCGCGCAGCTGAAGATCATCCGCAGCGACAGCGGTGGTATGACAGAAAAGCTTACCCGCGACATGATCGAAGCCGCGCGCGTCATCACGGAGAAAACCGGCGGCTTCTGGACCGACCAGTTGAAGAACACGGATCAACTCTCGGCCTATCACAAGATGGCTGCGGAAATCTGGCAGCAAACAAACGGCCAGATCACCGCATTCGTGCAAATGGTTGGAACCGCCGCGTCGGTGCGAGGAATGGGCGAAGGCCTGCGACAACGTAATCGGAAGGTGAAAATCGTCGCGGTGGAACCGTCAGAGTCCGCGGTTTTGTCCGGCGGCGCTCCCGGCTCGCATAAGATTGACGGAGTCGGCGCCGGTTTCGTTGTGCCGCTGTGGCACGACAAAATCGCAGATCAGGTCGAGCAGGTTTCGACCGACGAAGCCACCGCCATGGCGCTGCGACTTGCCCGCGAAGAAGGCCTGTTCGCCGGAACATCGACAGGTGGCAACGTGACCGCCGCTTTGCGGATCGCCCAACAACTTGGACCCGACGCAACGATCGTGACCGTGATGTGCGATACCGGAATGAAATATCTCAAGAACTACGGAGCGAAACTAAGTTAGCAGGACTGCGAACAGGTTGGTAATTGCGAGCAACGCGAGAGGCGATGCAGCGACGATAGCTTTCATAAAGGCATGATCCGTTATTCCATCCTTGATCTCTGCCCGATCATCGAAGGCGGTGATGCAGCATTGGCGTTTCGGAACAGCCTCGATCTCGCGCGGCACGCAGAAACGTGGGGATATTATCGTTTCTGGCTCGCCGAACATCACAATCTTCCCGGCGTCGCGAGCTCGGCGACAGCGGTGGCGCTCGGTCATATCGCCGGTGGAACAAAGCGAATCCGTGTCGGCGCAGGCGGAATCATGCTCCCGAATCACGCGCCGCTCCTGATCGCTGAACAATTTGGAACTCTGGAAGCACTTTACCCGGGACGAATCGATCTTGGATTGGGCCGGGCCCCGGGCAGCGATCAAGTTACGGCTCGAGCGGTGCGACGGTATCTCGCGAGCGGCGGCGACACTTTCCCGCAGGACGTCCTCGAGCTGCACTATTATTTCCAGCCGGCGACTTCGGGACAGGCAGTGAAAGCAATACCCGGGGCCGGGTCGGATATCCCACTTTACTTGTTAGGCTCGAGCGATTTCAGCGCAAGGCTTGCCGCCGAGCTCGGTCTCCCATTTGCGTTCGCTTCCCATTTCGCACCGGATTACTTGAACGTCGCACTCGAGATTTATCGGCGCGAATTCAAGCCATCGGATCAGCTGAACAAACCTTATGTCATCATCGGCGCTGGAGTGTTCGCCGCCGATACCGATGGCGAAGCGCGTCGATTATTCACGTCGGCCCAACTTCAATTCCTTAATCTGTTGAGAGACCGCCCAAGCGAGCTTCCACCTCCGGTAGAGTCAATGGATGCCGAATGGAACGAAGTCGAACGCATTGCGGTCGAACGTCGTACTCGGTATGCAGCGGTTGGTTCGCCCGAAACCGTACGAAATCGGCTTCAACAGATGCTTGATCAAACCCACGCCGACGAAATCATCGCGACCGCGCAAATTTATGATCATCAGTCGCGGCTGCGCTCATTCGAGATTGCCGCTGAAGTCTTTCAGCAGCTCAATAGATCTGCTGTTGCCACAGCGGCGCGCTAACGAATCGTCTGCAATACGAAAAAAGCGAAGGGCGCCTCGTTTCCGAAGCGCCCTTCATATTTAGATGGCGGTAAGCCGAATTCTGTCGTGGATGATCATTTATCTCGCTCGAATTTCTTCGAGTGCCGGCTAACCACAAATCGGCGGTCATAGACCGCCGCTACAGTCAGCCTGGTGCGACGATACCCGAGGATCTTGGTCGGACCGGCTATCCTCCCTCTGTTTTGTCTTGCACCGCATGGGGTTTTTCGTGCCGTCCCGCTTACGCGTGACGCGGTGAGCTCTTACCTCGCCTTTTCACCCTTGCCTGCACTTTTCTCAAAGAACCGGCGGTGTCTTTTCTGTGACACTTTCCGTCAACCCCGACTTGGGTCGGGGCCGCCCACGTGTTCTACGTGGCATGCTGCCGTATGGTGTTCGGACTTTCCTCCAGCAAATCCGCCAAAAGCGAACTCACCAGCGATCATCTGCCATCGGCGCCCAGCTTAGCACATTTCGCTCTCACTGCACCCCGCCAATTCCAATCAACGCGAGCCGGGTCCCATCCTCCGACAACCGCAGATGCAGCGGCCATGAGCTCACGTTGTCGACGTGGTAAGAGCATTTCAAATCACGCGTCGCCGGATCGAAACTCCGGATGTAGGCGGTCGGATACTTTAGATCCCGTTTGCCTCCGAGTTCATTGATCCGCGAAATGTCCTCCATCGTTAGGCCATTCTTATCCGCGTAAAAGGAAAAAGGAAACGACGGACCGAGGTCGTTAGGAAAAATCAGAGCCAGGCTCTTCCATTTTCCGTCGGCTGCCCGGACATACAACACCGCGCCCGGGAGATCGATCACCACCAACAACGGTCCCGTCTGATGGACCTGCGGCTCATTTCCGTCCGACACTTCGCCGAACCATTCAACTTCCGCCGATCCCGGCGGACGGTATCCGACGCGCTGCGAAAACCCATGCTCGCTGCGACTACTCCGTTTTCCGTCAATGATGAGGCTCCCGCGATTCGCCAGGTGTAGCTCGCGATCAGCAACCGGCAGCGGGTTGAACCGCGTCATCCCGACAAAGAACGCGACGATCGCGAGCGAAGGCAACACGATCACGACGCTCAAGACGACCAGGCCAACTTTGACTCTGCGACGCATGCCATTTACGCTGCAAACTCCGTGCCGCCGTTAACGCCTTATACCGCAAGAGGGATGAGTTGGTTCGCGTTACTTTCCAGGTGTCGCAGAAACCGGATGCACTCCCGGCGCGCTTCCCCGAAAAATTCTTTTCGATTGCTCCCAGACACGAACAAAGCCGAGCGGTGATCAATCCAAGCGACAGTTGCCGCCACTGCGAACAACAACTGGAATAAAGTTCGCCAGGCCGCCCGTTCCAACGGCAGAAGGCGCGAGAGATTTTCGCTCAACCAGTCGGCATGAAACTGCAGATGCTGTTTCTCGTCCGCCAGAAGTAGCGCGCAGGTATCGTCGAGGACGGAGTCGCGCGTTCGGACGCTGAGCAGCCGATAATACGCGGTGCCGACCAGCTCGGCGATAACCAGCGTCTGGATCTCGAAGTTCAGGCCCAGCAATCGCCGGCCTAATTGGAATAAAGTGTGCGTCCAATGCCGACCCACAATCTCCCCGCCCATGTGCGTGACCAGTCGCTCCAGCAGTCGCGCGTGCTCGTTCTCTTCCCGCACGAACAGCCTGAGCGCTTCGTGATAAGCGCCGTTATCTGGCACTTGGGCTCGAGCTCGGGACAGCAGGAAGCTGCCGCCTCCCGTCTCGCCGAGCTGAAAGTGAGAAAGCGATCGAGCAAGGACCTGTTGGGTTTTCCGGTCCAATGGACTCGGGCAATTCCATTTCGGTTCAGGCCGATTGTGACAATTTTTCTGGAAATAATCCAGCCAGTGTTGTGCGTTCATGATTTGGTGTTCTGCATTGTTTGGGTTGATGAAATCTGTTCCAGCCGATGGAGCACCTCGGCGACGGTTTCCCGAAGTGTCGATGTGCCTGCCGTTAGGCCAACCATCGCGATATTGGTGAAATCCTCCGGATTCAGGTCGGACGCCCGCTCGATGTGGAACGCGATCTTTCCGGCGGCCCGACAGGTCTCAGCCAGTTGACGTGTGTTGTTGCTGTCGCGTCCGCCGACGACAACGACTGCCTGGACTTCAGAGATCAGTTTTTTCAGCGCGGCTTGTCGATCTTTGGTCGGTTTACACACCGTATCCACAAAGCGCACTTCCGAGCCCGGGTGGGCGTGGCGCACAAAGTCGACAATCGACCGGACGAATTCGATGGGCTGCGTTGTCTGTGAAATGATGCCGTAACGGGAGTGCGGAGGAAGATTTGACACGTCCTCGGAAGAGGACAACACGACCGCGTCCGGGAAGTCGCCGACCAAACCGTTGACTTCGACGTGACCCGGTTTGCCGACCACAACCGGAAAATATCCGCTAGCGACCAGTTGCCTGAGTTGCTCGTGCGCATGTCGGACCAGGGGACAGGTCCCATCCGCAACGAAGGCGCTTCGACGGCGCCATTCTTCCTTCTTCGCGTCCGATACGCCATGCGCGGTGATCATGACGCGGTCCGATGCCGCGCTCGTGGTATCGGCCGAGGCCTCCGAAATCCCCTGCGCACGCAACCGCTCGCGAACGATCGGATTGTGAACGAGTTCGCCCAGAATAGTCAGGGGACCTTCTGCGGCCAGCCTTTCGGCTTCAGCAACGGCGTCACGCACCCCGAAGCACATTCCGAAATGTTCAGCCAGAAGGATTTTCATAAGCGGGTGGGAACGGCCGATGTCGGCCCAGTTTGAAGGTTCTGAATCGGGACAGCTCCGGTTTGCGGTTCGCCATCCAGCCCAATCCGTTTGACTTTGCAATACAAAGTAACCTGGCAAAAATAACCCGTTGTCTTCGCTGGCTGATCGGCCGCAAATGGACTGGCTTGCATCGGCAACGTTGATTCGTTAGTCGGCTGTGCCGCCAAACTCGAAGGATTGGGGCTTGATGGACCGATTCGCGCTTCCCCAGGGCGCCCAGCGTTCGGCCCTCCCGCCCAGTCGACCGCCTGCCGGCGCGCCGGGTTGTCGCGCCCGCTAAGCCGGTTTCGAATCGACCCCAGAAGCCCGTTTCCGTGCCGGCAAAAAACCACCAGCGCGACTAACTTTGTGACACAAAGTGCTATGACAAAAAATTTTAGAGTCGTTTCCATTCTTTAACGATTTGTTCCAGCGCGGAGAGATGATCCCGAAAGGCCGCCCGCCCTTTCGTCGTCAGCGCGTACGTCGTATGCGGACGTCCGCGCACTTCCCTGGTCATCGAAACCAGTCCTTGTTTGTGCAAGGTCCGCAGATGCGAAATCAAATTTCCGTCGCTCATTTTGGTTTCGTATTTCAAATCCTGGAACGACCAGCTCCGTCGGGAGGCCAGCAATGCCATGATCGCCAGCCGCCACTTTTCGTGAATGACTTTGTCGAGCTTCTCGAAATCGAACATCGCTCATGCTTCAGCTGGGCCGGCGGCAACTCCGGAGCGGCTCGACGCCCAGACCGCCACGGCGTAAATCAGGTGATACAAACCAAACGTGATGCCCATCACGATGTTGGTTTCTTCGCGAGAAAAATTGTCCATTAGATTCGCCATCGCCGGGATGCTCATTCCGGTCAGCAATGCCGCCCAGCCGAGGATCACCAGCGAACGCGGCGCGAATAACGCGGTGGACAACAACGCGAGCCCATAAAACACGACCCAGATCGTCACCAGCTGCAACTCCGCTCCGCCAAGATAACCAACCCGCAAAAACCAAATGGTAAATAGCGCGGGCACGATGAGCGTTGGCGCGATCGCACGCAGTGCCAGTTTCATCCCCGAGGAGACAAACGGGCGGCCGCTCGCGTGGGCTTCGCGCCAGAGGAAGATTGCATTTACGACTGTTGTGACGAAAAGAGCGCTGAGCCAGACGCACGCAAATTCGCGCGGCCGTAAAGCGCGTCCCAGGGGGCTGCCGGGTGAGCTGCTCAGGTGGATAAACGCGGCGGAAACCGATGCCAGAACACCGCCGACGAGCGCGGTAGGAACGGAGATCGCGCGATAGGTGGTGGCCCGTTCCATGAGGGTGCGAATGACCCGCAAATCTTCCTCGGCCCGATCGCGATCGTTCATGCTGAATTCACTTTGTAGCACAAAGTAATCGCGCGACAATATGTTTTTTTAGAAATTTTCGCTCAGGGAATTGAGCGTCAGACACGCCCCGTCTCAAGGAGCGGCGGCTTGGGCAAGCCGCCATTTATTCTGGTCGGCGCTCGGGCACACCGCCGCTCTTGCACGGCAGATGCGTGATAACCCTTTTGGATTTGCAACGGCAATCGACAGCGTTTTGTCGGCGTATCTACGGATCCGCCGTGGCGATCAGACTGAAAAGATCGGATCCCCGCCGAACGCATCGCGTACTTCAACATCAGAAAGGCGAGGGCACGGTCACCAGGAAGATGATCACCATCGCAAGCGCGATCAGCAATTTCCCAAGCATCGCGCCAAGGTTCCCCAGCAAACTTCCCCAGCCCGCGCGACCGGCATCGATCATTCTTTTTCCGGCAATGAATTCGCCCGCCACGGCGCCGATCACCGGACCAACGAACAATCCGATAATCCCGAAGAAAAGTCCGGCCAACGCTCCCACCACCGCTCCGAACATTCCCCAGCGCGTCGCCCCAAAATATTTCGCGCCGAAATACCCGCCCATGAAATCGAACAGGTACGACAACAGCGTGAGCGCGACGAGAATCGCGATGACCGTCCAGCCGATGCTTTTCTCAGCGCCGAGCATCAACCGATGCACAATCGCGGCGGCGAGGATGATCGTGGTGCCCGGAATAATGGGAAGCACAGTGCCAATCAATCCCGCCGCGAACGCGACGATCACGATGATCCACCAGAGCAGTTCCATCGGCGGAATCGTAATTCGAGAATCGCAAATCGTGAACCGGGAACTTCTGCAGGTGTATCGATTACAACGGAACGATTGACGACTGACTTTGACCATGAGGAGGTCGATTCTATAGTGACTGATGCCACTCGCCGTTGGAACCAAAGCGCCAGACTTCACCTTATCGACAAAGAGCGCCGACGGGCCGAAGCAGATCAAGTTGAGCGACAATTTCGGCAACAAAAACACGCTTTTGCTCTTTTTCCCGATGGCGTTCACCGGAACCTGCACGACCGAAATGTGCGGTGTGACAATGGATCTTGCCGCCTACAGCACCCTCAACGCCGTCGTGTACGGGATCAGCGGCGATAATCCGTTCGCACAGGAAGCGTGGGCCCAAAAAGAAAAAATCGAGGTGCCGTTGCTGGCTGATTACGAACACAACGTCGCCAAAGCTTACGACGTCGCTTACGATTCCTTCCTTCCCCAAATGAATCTCGGCATGGGCGGAGTGCCCAAGCGCGCCGTATTCATCATCGATCGACAGGGCGTCATTCAATACGCGGAGTGCGACGACGACGCGCGCGCGCTGCCTAACTTCGACAAAGTAAAAGCGAGACTGGCGGAGCTGAAATGAAGTGATCGCACCATGGCCACCAGGACACAACGAAGCGCAAAGTTTATCGTTGTGACCTTTGTTACCTTCGTGTCCGTTGTGTGAGGAAGAAATGAACGACGAATTCAAAACGCTGACGAAGTTCGACGCGGGCAAAGGCCGCCAAGGTTTCCTGCATTCACTGCCCGCGCTGGAAAAGCAGGGAGTCGGGAAGATTTCGCGGTTGCCGGTGAGCATCCGCATCGTTCTCGAATCGGTTCTTCGCAATTGCGACGGTAAGAAGGTTCGGCGCAAAGACGTTGAGACGCTCGCAAACTGGAACGCGAAAAAACCGGCTAACGAAGAAATCCCCTTCGTCGTCGCTCGGATCGTTCTCCAGGATTTCACAGGCGTCCCGCTGGTTGTCGATCTTGCGGCGATGCGAAGCGCCGTAAAACGGGTTGGCGGCGATCCGAAAATCATCGAGCCGCTCGTTCCCGTTGACCTCGTCGTCGATCACTCGGTGCAGGTCGATTTCTTCGGCTCCGCGGAGGCGTTGCGATTGAATCTCGACATGGAATTCAAGCGCAACCGCGAGCGCTACGAGTTTCTGAAGTGGGGACAACAAGCGTTCCAAACTTTCCAGCTTGTGCCGCCCGGGATCGGAATCGTGCACCAGGTAAACCTTGAGTATCTCGCTAAAGGCGTGCTCAGCGCGAAAACCGGCAAAGGCGAAATCTTTTATCCCGACACGCTCGTCGGCACCGATTCGCATACGACGATGATCAACGGGCTCGGCGTCGTTGGCTGGGGCGTGGGCGGAATCGAAGCGGAAGCGGGAATGCTCGGCCAACCGGTTTACTTCCTCACCCCAGAAGTCGTTGGCGTTCACCTGACGGGCAAACTGCGAGAAGGCGTCACCGCGACGGATCTCGTTTTGCACATCACCGAAATGCTGCGCGCGCAAAAAGTGGTCGGGAAGTTTGTTGAATTTTACGGCGAAGGCGCTGCCTCGTTACCCGTTCCGGACCGGGCAACGATCGGCAACATGTCGCCGGAGTACGGCGCGACGATGGGATTCTTCCCGGTCGACCAGGAATCGGTGAACTATTTACGCGCGACGGGGCGCACCGACGAGCAGTGCGCGGCGTTCGAGAATTATTTCCGCGCCCAAAACATGTTCGGCATGCCCGGGAAAGGCGAAATCGATTACAGTGTCGATCTAGCGCTGGACCTCGCCCAGGTGCAGCCCGGCGTGGCCGGTCCGAAACGCCCGCAGGATCGGATCAATCTCCCCTCGTTAGGCGAAACGTTTCGCTCGCTGCTGCAAAAGCCGGTGAAGGACGGCGGTTACGGCAAAGCCGATGTCGATCTCACGGCCAAACATCCGGTGCAATTGAACGGAAGCACGCCGACCGATGGGGATATGCCTTCCACGGACAAAGTGGAATCGGGAATGGATGCTGGCGAAGAACGTAACAAGGCCGAAATGGTCACGAACCGGCCGACGCCGGACACAGCCAGGGCGATCGAGGAAGCGCCGGCCGATCCGTTTCACCATGGCCATACCAAGATTGGGCACGGCAGCGTTTTGATTGCGGCAATCACAAGTTGCACAAACACCAGTAACCCGAGCGTGATGCTCGCGGCCGGACTGCTGGCGAAAAAGGCGGTCGAGCGCGGATTGCGCGTCGATCCCGCGGTCAAAACTTCGCTCGCGCCCGGGTCGCGCGTCGTTACCGATTATCTGGCCAAGACCGGCCTGCAGACTTATCTCGATCAACTGGGATTTAACCTTGTCGGCTACGGGTGCACCACATGCATCGGCAATTCCGGACCGCTCCATCCGAAAATCGAAGCGACGATCAGCCAATTCGATCTGGTCGCGGCGTCGGTTCTCTCGGGCAATCGCAATTTCGAAGCGCGCGTGCATCAAAACATCAAGGCCAACTTCCTGATGTCGCCCCCGCTGGTGGTGGCGTTCGCGCTCGCCGGCCGCGTCGATGTCGATCTTACGAAGGAGGCGATCGGGAAAGACAAAAGCGGCAAAGAAACATTTCTGCGCGATCTGTGGCCGTCGTTAGGCGAAGTGCGGGACGCGATGCAATCGGCGCTAACGCCGGAGGTTTTCCGCAAATTGTATCGCAATTTCGCGGATCAAAATCCCAAGTGGAACGAAATTCCATCCAGCACAGGCGAGGTCTATGTCTGGAATGAGAAGAGCGATTACATCCATGAACCGCCGTTCTTCCAGGATTTTTCGATGGCCGCCGGCAGGATTGAGAACATTAGCGGAGCGCGGGCCCTTGGAATTTTCGGCGACTCGGTGACGACCGATCACATTTCTCCGGCCGGAGCGATCAAGCCGACGTCACCGGCGGGGAAATACCTGGTGTCGCGCGGAATCAAGCCGGAAGACTTCAACAGTTACGGTTCGCGCCGCGGTAACGATCTGGTGATGACGCGGGGGACATTTGCCAATGTGCGAATCAAGAACCTCATGGTGCCTGGTGTCGAAGGTGGCGTGACCAGGCACCAGCCGGACGGCGAACAAATGTCGATTTTCGATGCGGCGGAGAAATACAAGGCCTCGAGCGTGCCGCTGGTGATTCTTGCGGGTCATGAATACGGGACCGGTTCGTCGCGCGACTGGGCGGCGAAAGGAACCCGCTTGTTAGGTGTCAAAGCGGTCATTGCCGCGAGTTACGAGCGGATTCATCGATCGAACCTCGTCGGTATGGGCGTGCTTCCGTTGCAGTTTAACGAGGGCACAAACGCGCAAACACTGGGATTAGATGGTTCGGAGACTTTTTCAATCACGGGGCTATCCGACGCGATCCAGCCGGGACAGGAAGTGACGCTGGAGATTCGGAAGAATGGAAGTGCGCAATCAGTTCCGGTGAAGTTGCGGATCGATACACCGATTGAAGTCGATTATTACAAGCACGGTGGGATTCTGCCGTTTGTGCTACGGCAGTTGCTCGCGGCTCAGAAATAATGGCAGGGCGTCTCGACGAGACGCCATTGTTTGATCCGCGACTGACGCGGCCGCCCTGCAATTTTTTGTTAGGCGAGTTGTTGGCGCAATAACACCGAAATTGCAGATCCTTCCGCAATAAACGCGGAACGGGGCTCAGCGCGCAGAGTCTGGACAAATTGCTCGCCATACAAACTGGCGACGTCGGCTTTGAATTCAAAGGAGTCCGCGGTCCAGACTTTCCAGCGGGGATGTTCCACGCGGTATTCACTGCAGCCGCCGCGAAAGCAGGTGTACCCCCAGTAATGTTCCGTGATAAACTCGGCGTGTGAACCCGCCGGAATCGCCTCTGGTTCGCCACTTGCACTCATTCTAATCGATTCTGCTTTCCGGCCGCGTTTCCAGCCATATTCGACCTTCAACTTTCCGTCCATGTGCTCGATGTCGTGGCTCATTGGCACCGCCTGATACGGCTCGCCGTAAAACACGCGTGCGATGGTGGCGATCGCCCGCTTGGGAACCAGCTCACGAACAAAGACAACTCCGCGGCGCCAGGTGTCGGCAGATTTTTTTCTAACGTAAAAGCGCAGATTCACTTCCTCGAAGTCGCGATGCAACGGGATCGGCAAGCCGAACAGGCGCGTGTCGAGGAACCGAAAGCCGACCACGCTCACGAAGGTCTCGCCATTTTCAAAGTCGAGCTCGGTTCCGGGCGGAACGAGCGGCCTAACGATGCCGGGATCGACGACGTAGTTGAGCATGGCGAGATAACGCCAGTTAGCGGTGAGAAACGGTTTCATTTCCAGAGCATGGCTCGACGGAGTCTCGCCCCACCTCGCGCAAATTCGCGAGCTCATTTCGGTCGAGTCAGACTCTGTCGAGCCGATCGAATCAAAATAGCGACGGTCATAACCCGCCGCCACAGGAGGGGCAGACCTATTCCGCCGGGCGAACACGGTAGCGAACGGCCATACGCTCGGGTTCGGGAATCGGAGTGAGATCGGCACGCTCTTTCGCCACGATCCAATCGGACCAGTTTTCGTAATCTGTGCCGGGATTAGATGGCAGTTGCAGATGCATGAACTGTGAGGCGCCCGGTTCGTTGCCGATGTAGGCAAGGAGGTCGCGATTCGCACTGCGCGACCCGAGGCCCGCCTTCCCAGGAATGATAGTCATGCCGTCGCGAACGGTAATGCCGTTGATGTCGATCGTTGCGTAACGATTGTCCCGATTGTTGGCGTAAAGACTTGCCCGAATACTGTCTTCGTTAGGCGGAGACGGCAGCGCTAGTCCCGGGGGAATTTTCAACTCGAACTCGAGCACCAACGGACGGCCATTCAGGGTCGGGGGATGATCGACACCGAGCCAGGCCAGGCCGGAAACAACGACAGCAAGGCCGGCCGTGACGCCGAGCGCCACCCCTTGAGTTTTCAAAAATCCTACGCCGCCGGACCAGGGAGTGATCAACGCCGTGATTAAACCGCACAAAAACCCAACGATGAAACCGAGCGGACCGAATATGAAGACGACGAACATGCCGCGGCCGCCTTCCATGTTAGAAACATGATAGAGCTGCGTGAGATAATCCGCGGCGACCATCGATAGAAAGGCGCCGACAATACCGGTGATAAAACCTATCCCGACAGCGCGAAGAATACGCATGTGAATACGGCCCGAAAGGTTTCGGGGCCCTATGGTTAATGCAGCAGTTTTTCCAGCGACGGATCCGGCTGCGCGCCTAACGATGTGGCCCGGGCGTAATGCCGCTTGGCCAGCTCTTTGGCCGGCGGCGTGGCGGTGGCGTAGATCACGGCAAGGTTGAAGTGGGCGTCGGCGTATTCGGGATTGTCGGCGATCGCCTGCAACATCTCTTTCTCAGCGGCTTCCTGCCAGCCTTTCTGGCTCGCGGTGATACCGAGATAATTATGCGCAGTCGCGCTCTTTGGGTTAATCGCGAGGGCCTTGGTCAACTCGGTCAGGGCGTCATCGAATTTCGCCTGTCTATAATAGACAATGCCCAGCGTCGTCCGGGCGAACTCGTCCTTGGGCGCAATCGCGATCGCCTTTTTCAAGGTCAACTCGGCCGCCTTCAGTTTCCCGGTTCGAAAATAAACGACGCCGAGATTCGACAACGAGTAAAGGTTGCTTGGGCTCTTGGTGAGCATCTCCTGATACAATTTCTCGGCAGTGCGATAGCGGCCTTTGTCGAAGTTCTCTTTTGCCTGTCGCGCCACGGGGACCAGGTTTTCCGGGACACTTGGATGGAAACCGCCTAACGACTCCGGCGCCGCGGATTGGCTTTGCGCCGGACCCTCGGAAGGTTGACCGGCCGAGCTCGCGTCCGATCCATCGGTTTTTTTGGCGAAGGTGAAGCTGGCTTTGATGGCGGCGGGATTATTGTCGGAGATCGAGACGATCGGCTGACGAAGCAGTGCCAGTTCTTCATCGGTTAACTTGGTGACCGGCTGAGCGAGCAACTGGATCTGTTCGTTCAGGGTATCGGATTTCACCTTCAGCTTGTCGAACTCGGCCAGCATGAGCTTCCTGGCCTGGTCGCGGCGGGCTTCCTCCTGCCGCTCGCGAACAACGATGTTCCGCAGAATCTGGTTTTCCTTGGCCAGACGGGACGTCTCCTCCGCGGTGGCGCCGACCAGCTTCGCTTCCTCCAGAGACTTGTTTGCGTCTTCCAGCTGTTTCCCAAGATCGGCGACGCGACCTTCGTAATCCTTGTTCTGCTTCTGGCTGGCCGCGAGCTGTTGCTGGAGCAAATCGACCTGCTGCTTTCCAGCACATTGGGATCCTAAGCTTAGAATTCCACGTGGACAAGTTGTCGCG